>OAUC01000444.1_pt1 | contig 24730 bp, 19 predicted proteins | sample 1495091 | NCBI WGS metagenome assembly OAUC01 (sample SAMEA2579997, study PRJEB22360) | human gut metagenome | biome: human gut; feature: human-associated habitat; material: faeces | place: Denmark | collected 2008/2010
CCGCGGTCTCGACCTTGGCAAGGTCGCGCGTTACCAACTACGCCACTATCGCATAAGCGGGTGATGGGAATCGAACCCACGTATCCAGCTTGGAAGGCTGGTGTTCTACCATTGAACTACACCCGCACAGCTTGTTGTCTGTGCATCTCTGTCGCATCAACGAAGATTAGTATATATGATGAAACTGTATTTGTCAACATTAAATTTAAATTTTTTTCTGTTTTTTTAACAACACATACAAATTATCATCTGGCAGACAATTTGGTCAGGCGGATAAAATCATCCGTTTCGCTACTCAGCTCTATACCGAATAACTGCTACGCAGTTTATCAGAAGGAGCTTTCACTCCTCCTGATATAAGCAAATTTCCACCTGCTACTTATTACTTTCCACGCTGAAAGCCTGGACTTACTGTATATGATGGAACCTGTCAGGAAAACAAAATTTTACAGTGTTAACCAGAGATCAGTTCTCCCAATCCCATACATTCGTAGCTTCCACTGAACTTCTTGGTTTCTTGATCACAAGTTCAGGACTCTTCGCACTGACCTTGGTGTTTGCCGGAATAGATGCTGTAATAAAGGTATTACCTCCGATGATCGTATTCTCTCCTATCACAGTCTCACCGCCCAGCACAGAAGAGTTAGAATAAATCGTCACATTATCTCTGATCGTCGGATGTCTCTTCACATTGGCAAGCAGCTGTCCCTGACGGGTGGAAAGTGCGCCAAGAGTCACGCCCTGATACAGCTTCACATTCTTTCCAATCTCCGTAGTCTCACCGATTACAACACCGGTTCCATGGTCAATGAAGAAATATTCTCCAATCGTAGCACCCGGATTGATATCGATACCTGTATAACCATGTGCATATTCAGACATAATTCTTGGAATAAACGGCACATTTTCCAGATACAGAACATGTGCAAGTCTGTATACATAAATTGCATAAAATCCAGGATAAGAGAAAATGATCTCCTCTTTACTCTTGGCAGCCGGGTCACCGTCAAAACCTGCCTGCAGGTCAGTCAGCAGCATACGCTGAATTTCCGGAACATTTGCAAAAAATCGCTCTGTGATCTGCTCTGCATGTTCTTTGGCCTTCTGTTCCTCTTCACCCTGATATAAAAATGCAATCTCAATCTGCTCCTGCAAGCAGTCATACAGATCATTCAGGCGATATGCCACATAATGCTCCGGAAACACGCTGGCACTGGAATCCACACTGAAATATCCGGGAAAAATAATAGACCTCATATCTTTAATGAAGTTAATAATCTCTTTCTTATTTGGAAGACGTTCTCTGTCCTTTCCCAGAAAGAGTTCTTCTTTACGGTAAGTATCTGTCAGCTTCTCCACAGCCTCCAGAATTGTTTTCTTCTTATCTGTCATAATCGTCACCTATCTGCTTTCCTCGCAGCTGCTTATTATCCCCAGACAATAGCAATCCAGAGGGTACACAACCGCATTTTGTTATTATCTTATTACAGCAAAACCAATTCGTCAATAAAAAAAGAATTGACCTTTCCGTAGATTCCTTATATAATAAAAAACAGTTCCAGTTACACTTCAGAACTGTTTCTAATCTTAATATGGAGATGTACCCAAGAGGCTGAAGGGACCGCACTCGAAATGCGGCAGGCCGGGCAACCGGTGCGAGGGTTCAAATCCCTCCATCTCCGCTCTTTCTTTGTAAAATTCTTTATAATAAAAATGCACAATAAGCTTGACAATCGTTGCTTTTATATGTATAATTGCAACAGTAAAAGAAATTTTACAAGTTGGTTTTGATAGGGGATTGGTCAAATGGTATGATAGGGGTCTCCAAAACCTTTGGTGGGAGTTCGATTCTCTCATCCCCTGCTCTTAAAAACGCTCGAAAGCCTTGTATTTACTGGGTTTCGGGCGTTTTCGTTTTATTTCGGATGATCAAAAGTAATCATAGAAGTAATCAAAAAGATACTATATGAATCTATTATACTGATCCACATAGTATCTTTTTCAGGCAATCTACAATATTGTCAACAAATATTTCTTCTTAATCTTCTACTTTTCAATCTTCTCTTTTTTTCTGGGTCTTCTCCGCATTGCTGTATGCCATGGCATAAAAGATTTCCTGGGAATTGAGTTTGACATCATTCAGGCTTCTGTCTGCATAATTTCCGGTTTCTGTCAGTCTCTTTCCTTTTTCATCATCATTCATCATGGTCTCGAACATCCAGTCCAGACGTTCTTTTAATTTCTCATTAAGAACCGGAGCAGCCACCTCCACACGACGGACTGTATTTCTTGTCATAAAGTCAGCAGATGCAATATATATTTTTTCTCTTTCTTTTGTACCGAAACGGTAGATTCTGGAATGCTCCAGATAACGGCCTACAATACTTACAACCTTGATATTCTCTGTATATCCCTTAATCTCCGGAATCAGACAGCAGATACCTCTGACGACCATCTCTATCTTTACTCCTGCCTGAGATGCTTCCACCAGTTTATTGATGATCACCTTATCTGTCAGGGAATTGATCTTGATTCCAATATATCCTTCATTTCCCTGTTTCACCTGGTCGATTTCTTCCTGTATCATATCCAGAACTCTGTTCTGCAGACATTTTGGTGCAACCAGAAGAAGATTGGATTTCTCAACAACTTCCCCTTTCAGAAGTGCCGCAAACACTTCTGCTGCTTCTTTTCCGATTTCCTGGTTTGCTGTGATCAGCGACAGGTCTGTGTAAAGTGCAGATGTTTTTTCATTATAATTACCTGTACCGATCTGTGTGATATAGGACACACCCTTATCTGTTTTTCTGGAGATCAGGCACAGCTTGGAATGTACTTTATATCCATTCAGTCCATAGATTACTCTGCAGCCTGCCTCTTCCAGTTTTCTGGAATATTCAATATTGCTTTCCTCATCAAATCTGGCTCTCAGCTCTACAAGTACAACAACTTCTTTTCCATTTTCTGCTGCATCCACCAGAGCATCTACAATCTGGCTCTTGTCTGCAAGACGGTACAATGTCATCTTGATGGATACAACAGAATCATCCCTTGCAGCCTCATTCAGAAGATTAATAAAGGATTTGATATTTTCAAATGGATAGGATAACAGTACATCTTTCTTCATAATCTGTGAAATCAAAAGGCTCTTATCATCCAGCTCCGGTGTCATTCTGGGAGCTCTTCTCTGATAGAAAAGTTTGTCCTGGGCAGTATTTCTCAGATATCCCTGAAGTCCGAATACAAAGGACATATCAAGCGGAACTCTGGTCAAAAATACGTGTTTTTTATCCACATGAAGCTCCTTACAGAGTGAACTTATCATCTTTTTATTTAATTCTCTGGATAACTCCATTCTTACAGGATTCATTCGTCTTCTCTGCTTGATCAGATTCTCCATTGCATCCCTGTAATCCAGATCCTCATCATAAATGGTTTCTGTATCAATATCTGCATTTCTGGTAATACGGAGCAGCGCTTTCTCCCTGATCTCATAATTCTTAAACATTTTCGGCAGAAAATGAAGGATCAGTTCCTCTGAAAGCATGAAAGTCCCTTTTCTTGTAGGAATATCAATCAAACGTCTGAATACAGTATTACTGCAAGGGATAATAGCTGTTTTTGTTTTTCCACCCTTGCTCATCAGTGATGCCACTGCATAAATATTTTTATTTTTCAGGAATGGAAATGGCTGCTGTTTGCTCACAATGTTTGCAGACAGATACGGTGCAATCTCCTGATCAAAATATGTTTCCAGAAGCTTGCCTTCCTCTGCAGATAATCTGTTAAAATTGATCAGACGCACTCCGTAAGGCTCCAGTTCTCCCATCAGCTGTTCATAGATAGCTGCCTTTTTCTGATCCAGATCTCTGGTGGCCTGAAGGATTGCAGTTACCTGTTCTTCACTGGTCATATTGGTTTTGTTCTCACGTATTACTTCAGATGCTTCCATCTGATCCATCAGAGTTCCGACTCTGACTCTGTAAAATTCATCCAGATTTGACTGATAAATAGCGGCAAATGTCAGTCTCTCCGCAAGCGGAACTCTTGGATTTCCCGCCTCATTTAAAACTCTCTCATTAAACTTCAGCCAGGACAGTTCTCTGTTCATCATATATACAGGTGCCGTAATTTCTTTTGTCTTTTTCTGTTGTTTTTTCATTCGGATAATTCCTCACTCTTTTTATTCGTGATATCAGTGGCAAAATTTGTCAAACCTTTTGACTCTGACATCCCATAACGTTTAGAATTATAAACTTTGAATATCAATTCCATGGAATGTCCATGTTATATTTACGTAAAATTTCCAGTCAAACAAATAAATTTATCTGTTTCTCAATAAAAAAGTGATTTCTGCTATTCTATAGCAGTCCTTTCGCTACCTGTATTTTCTGTACGCTTCCCAGACTTACTGCCATACAAAGAACAGATAATACGAGTTTCGCTTATAGCATAGATGATTATCCAATAAAAAACAAGACTGCCCAGATTATACTTCGGACAGTCTCGCTTTTTATTTACTCATTCACCGGATTCACATGAACCATACAGTGTTTTACATTTTTAAAATTCTTCTCTATACTATGATGAACATTTTCCGCAATGTCATGTGCCTCATTCAGTGGAATCTCACCATCTGCTGAGATTTCAATATCCACATACATCTTGGAACCGAAAAGTCGTGTCTGGAGAAGGTCGATTCCCTTCACGCCTTTCACTCCCATGATCACTTCTCTCATGCTCTCTTCTGTTGCCTCATCGCAGGAATGGTCAACCATCTTATCGATGGCATCTCTGAAAATATCTACAGATGCTTTCACAATCAGTACACAGATTGCAACACTGGCAAGTGGATCAAGAATCGGGAAGCCAAGTCTTGCACCCAGGATACCGATAAATGCACCAACAGAAGACATTGCATCTGAACGATGGTGCCATGCATCCGCCATCAGTGCACCGGAATTTATTTTCTTCGCAGCACTTCTGGTATACCAGAACATCCACTCCTTCACTACAATAGAAACAACTGCCGCAATCAGTGCCAATGTTCCGGGAATTGCAATGCTTGCTCCTGAAGTACTCTTAATAATGTTCTCAATTCCATTCATACCAATTCCGATACCGGTTGCCAGAAGTAACCCGGACAAAATAATAGAAGATACACATTCCATCCGCTCATGTCCATACTGATGCTCCTTATCGGATTTTTTGCTGGATAAATTCACACCGACTATTACTACGAAAGTACTTCCCACATCAGATGCTGAATGAATCGCATCTGAGATCATGGCACCTGAATGTGCCAGAATTCCGGCAAGTAATTTAAATAAGGAAAGTAACAAGTTTACTGCAATACTCACACCTGATACCTTCATTGCCACCTTATGTTCCCATGCAGGCTCTTCCTTCTTAGCTATCGTGTTACTGTTTGTCTTGTCTGACATTGCTGTCATGTTTAATTTTTTTGTCTGTTCCATAACCAGGACCTCCTAAATTTTCTTTTCAAATATATAAGCTTTTGTACTTTCCTATATTTGAGTTTACAGGTTCTTCTTATGTCACATACATTGCGCCACAGTCAGAAAACATATTTCCTTTCTGTGACTTATCAAAGTGCGGTCTTACAGGGGTCTTTTTGTATTTCGGAACTGCACCTGTCTCAGAAAATCCTCCTAAAAAAATCCCTCTAAAAGAAAATCTTTCCAAAACATACTTTTCAGAAAACAAAAAGACACACCTGCGGAACATACACTGTCCCACAGATATGTCTGAAAATTTTCATATCTGCTGCCGCTTCGCGCGGCCCGGCCCCACACCCTCGAGCATCTCGGGCATCGCCTGCTCAGTTTGTACTGTTGATCTCGCATTCTGTTGAATGTAATGCAGTGCAAAGAGAATTAATGTTATATATATCAATTCACAAATAGCATGATGTGAATCAAACAACAAGTCATATTATAATAGTTTTATAAGACTGTTTCTAATTGACTTTCACTGATAATACACTATAGTATATCGGTTAGTCAAGCCAAATGTTATTGAAAATTTTTATCATGATGAAACAATATTCTGCAGCCACACACCCTTCTTAACCAGCACAAATCCAATCACACACTTAATCAAATCCGCCAGCTGCACACATGCATAAATCACAAGCACATGAATCCCTGTATAACGACTCAGCACAAACGCGATTGGCACACTGACGCACCAGATAAACACACTGTCAAACAGGAACGTAATAATCGTCTTCCCACCGGAACGCAGAGTAAAATAGGTTGCATGCAAAAACGCATTCTGCGGCATAAAGAATGCAGTGATCATAATCAGATACTTCGCCAGCTCCCTTGCCTCATCATTGGTATTATAAAGCATTGGAAACAGCGGCGCCATAACAAACATCACCATTGCCACACAGGTACAACACATCACTGAGAACGCGATCATCTTGTTATCTGTATCTCTCGCTTTCTTCATATCTCCCGCACCCAGAAGCTGTCCCACAATAATCGCAACAGAATCTCCCAGCGCAATAAACACAATATTAAACACATTGTTGATGGTATTGGAAATATTCAGCGAAGCAACCACATTCAGCCCTCGAATCGAATAACACTGAGTCAGCATCGCCATGGCAGAAGCCCATAAAGTCTCATTAAACAACAGCGGTGTACCCTTGACCAGAATCTTCTTTGTCAGATTCGCAGGAACCTTAAGCGTGCTGTACAGCCCCTTTGCAAATGCATTCTTCTCCGTATGCCTGTGTGTCCAGCCTATTACAATTGCCGCCTCCACATAACGTGACAGCACAGTTGCGATTGCCGCACCTCTCACACCCAGTCTAGGGAAGAAAAATACACCATAGATCAACAGATAATTAAACAACAGATTCACACAGATTGCCACAACCCCGGCTTTCATTGGCAGAACAGTCTCTCCGCACTCTCTCAGAGTACTGGAATAAATCTGCACCATCATAAACGGCGGCAATCCCAACAGCATAATATCCAGATACTGCTTTCCATACTTAAGCGTATCTGCGATCTGCTGCGCAGTACCCTCTCCCTGAAGATACATACTGATCAGATTCTCTCCAACAGTAAAAAACAGCAAAATCGTTCCAATCGTCAGAATCACAGCCATCCAGAACTTATACCTGAATGTCTGCCTCACACCCTCGTGATCCTTCTGTCCAAAATACTGTGCCGTGAAAATACCCGCTCCGGATACCCCTCCGAAAATGCACAGATTATAGACAAAAATCAACTGATTCACAATGGAAGCCCCCGACATCTGCTCCGTACCGATCCGCCCGATCATAATATTATCCAGCAGACTCACGAAATTCGTAATTCCATTCTGAATCATGATCGGAACAGCCACAGCCAGAACCATCATATAAAACTTCCTGTCACCGATAAACTTCTTACGAAACGATGACCTTTCTTTCGTCCTCTCCATAAAACTTTTCCTCATCCTTCTTCACAAAAACAGACTGTCCCGAGACAGCCCTCGCCTTAAGCGTTGTATCACCTACATTACTATAAAACCCCCAACATTTCAACCCCATATCAATAAATTTATACTACCATTTTCTATTCCGTTTCTGTTCCGTTTTTTCTCCACTCCATATCTGATAACACACTTCCATACTATCATTCACAGTCCCAGCCAGTTCACAGCGAAGAAAAATAAATGTTTTTAACCACATCTACAGGGGGTGTAGCAACTCTTAGTCTTTGGGAATTTGCGTTATGTCAGAAAAATTCACTGTCTGAGCGAAGCGAGTTTGAATTTTTCTGGCATGGTTTTAGCAAATTTCCAAAGGCTTAGAGTTCCTGCCCCCGCAGCCGTGGTTCAAAACATTTATTTTTCTTCGCGTCCCCTTTGAAACCATAAAAAAGCTGTCGTCCCCAATAAATGAGGAAACGACAGCTATTCAAAAAGTATTTGCAAGCCTATTTAATAGCACCCTCAACCATACCATTCATAATCTGCTTCTGAGCAAGCAGGAATACGATGATCATCGGAATCATTGCCAGGAGTGCTGCAGTAAGGATCAGATCCCACTGCTTAACATAAGAACCAACAAACGCCTGTACAGCAACCGGAAGAGTCTTAACCTTACCATTCTGTCCTAACATCAGAGAAGGAAGAAGGTAATCGTTCCAGATCCACATACCATTCAGAATAGTAACAGTAACAATAACCGGTTTCAGAAGCGGAAGGATAATGCGGAAGAAAGTTCCCTCAGGAGAACATCCGTCAATCGCTGCTGCTTCTTCCAGTTCATATGGAATACCTTTAATAAAACCAGTTAAGATAAATACTGTCATAGCACCACCGAATCCACAGTATGCAAATACAATACCAGGAACAGACTGAAGCATGTTGATTCCAAGGAATTTACCTACATCACGGAATGTAGAAACCAGAGGAAGCATAACTACCTGGAAAGGAATTGTCATGGATGCGATGAATGTCATGTAAATAGCTGTGGACCATTTTGTCTTGTTACGGCAGATAACCCATGCAGCCATACCACCGAATAAAGCAAGTAATACAAGGGAAACAACTGTAATGATCGCAGATGTTCCGAATGCACTCCAGAAACTGAAGTTGGAGTTGTTGACAACGTTTGAAATATTTGTCTTAAACTGTGCAAAGCTTGCACCTGCAAAGCTTACAGGATTTGCAACAATACCGTTTGCATTCTTAAATGTATTAATAAGTACCAGATAGAAAGGAGATAATATGTACGCTGCGATAACAATCGCAACAGCTGTAAGCACTACCTTTGGAGTTTTCTTCGTAACCATTACATTTCAACCTCCTTCTTATTGGAAATTCTGACCTGAATAATAGATACAGCAGCCAGGATAATGAAGAACAGAATAGCTTTCGCCTGACCAAGTGCATAATTGTTCTTGGAGATCGCTGTATTATAAATATTCAGAGCCAGCATCTGAGTACCGTTTGTCAGATAGTTTCCGAAGAAACTTGTGACAGAACCTGTACCATTTGTCAGAGCCATGTTAACATCGAACTGTTTGAATGCAGATGTTAAGGTAAGGAATGTACAGATTGTAATTGTAGCTGCGATCATCGGAATCTTGATCTTAAATAATGTTGTAACAGCATTTGCGCCATCGATCTGAGATGCTTCCAGTACATCTTTAGGTACCTGTGTCAGACCTGTTACATAGATCAGCATGATATAACCTGCATACTGCCAGATATAAACAACGATGATAGCCATCATAGCTGTGTTTGTCTTTGACAGAAGTGAAATATTATTTGTCATCTTGATCAGTACGTTATTAAATATGAACTGCCATACATAACCAAGTACGATACCGCCGATCAGGTTTGGCAGGAAATAGGAAGCTCTGAAGAATGAGAGTCCCTTAACCTTAGAGGTACAGAGTAAGGCCAGCATAAACGCTACTACATTTACCAGAACCATATTCAGAACTACAAACAGAATTGTGATGATCAGTGACCAGAGGAAACTTGGTTCACTGAACATTGCCTTATAGTTTGCAAATCCTATAAATCCTGTCATCTTGATTCCATTCCAGTCTGTAAAGGAATAGAATACACCAAGGCATAATGGAATAATAACTGTTACTACAAATGTAAATAACAACGGAAATACAAATATAAAGTTAACGATGCTTCTGTGATGTTTTAATGTCGGGAATAAATACATTCCCAGTAAGATGCCGATTGCACCGATGATCAGCGCCGGACCTCTCCAGCCTGCTCCGCTTCCGGAAATATCCTGGATCAATGATGCTGCCAGTAAAATAATACCGGCGATCAGGCATACCATGGAAATTGCTTTTTTACTAGCACTGTTTGTATTCATTTTGCCTTCATCCTTCCTATTTCTTATTTCAAAGCAAAAATCAATGCGTCTTAAACTTTTTGCGTACCTGGATAAAGGTCTGCCGGACCTTTACTCAGGTATGCAGCGCAAATAAAAGTGGGCGGCAACATAAGCGCCGCCCGTTAAGTTTCAATTATTAGTTTGCATATGCACCCTGGATAACCTGTTCCAGTGTCTTAACAAATCCGGCTTCATCAAGGCTGCCAGATGCATAGTCAGCAAATACCTGACCTGTATAGTTCTGTGCAAGACCTTCTTTCATACCAAGCCAATGCCAAGCAGATGTCTTTCCGGAAGATACATAATCAGTGATTGTCTGAGCAAATGGATCATCACCAACGATTGTGCAAGACTTGAACGGACTTACGAAACCTGCTTCTTTAACAAGAACTTCCTGAGCTTCATCTGTTGTCAGCCACTGAAGGAATGCTTCTGCTGCTTCTACATTACCATCTTTATATACTGACCACCAGGATGGAGAGTTTGTAAGGATTGTATCAATTCCGTCTTCAAATGCGTATGGAATCATACCAACTTCGAAGTTACCAGCTTCTTTATAAGCATCTGCATCATCACCTGTCATAGTTGCACCGATCCAGGAGCCCTGAGTAACGAATGCATATTTACCAGATGAGAAGTTAAGGATCTGCTGATCATATGTACCGGATACAAGAAGTGCCGGATCTGAATACTGATTCAGAAGACCTACAAAGTTAGCAAAATCTGTTAAACGATCTTCGTCAACCTTACCGCCATCATTGAGCATATCAATATAAGTAGTGTCATCTCTGTCAAGACCTGAATCCAGATAGTTTCCAAATAAGTGGTTACCTGTTGACCAGTAAAGGTTAACTGGTTCTGCACCATAACCTACAACTGCTGTCAGTCCAAGCTCATCTTTCTTGGAATCAATTGTCTCAAATGCTTCTTTGATTGCATCAGGACCTGTTAATGTAGAAGGATCAATTCCTGCTTTGTCAAGGATGTCTTTGTTATAAGCAAGACCGATTGCTTCTGTTGTATATGGGAAACCGATTGTACCCTGGCTCTCATCAACATAAGCTGAATCTGTGTCAGAAGCCCATTCCTGATCACTCATATCTACTAAAAGGTCTGTCCAGTTAGCGAAGTCTGTAGCACCGCCGTTTACGAAGATGTCAGGCATGTTATCTGACTGATAGTATCCTTTCAGAGTACCCTGAATATCGACTCCACCGCCTATGGATTCGATTTCTACTTTAGTTCCTGTTTCTTTCTCATACATTTCAGCTAATTTCTTCAGCTGAGCGTCAACTTCGATCTTACCGTTTACAAGACGAATACTGTCACCGTCTGCTGCCTGTACGGATACTGCTGCCGGAACCATTGATGCGATCATAGATACTGCTAAAAGTGTTGCAAATACTTTTTTCTTCATTTTCGTCACCTCGTCATTTTTTTAACTGTTTCTTTTTACCTTTTGCGCATAAGGTTTTTTGATAGTTGTATAATACCACTTTGTTTCTGAAATAGCAATACCTTTTTCGCATAAGTTTGAATTTTTTTATCTTTCTTTTTCGTCATTTGTTAAATATGCACAATTTATTTTTTCTATCTTATTACACTATGTCCAAAAAAGTGCTACTTTGAGGTCAAAAAAGTGCATCCTCTTTGAATTGTATCCTATGGCTTGTGCCTGTTTTTCCTTCGTCAGACAAGTAAAAACTTCTGCGCAGAACATTACGGAATAATTTCCTGTAACATAATAAAACAGCATTTCAGGTTCTGCACCCGAAATGCTGTTTTATTATGTCGTATTCATTTTGTATCCATTTATGCTGCCTGTTCTTTTTTCTTACCGGTGATTGTAAGCAGATGGCTCTTGATCAGTACCGGACGTACTGCATTGTAAATCACTGCTACCAGAATCACCGAAACAACTGCATTAAATAATGTCGCTACAGCACTCATTTTTGCAAGTGCCTGTGCCAGTTCCTGAGGCTGTCCGAGAATATACTGTTTGTAGAAATATCCTACGATCGGATCTGCCACAACATTAAATGCAAGACCTGCTACAGAAGCAATCACACTCCATTTGAAAACATATTTCTTATCTGTACTTTCATTAATCTTTGCAATCTTATGTGCTACCAGACCTGTGATCAGGCCAATACAGAATTTCAGTACAAATGTCTTTGGTGCGCCTGTGATATATACAGGATCCATCAGGTCTGCGATTCCCATTCCGATGGCACCGGACAATCCGCCGTATACACCGCCGATCAGAAGTGCTGCCAGTACGCAGAATGCATTTCCGATATGGATGGATGTTGCATCACCGCCCGGTACAGGGATCTTAATCTGCAGGAATGTAAAAGATACATAGCATAACGCAGCCATAAGAGCTGTCTCTGCAAGTTTTGTAATTGTGCTGTTCTGAGTATTCATAATAACTGTCCCCTCTCATATGATCTGATAGAAAGCTCATATCAATAAGCCAGATTGCCTGTTTGATTCTCACTATCAGATTTTTATATATTGACGCATCAATATGTTGAAGTTATCATACGCGAAATGTGTCATTATTTCAATGACCAATTTTTTGAATTTTTTAGAGGTCAGATTGGATATTCTGTAAAAGAATCCTGCTTGCAGGATTCTCCGCCTGCGGCGGGTCGCTTCAGCGACATAATTCCTCTCCGTCGCAGTGCGATCCTGCCCGGAGGGCCTTTTTGTGTTATAGGAACATTACGGAGTAATTTCCTATAACACAAAAAAGCCCTCCGTCTGCATGCTGCTCACATGAAAACAGAGGGCTTCATTATTCTATTTGCTTAAATCCTTGCTACGCCTGATTTTCTTGCTGCTTCTGCTACAGCTTTAGCTACAGCGTCTTTTACGCGTGGGTCAAATGCTGCCGGAAGAATATATTCCGCTGTTAATTCTTCGTCACTTACCAGACCTGCGATTGCATATGCTGCTGCAACTTTCATTTCATCGTTAACATCTGATGCTCTTGCGTCCAGTACACCACGGAAAAGTCCCGGGAAGCAGAGTACATTGTTTACCTGGTTCGGGTAATCAGAACGTCCTGTGGATACCACTGCTGCGCCTGCTGCTTTTGCTTCGTCAGGGAAGATTTCAGGTACCGGGTTTGCACATGCAAAGATAATAGGATCTTTTGCCATTGTGCGGACCATATCCTGTGTCAGTGTTCCAGGTGCGGATACACCGATGAAGATGTCTGCGCCTTTGATCACTTCTGCAAGAGTACCTTTCTCTTTGTTGAAGTTTGTGATCTTAGCCATCTCTTCTTTGATCGGGTTTAATCCTTCTCTGCCTTCGTAAATCGCACCCTTTCTGTCTGTCATGATTACATTCTTAAGTCCCATGGACATTAACAGTTTGATAATAGCGATACCTGCAGCACCTGCTCCGGAAGTAACGATCTTCACTTCATCAAGCTTCTTGCCAACCAGTTTCAATGCGTTGATAACACCTGCAAGTGTGATAACTGCTGTTCCGTGCTGATCATCGTGGAAGATCGGAATATCACAGCATTCTTTCAGTTTCTTTTCGATTTCAAAACATCTCGGTGCGGAAATATCCTCAAGGTTGATTCCTCCAAAGGATCCGGCCAGGAGGCTTACTGTCTTAACGATCTCATCAACATCTTTACTGCGGACGCAGAGCGGAATCGCATCTACACCGCCGAATTCTTTAAAGAGTACACATTTGCCTTCCATAACAGGCATACCTGCTTCCGGTCCGATATCTCCCAGTCCAAGTACCGCAGTTCCGTCTGTTACAACAGCAACTGTATTCCAGCGTCTTGTCAGATCATAACTCTTGTTTACATCCTTCTGGATCTCCAGACAAGGCTGAGCAACACCCGGTGTGTAAGCAAGACTTAAAGCATCTTTGGAATCTACTTTGGCTCTTGATACAACCTCAATTTTACCTTTTAAGTCATAATGCATTTTTAAAGATTCTTTTGCGTAGTCCATTTTGTTTTGGCTCCCTTCTGCACTCTTTTTTTGAGACGCCTACATTGTAACATTAACCCGGCTCAGATTCTACTGTTTTTCTGACCTTTTTTATCAAAATAACTAAAACCGCATCTTCCTGTAGAAAATTAGGAAGATGCGGTTTCAGTTATTGTACTTTATCATTTGATATCAGGTTCCAAAAGAAACTTATTATCATTATTTATCTGTATCAAAATGTACTTCTGTACCGGCAACTGCCCGTTCATCCAGAAGCTGTTTGAAGGTCTTGGTCTTTGCTTTCTCTTCATAGTTATCAGACCAGTAGTAGCCTTTCAGCTCGTCCATATACTCATAGTAATCGCAAAGATAGATATATACTGTGGAAACATCCCTGTCCTGTATTGCATATGTGTCCGCATTACTGTTTGCCACTCCGCCATATGGCATGATATCTCCATTGGCATCCAGCATAACAGCAACATATTTTGTTTCCGGATCCTGCATTTTCATAGTGATCTCAAATGGTGTTTTCGTAATGGAGAGAACACCATCTCCATTTTCATCTACCACATTTACATCCTTTTCAACCGTATCGGAAGTATTTTTCTCTACATCTACGTTGAATTTCCAGTCACCTTTCAGTGTCCATGAGTTATATCTGTTATTACCTTCATTTGCCTCAGGATATCGTTCAAAATACTCATTCCACATCTCAGTGAAAAACTGATGCTCCAGATCCTTCTGCTCTTCTGTCAGGCTCTCATAATCTGCATCGTCTGTACTGATTCCATGCTCTGCCATTTTCTGATTATATTCATCCCGCAGATCCTGAGGGATATCTGGGGTGGTATCCTGATTCTCCGGAAGAGTGCCCACAATATCTTTCAGATCCAGCTCCATGGTAAACCTGTCAGGTACTTTTATGTCTTTGACATAATCGCTGATTGCCGGACCTCCCACCTGAGGAAGCTTCGCGTCACTGTATTCATCCATTCCCAGTGCCTGGGCTAACTTATCAAAACTAAACTCCTCAGAATCTACATCAATCCCTTTTTCTTTGAAAAATGCGTTACGCACCTCATAAAATTTTGTCCATCCTGCATCATCCACTGTCATATCTTCTACAGGAATACGCAAAACTCCTGCATAGGTGTTATCATCCAGCATTTTTCCATCCAGATAAGCATTGAACAGATTACTTTTTCCATCCATGTAATCATATTTCACTGTAGAATTTTCGCTGAGCATAATATTGGGTTTTCCATCAGATGTAATGAATGTATCCGGGAATTTATCCTCTGTATGGATTGTCATGGACAGGTACAGAGCCATTTCATTACAGTATACTTCTGAAAGCGTGACAGTTGTTCCATCTACTGTTTTACTGTATGATTCATTGTCTTTCGTTTTATCTGCATTATTATTTTCTGTTGTATTCTGATTCTCAGACTGAGCACTTTGAGGATTACCTCCGTCCTCCTGACTTTCATCAGTATCTGCCAACTCTGCATCTTCTGCAGAATCTGTCAACTGCTTTGCATATTTCGAATAATCACCATAAAATCCCATGGAATTACCGAGCTGCTTAAATACATTTCCAACCAGAGGGATGTTCTCTGCAAATGCCGGATTTGTGATACATACTGTTGAAAATACAGCTGCAGCTGCAGTCAGTCCCAAAGCTGTTTTGTATACTGCCTTAAATTTCTTGTGCGATTTTGCTTCTCCGGCTGATTTCTTTCCGGAACTTCCTGTTGATTTTTCTGTTGATTTCTCCTGTAATCTTTGCACCATATTCTCTGTATTTTCCGTATGTCCAGAAGCTGCTGCCATTTCTCTGATTCTGGAAAATGCTTCGTTTTTTGCATCTTCTGCCTGCTTTGGCAACGGAAAGTCTGCCTGCATGATTTCCTCTATCACATTGTCATTTCTGTTATTCTTTTCTTTATCAAAATCCAACTTCTTCGCCATGATCACTTCATTCCTTTCTTGAACTTACTGTTATGTTTCCTGCTGTTACTGATCCTGTTCTCAGATTTTCATTCTGATATTCTGCAAACCTTCTGCTATACCTGTGAATTCTCTGTTTTTCTTTTTTTTCTGCTGCAGTCTCTTCTTCTGAATATTATCTTCTGCTGAAGTATATTCCTGCTTTAGCTGCATACGGGCTCTGACCAGTCTGGTTTTTACAGTGTTTTCATTCATATTTAATATAGAAGCAATGTCTGCGATCCGAAATCCCTCTACATAATACAGAACCAGTATGATCCTGTAGGATTCGTCCAGCATTCCAAGCATTTCCTTGAACTCAAATTCCTCAATGGACATATCCTGTCCGGGGACTTCCGGAAGTTCTTCGGCTCTGCTGAAATTTTTGTAGTGTCTGTGGATTTTATTGCATTCATTGATCAGAATACGGATCATCCAGGTTTTGAAATATTCCGGATTTTTCAATGTATGTATTTTTTCAAAGCAGGTAAGTATGGTATCCTGCATGGCATCTGCGGCATCCTCATCATTATCAAGGATTCCCCTCGCCACCTTGTACATTGCCAGAGAATTCTTTTCCATCAGTTCCAGAAATGCATCCGCATCTCCTGAAATGGAGCGTTTTACCAACTGTATCAAATGCTGATCCTCCTTGCTTAGAGTTTTATGTGTTACTGTTTACTTCATGTCCAGTAGCTCTTATGTTTTTACAAATATGTTTCATTCGAATGAAGCTTTGTTGTTTTGTTTTACACTTATTAGATGGGGAATTATAGAGAAAAGTTTCATATCTTTTAAATAAATTTTCAGGTATCGGATTTTTATAGTTATTATAACTTCTCGTCCGCATATAATTGTAATACAACCAAATTATAATCTCTGGGTTTTCCTACAAAAAAAGCGGCACATTTCTGCGCCGTTTTTTTTCACTCATAATCTTTCTTAACGTTTTCTTTTTATTCTTCAGCATTCAGCCTCTTCTGATACATAGACTGGAGCAGGAATTTTCCTGTCTCTGTTTTGAATACTTTTTCCAGCATGTTTCTCACATTGTTTCCGGAGAAATTACTCTCATCTGCATTTACCAGATAATCTGCCTCTATCATGATCTGATAATCAATACCATCGATTCCGGTTATTGTATGATGATGACTTACAATATAAGAAACACGATCTACAAATTCTTTCGGCAGATCTGAATCTGCGAAAAATTCCTCTATCAGTGCCGCACTTTCTTCCTCCTGATGTTTACCGTTGGCATTTCCGTATTTTACTCTGCAGAGAGGGCAGGCAATATCATGGACAACCGCAGTAACCTCCACCAGCTTCTGCTGCTCCGGTGACAGATTTTCGCCTTCCGCGATTGTTTTTGCATATGCGTATACTTTCATGAAATGGTTGATGTCATGAAGATCTCCCTTGGAATACTCTACCATTTTCTTTATAACTTCTGCTACTGTCATGTTTTGTTCCTGCCTTTCTCTTACGGGTTTCGTTACTTATGCACTCCGTTCTCAGTAACCGGGTTTATCTTATTCTGAAAAACAGCAGAATCTTTCGATCCTGCTGTTTACAATTATCAATTATTTGCAGAGTTCCTCTGCCATAGCCTCAATCTCCGCTTCGTTTGCTTCGCTTAAGGAAGAAGTGATCTTTACATTATTTTCAAGCCATGTGATATTTTTGCTCTTTTCGAACATTCCCTGCATGATTCTTGCTGCTGCAGGTGCCCAGCTTCCGTTTTCGATGAGACCGATAGTGCGGTTCTGGTAGCTGCGTTCTGTAAGGTTCTCAATGTAGGTACGCATAAATGGGAAAATATCTCCGTTGTATGTAATTGTGGCAAGTACCAGTTTGCCGTAACGGAAAGCATCTTCCACTGCTTTTGCCATGTCATCTCTTGCAAGGTCAAATACAGTTACTTTCGGGCAACCTTTTTCTTCCAGTTTCTGTGCCAGAAGTTCTACTGCTTTCTTTGTGTTTCCATATACAGATGTATAGGCGATCACAACACCTTCGCTCTCCACTTTGTAGGAGGACCAGATATCGTATTTCTCAATGTAATGTCCAAGGTTCTCTGTAAGGATCGGTCCATGGAGTGGACAGATTGTCTGGATATCCAGAGTTGCGGCAGCTTTCAGAAGTTTCTGAACCTGTGCACCGTATTTTCCAACAATTCCGATATAGTAACGGCATGCTTCGCAGTCCCAGTCTTCTTCTACGTCAAGTGCTCCGAATTTGCCGAAACCATCTGCTGAAAACAGAACCTTATCAGTGCTGTCATAGGTAACCATAACCTCCGGCCAGTGAACCATTGGTGCAAATACAAAGGTCAGCACATGTTTTCCAAGTGTCAGGCTGTCACCGTTTGCAACCACCAGCTTCTTTCCGTCCAGATTCAGGTTTCTGAAGAAATTTCCCATCATAGTGAAGGTCTTGGTATTTGCAACTACAGTTGTGTCAGGATATGCTTTCATGAAGTTCTCGATATTTGCGGCATGATCCGGCTCCATATGCTGTACTACCAGATAATCCGGTTTCGCACCGTCCAGGACTCTGGCTACATTTTCAAGCCATTCATCTTTGAAATTAGCATCTACGGTATCCATAACTGCAATCTTTTCATCCATGATCACATATGAGTTATAGGACATACCGTTTGGCACTACATACTGACCTTCAAACAGATCTATCTGATGATCATTTACACCTACATAATAAATATCATTTCCGATTTTCATGATAACATGTTCCTCCTTAGCGATATCAGGGCCGGTCAAATCCGGTTAAAATTTCCAATTTTTCATTTCTGAACCTATTATATCCACATTCATATCGTTCGTCAAGTCTCATACTGATTTATAAAATCAATTTCTCATCTATTTTATATAAAAATCTGGAAATACTTGAATATGTCGTAATTGTACAAATAACACTGAAAAAGACGACAGAATCATGAGATCCTGCCATCTTTCATTTCGAATACGGTATCAACGATATTCATAGTAGATTTTCTGTGTGATACAAGTACTACTGTCTTTTTCTCTGCGGCTTCCCTTAGGGATTTCAGGATGATTCCTTCATTCAGGGAATCCAGATTTGAGGTTGGCTCATCCATAAGTATCAGCGGACTGTCGTGCAAGAATGCTCTCGCAATTCCGATTCTCTGTTTTTCCCCGCCGGATAAGGTATCACCCAATTCGCCAACTTCTGTGTCGTAGCCTTTCGGAAGTTTCATGATGAAGTCATGGATGGAAGCTTTCTTTGCTGCTTCGATGATTGCCTCTCTGGAAGCTGCCGGGCTGCCAACTGCAATGTTATTGGCAATGGAATCGTGGAACAGGTGAGTTTCCTGTGTCACGTAGCTTTCCATGTCTCGCAAATGTCTGGTTGGGATTTTTCTCACATCTTCACCGTCTACGGATACACTTCCCTGATTTACATCCCAGAAACGCATGAGCAGTTTCAGGAGTGTAGACTTGCCGGAACCGCTGGCTCCGTGGATACCGGTGATCTTGCCTGACTCCAGTTTCAGGGAATAATCATCCAGGATTGTTTCATTTTCGTAAGCAAAGGTAACATGCTGTGCTTCTGCACCTGAGAATGCCTTTACGCTGTCCTTTGCTCTGCCTGTTAAAATACCTCTCAAAATATATTTTTCTTTTTCCGGACTATTATTTTGATTTCTTATATCATTATCTGTATTTTCTGAGACAATAGATGTATTTGAAATTTCATTATCAGAATCAGTTCTTATATCCACATTCCCGGAGATTTCTTCCACCATGGGTGTTTCTTCCAATAAAGACAGAACTCTCTCTCCGCTTGCCAGCGTCTGATTCAGATTGTTGGACAGACTGGACAGTGCCACCACCGGTCCGAAAGAACCCATCATTGCAATGGTACAGGTCATGATTCCCTCGAATCCGATCTCTCCTTTTCCGTAAAGCCATACAGTCAGTGCCAGCATTCCAAAGGATGCCAGCAGAATCACCAGATTTGTAAATGATCTCTGAGTGCCTCACCCTTTTTTAACTTTTGTTCTAACTCTAAAACTTCTGTTCTGCACAATTCTATTGCATCATTACAGGTTTCCACATCATCACCATCTATCTCTATGCTATCGTCACCAGGATATCTGGTTGAAAAATAGAAACCATCTATCATTCTCATATGTGTCTGCGTATTTTTTGAAAACTCTGCTCCCATATTTGCTTTTAGAAATTTCATCAGTCTGTTCAGACTATGTGTACGCAAAATATTTTCAAAATCTTTCTGTTGCATAGCATCATCCGGTTTATAGTATTCTGAGATCAGATGCTTCATATATTTTTCGCATATTCCCTGCGCCATGGCACCCATCATATTTGCAACTATCCCCGCATCATAAGAGGCTTTAAAATATTGAAAATCATTTTCTGCAAAATCAAAATAACTGTTCAAGGCCATATCTGAATTCCTTCCTTTCGCACATTTGTATAATACAGCATTTTGTTCCTTTTCCAGTCATCGCCAACTACAATTTTCAGATCCGTTTCTGCATCATCCAATTCCTCAGAGGATACTTCTGATTTTAGAAGATAAAGATATTTTTTAAGTTCCGGCCGGGAGCGGAATGACTCTGACAGTTCCAGAAACAGATCAACATCACTGCTATATTTCTCTTCTCCCCGTGCACAACTGCCATACAGATATATTGTCTTAATATAAGGCCTTATGCATGATGACTGAATAGTTCGTAAAGCATACTCCGCTGCATCTCTCTGCCGTTTTGATCTGATACATGTCAGCATTTTCTATCTCTCCGTTTTCTCTGTATATTATTTCCAGATTATACTTACATTTTCTGCTTCAGGATTTCTTTGTAAAAAAATTATAACATTCCTTATCTTCTATGTCTATCTTCCATTTATCTGGTGAAAAATTAGAGTGTATTATTGTTACTTTCTTTTATTTTCCTTCAAAGATCTGAGCGATCGGTGAATCTGCAGACAGTATCACTGTTTTGTCCTCACCTTTCATAGATGTCTTCAGCGCATCCAGGCTTCTCACAAATGAATAAAACTCACTTCTGTCCTCTTCTCCATAAGCCTGCGCAAGAATTTTCATATATTCCTGCTCCCCTTCCGCCCCCAGGATCTCTGCCTGTTTTTTAGCATCAGAAATCTGGATTGCTACTTCTTTGTCGGTTTTATTTCGAATCACCTTTGCTTCAGAGTTTCCCTCTGCCTTGTAAGTCGCTGCAATATTATCTCGTTCAGAAATCATTCGTTCATATACAGCTTCCTTATTATCATCCGGCAGATCCAGCTGCTTAGTTTCGAATTTAAGAAGCTCAATTCCATACTGATCCATGTTTGTTCCTATTGCCTCCATAACCATATCAGACAGTTCTCCGTCACGGCTTGTGATCACCTGATCCTGTGACATACTGCTAATCGCATTTTTAGTGGCATTATACACAGCAGTATTAATTCGGCTTTCACCACTTTCCACAGAAGAGTTTAATGTCTGTGCAAATTTAAGCGGGTCGCTGATTTTCCAGAGAACATAACTGTCGCTGATCATCGTTTTCTTATCTTTTGTAATTACATCAGATGCTGCCAGATCATACAGCAGTGTTTCCTTTGGCAATGACTGTGTACTCTCTATAAACGGAATCTTAAAACTGATTCCCGATGAGCTGATCACCCTGTCAACCTTACCAAACTGACGGATCAGCTTATATTCATTTTGCTGAGTTACTGTTACCGACGCTCCGACAGCTACAACCACTGCAGACACACCAATTAATATTCCAATTTTCTTACCTTTCATAAATTAGTCCTTTCCAAATTATATCTCTATCCTTCGTATTTCATTTACCAAAACACTTTTTATATAAAATATTTTCTGTCATTTCTTTATTCGTTCTCAGAATCATTTAAATCTTGTGTGTCCTGAGCAGGATCCGTGTTCAGTGTCTCTGTCGGATTCTCTGAACTGTTCCCTGTAAAAGAATCTAGCGGCAGAACCTTCTGCACTCCATCTCCATTATCAATCACAATCTTCATTCCCGGCAGCACATCTTCCATTGCCTCATAGAACATACGCTTCTTTGTGATCTCCGGATTCTTAACATACTCCTCATACATGGCATTAAAACGTGCAACCTCAGCTTCCGCTTCATTAATCCTTACCTTCTTCTGCGCCTCAGCATCCTGAATGATCTGGTCTGCTTCTGCCTCAGCCTCCGGAAGCTTTTCGTTTCTGTATTTATTGGCATTATTCAAAGCAGTTTCTTTTCCCTGCTTGGCAGTTTCTACTGCTTTAAATGCTTTCATAACCTCCTGTGTGGGCGGTTCTGAATCCTGGATTGTGATATTCACAAGCTGAATCCCCAGATCCTGTTCCTCCATCTGCTTCAGGATCATTTCTTTAATCTTACTCTGGATCTCACCTTTTCCGGTGGTAAGCACTTCATCCACATCATAACTTGCGATTACTGTACGGATACAGCTTTGAGAAATATTTTTTAGAATATCTTCCGGTTCCTCTGAATTATAAAGATATTTTACCGGTTCTAAAATTCTGTACTCAACAAAGAAATCTACATCAATAAAGTTATAATCCGAGGTAATCATAATGCCCTCATTCTCAACCACCGAATTATCTCCCATACTATATCCAATAGGAAATCCCTGGATCGTTGTATTTACTTTCTGTACTTTCTGTATAAAAGGAATCTTAAAATGCAGTCCTGTTTCTGCCACTGCCTTCGGCACTCCGAAAGTTGTCAATACTGCCTGTTCCTGCTCCTGGATCTGATAGGTAGCATCTCCTGCAAGCCCTGCAATAATCACCAACCCTGCTGCTCCTATTACAATACGTTTCACATGTTTTCCCGGCTTCTGTAATTTTTTAAATGGATTTACTCTTTCGTTCACTTTTCTCCTCCGTTTCACCATTTGGCATAATTAAATTTTTTGCTTCTAAAAATTTCTGAAGAAAAGAAAAAGACTTTCATTTCAGACATAACATGAGCTCTTCTCTTAATGTCTAAAACAAAAGTCTTGCCGATTATATCATAATGCGGGCATTCTTAATCTGCCGTTCTGACGCATTTATGTACCATTTATAGGAAAAACAAGTCCAGTTCTTCATAACGATGGCCGCTACTCCCTTTTCTTTGAGCAGCATCATATCATAACTATTTACAAAATGCAAGAAATATTTTTACGTAATCTCAGTCGCATGTTATACTTATGTTACTGTTCACACACCACTATCCCGAGGCATACAAACCAAAATTCCATTGCCACAGGCAATCTGGAATAAATTTGGGCTACGTTACTGAGAATGGAGTGAACAGTAACATACTTATTATATTAAAGCCGAAACTTTTTCAAATAATTCGGTCTCAGGAGGTTTTTCATGAAAGCATACGAACGCCTATTATCTTATGTAAAAGTATTCACTCCAAGCAGTGAAGAAACCGGTACTTCCCCATCCACACAGTATCAGTTTGACCTTGCCAGACTGCTGGTTCAGGAATTAAAAGAACTGGGTGTGAAAGATGCCGATGTAGATGAACATTGCTATGTCTATGGACATATTCCGGCAACCAGAGGATATGAATCCTGCCAAAAACTGGGCTTTATCGCTCATATGGATACAGTCTCTGATTTCTGCGATCATCCGGTTACTCCGGTTATCACTCCGAATTATGACGGCAAAAACCTTGCACTTGGAACCAGCGGCAGAGTTCTCTCCCCGAAAATGTTCCCTCATCTCTCCACATTAAAAGGCAGAACTCTCATTACTTCCGATGGAACCACCATCCTCGGTGCAGATGACAAAGCCGGAATTGCCGAGATTATGACAATAATTGAACACCTCAATGACAATACTATTCCGCATGGTCCTCTCTGCATTGCATTTACCCCTGACGAAGAAATAGGAATGGGACCAGCCCATTTTGATATAAAAAAATTTGGAGCTGATTTTGCTTATACACTTGATGGTGATACAGAAGGTGAAATCCAGTATGAAAACTTTAATGCTGCCAGAGCAGTAGTAGAATTTACCGGTGTAAACGTACACCCGGGTTCTTCTAAAAATACAATGGTCAACGCAGCACTTGTTGCCATGGAGTTCAATTCCATGCTCCCTTCCGCTGACACACCAAGAAATACGGAAGACTATGAAGGATTTTTCCATCTCTATTCCATAAAGGGAGATGTCTCACACGCTGCTCTCGAATATATCATTCGTGACCACAATGCAACTACTTTTGATGTCCGTAAGAAGAGTATGGAACACATCACTAAAATTTTAAATGAAAAATGGGGAAAAGGAACTGTCTCACTTACCATCACAGAACAGTACCGAAATATGAAAGAAATCATCGACACCTGCATGGAACTGATTGAGCATGCAACTGCAGCATGCAAAGAATGCAATATCCCGCCGCTTATCACCCCGATCCGCGGAGGCACAGACGGTGCCCAGTTAAGCTTTATGGGACTCCCATGCCCGAATCTCGGAACAGGAGGACATGCTTATCATGGACCTTATGAACACATCACTGTTGAAGGAATGAATATCGCTGTAGATGTAGGCTTAAAGATTATCGAATTATTTTATAAATAATTTCGATTACAATATCCCCTTGTTGTTATTTTAACCGCTAAATTAATCTTAAATAATTTTGCGATTAACGTAACAACAAGGGGATCTATAAACTCGGAATATTTTTTATATTTTTACATACAAAAAAACCAGCTAGTAGTTAGCTGGTTTCTACTGTATCTTCAAAACTACATACATGCTGACATTCCCTGAAAATCATTCTTCCTGCGATTCTTGGTCAAGCCCTCACCCGATTAGTAACAGTCAGCTC
>OAUC01000465.1_pt1 | contig 23622 bp, 21 predicted proteins | sample 1495091 | NCBI WGS metagenome assembly OAUC01 (sample SAMEA2579997, study PRJEB22360) | human gut metagenome | biome: human gut; feature: human-associated habitat; material: faeces | place: Denmark | collected 2008/2010
TTCGCGTGCGCCCCCCCCCGGGGGGAGGGCCGGGCCCGGGAGCCGCATCGGATGCCTGCACGCAAACGTGCCCAACATGATCGGCCAGATCACCGCCGTCCTCGCGAAAGACAACGCCAATGTGCAACGCATGGTCAACGAGAGCGCCGGCGAAAATGCCTACACGATGTTCGACACCGACGAGCACCTCGACGAGGCCACCATCGCAGCATTGAGAACGATTCCGTCCATGTATCGCGTGCGCGTCATCAAATAAAGCGCAGAGCGCCTACGCCCCGAGCTCATCCACCGCGCGCGGAGCGCCCGGGGCGAGGCCGCTTTCGGCGGGCTCGAACCCCTCGAGCGAGGAAAGGCCACGGGCAACCAGGGCGCTCGCCGCGCTCGAGACGTTCTCGATAGGGGTATCGCCGCCCATCATGATCCATTGCCGGTACGCCGACAAAATCCCGCCGAACACGAACGAGAGGTAATAGTCGAGCTGATCGGAGCGCACGCTCGCCGGGATCATGCAGTAACGCTCAAGTTCCTCATACATGGACTGCTTGATGCAGGTGAACATCAGGTCGAAGGGAACGCATTCGAACACGCGCCGCTTGAGCGAGATATTCTCCATGATGGCCCTGTTCACCATCTCGAAAAACACCTGGATGCGAACGGCAAAGCCGCCTTGCTCGCTTTCCCCCGTGCATGCCAGCAACCCGTGCGTGTTCTCCACGATATCGTCGATATGGCTATCAAGCACATAAGCGAGCAGGCCGTCGATCGACCCGAAGTGCTTGTAAAAGGTCTTGCGGTCCACATCGGCCTTACGCGCGATGTCGGTGACCGTGATGTCCTCATAGGCCTTCTCCGCCAACAGGTCCTCGAACGCCGCGACCATAGCCGCACGCGAGCGGAGCACGCGACGGTCGACGCGCTCGCACTGGGACGCGGACGGCGTGGACGCCTTTGAGGCCCCTCGCTCCTCGACCATCCTCAAACGACACCCATCCATACCCTTTGCTCCTCCACAGCTCGCATTCTTTGAGGCAAAACCCACATCTATCTGCACTTCGTTGAATAGACACAGTTGCTTATTCCACATTTGTAGAATATACCACAGCTGTTACTATTCACGGCAAGGCGACGCGGCGAGTCGTTCCTCCGTCTTCGCGACTCGAACTGTAGGCATGCCCCGCGTCGCTCCAGTGCGTCGAAAGAAGGAACAGCATGGCACTCACACAAGCGGCGGAACGAGCGGCCCTCAACAAAATCATCGACTATCTCAACGAGGACCCCGAGAAGAACATCGACACCATCATGACGCTCGTGGACAAATTCGTCCCCGAGTATGTGCTCCCCTCGCAACGCCGAGCCTTCGACACCGCGATCCGCGAACGCAATAACTGGTACCGACTCATGATGCGAATCTTCGACCTCAACCCCGAAGTACGCACCAAGCTGCTCAAGACGCTCATTGTGGACTGCAGCGTCCTGGCATGGCCCCAGCAGGAAAGGATGCGCGAAAAGCATCAGTGCAACATCCCGTATGCGATCTTGCTCGACCCCACGAGCGCCTGCAACCTGCGTTGCACGGGCTGCTGGGCGGCCGAGTACGGGCATGCGCTCAACCTTTCCTTCGAGGATATCGACTCCATCATCTGCCAAGGCAAGGAGCTCGGCTGCCATATCTACATCTACACCGGCGGCGAGCCGCTCGTGCGCAAGGACGACCTCATCCGCCTGTGCGAAAAGCACCAGGATTGCGCCTTTCTGTGCTTCACCAACGCGACCCTCATCGACGAGGCGTTCTGCCAGGAGATGATCCGCGTGGGCAACTTTGTTCCCGCCATCTCCGCCGAGGGTGACGAGGGCACGACCGACTCACGCCGCGGCAAGGGCACGTATGCCAAGATCGAGCGCGCCATGAACCTGCTTCGCGAAAACGGCCTGCCATTCGGCATCTCCTGCTGCTGGACGCGCGAGAACGCCGACGCCGTGGCCACCGAGGCGAACATGGACTGGATGATCGAGAAGGGCGCGCTGTTCTGCTGGTACTTCCACTACATGCCCGTGGGAGCCTCCTCGCCCGCCTCGCTCATGCCCACTCCCGAGCAGCGCGAGCGCATGTACCACTTCGTGCGTGACATGCGCTCCAAGAAGGAGCTGTTCACCATGGACTTCCAAAACGATGGCGAGTTCGTGGGAGGCTGCATCGCCGGCGGCCGCCGCTACTTGCACATCAACGCCGCGGGTGACGTCGAGCCCTGCGTGTTCATCCACTACAGCAACGTCAACATCCACGACGTCACGCTGCTCGAGGCCCTTAAATCGCCATTGTTCATGAAGTACTACGAGAACCAGCCGTTCAACGACAATCACCTGCGGCCCTGCCCCATGCTCGAGAACCCCTACGAGCTCGGCAGGCTCGTCTCCGAATCCGGTGCGCACGGAACCGACCTGGTGGAACCGGAGACCCCGGAAGACCTCCGCCGCAAGACCGTTGCGGGCGCAGCGGCATGGGCGCCCGTGGCCGAGAAGATCTGGAACGACGAGAACGATCCCATGTACACCAAGCGTCTCGAGGGTATGCAGCAGGGTATGGCAGATACCGACCTTGAGAAGTTTGAGCGCCTGGGGCACTTCGGCGATTGCCAGAACGAGAAATAGCGCAGGCCGCACTCGCGATGGTGCACCCGGGACAAAACGGGTAGGAATTCGCACGCGGCGAGACCGGCTTTTCGGCACCACGCGGCGACGCTCGCGAAAGCGGGGCTCGAGTTTACACCCGAGCCCCGCTTTTTTCATCCATCGTAGCGCAGGCGGGGTACGATAACGCCATATGTGATCGACCCACGCGAGAGGACCGTCCATGAGAGCGCTTCCCTTCCCTTGCATTCGCCCCGTCCCCGAGCACGCCGCCGAGGTGGCAGCTCTTCCCTATGACGTCTTTGACCGCTGCGAGGCGGCCGAGTACGTCGAGGGCAGGCCGCTCTCCTTCTTGAACATCGACCGACCCGAGACGCAGTTTCCCGCTGATCAGGACATGTACGCACCAGAGGTATACGCGCGCGGAGCGGAGCTGTTGCACGAGCGCCTCGCGGACGGGACCTTCGTGGAGGACCGCAACCTGGCGTATTACATCTACCGCCTTGCCTGGGAGGGACACGTGCAGACCGGCATCGTCTGCGTGTGCGCCGTCGACGAATTCGAAAGTGGCGTCATCAAGCGCCACGAGCTTACGCGCGAAGAGAAGGAACGCGACCGCATCGAGCACATCGAAGCGCTCGGTTGTCAGACGGGACCGACCTTCCTCACCTACCGCGACCAGCCCGTGCTCGATATGATCGTCGGCGCGGCCACGACCTCCACCCCGTTGTACGACTTCACCGATGATGAGGGCGTGCACCAGACCGTCTGGGAGGTCGTGCGCCACGATGCCGTCGATGCGCTGCGCGCCATGCTCGGCACGATTCCGTGCGCCTATATCGCCGATGGGCATCATCGGGCTGCGAGCGCCGTGAAAGTTGCGCGCCGCATGCGCGAAGAAGCGCGGGCGGCAGGCGCTTACACCGGCAAGGAGCCGTTCAACTACGTCCTCTCCGTCCTGTTCCCCGCCAGCCAGCTCACCATCCTGCCGTACAACCGCGTGGTTTCCGACCGCAACGGACTCGATACGTACGAGCTACTCGAGGTGCTGAGCGGCGCAGGATTCGGCATCGTGGAGGCAGAGGGGCCGGTGGAACCGCGCGAGCACGGCGTGTTCGGGATGTACACCGACGGCACTTGGTACGAGCTGCGGGCGGACGACCCCAACCCGAGGATCTATGCCGCGGAGAATGCCGGCAACGATTTCAACGCCGAGATGGGATCGGCCGAAGATGACGAGCGCCGCAGCGGTAGGTCGAGTCAAGATGACGAAGTGGCCTCCAACCCAGCAAACTCACTTGATTGCTCAATCCTGCAGAGCTGCATCTTGTCTCCTGTTTTTGGAATGAAGGACCCTCGCACCGATCCGCGCATCTCCTTCGTCGGCGGCATCCGCGGAACCGAGGAGCTTGAGTGCAAAGCGGGCGCCGAGGGCGTTGCGTTCACGATGTGCGCGACGAGCATCGACCAGTTGCTCGCCATAGCCGACGCCGGCGAGGTTATGCCGCCCAAATCCACGTGGTTCGAGCCCAAGCTGCGCAGTGGCCTGTTCATCCATCGCATCGCGAAATAGCAATCGTTTCGCAAGGCGCTCACCTGGCAAAACCGGTGATTCGCATGGCCTCCCTTCTTCAAAAGGGAGGCCATTTTCATGTAAAACCGAGCAATTGGTCAAAATACCCTGATTGTGCGCTCAAATCCTCCCGGTTTTTGCCTTGCATATTATCCCGCCTTCACCAATCCTGCGGTTTTGCCGCAAGCCTCCAGCCCGGCAGTACTGAGCCGCTCGCACGTTAAAATTCGGCTTAAGCAATCCTGGGGTTTTGTCGCCCGCGGCAAAACCCCTCAGCGCACGATCAGAGTATTTTGACCACACTTCGAAAAACGTACGATGCGCGTCGCCTCAGATGCAAAAACCTATGCATGATGCAGAGCAAATAAACGCGATTTATACATTTCGTCTAAACCCTGAATCCAGCTGGGGAGCGGTATGCCGGCCACGACCCAATCAGCAACAAGCTTCGAAGCACACCGGGGGTGAAATTCCTACTCCCCGAGCAAATCCCGCAACTCATCCTGCTCGAGGATCTCGACCAACTCGAACGCGCCCTTGTCGAACGCGAAATGCATAACACTGCAGTTGCCCGGCACCTTACCGCAGCCAAAACCGCCATCGGGCACCCACTTAGTCAGAAACTCACGGCACGCCGACCCGTGACTCACCACCAAAACGCGCCCATGGCCAGGTTGCTCCATAATCCGTGCCAGGGCATCGCTCACGCGGGCGCGGACGGCCATCTGCCCCTCCCCACCAAACGGAACATAGAAGTCGCCCCAGGGAAACGGCGGCATAAGGTCGACCCGCTCGCCCTCGAAGGCCCCGAAGCCCCATTCGCGCAGGCCTTCCACGCGCTCGTAAGGCATATCCACAATGCGCTCAATCGTCTGCTGGGTGCGCGTCAGCGTTGAGGTGTACGCATGGTCGAACACGATCCCCTCGCGCGCAAAGTACCGCCCGATGCGCTCCGCCTGCTCCTCGCCCTCCGGCGTGAGCGGGGCGTCGCACCAGCCCTGGATAACGCGCTTTTCGTTGAACATGGTCTGGCCGTGTCGAACCAGATACAAATCACCGCTCATCGAAGCCCCCACTCGATGTGACATCATGTTTACGGATGTCGCATTTGCTCATATCAATGTGTTCCGATTGTATCAATCGATGAGCTGACAGCGCTCGCAGGGTCCAAAGGTATCCCTTTCCTTTCGCATGGGTAGGATTACATATGTACGTTATCTAACTTCTGTCGATTGGAGTGGCCATGAGAGAATTCATCGACAACGAGGGCGAACGGCACATCGATCCCTTCTGCTTTGACGAGTTTGGGATGATCGACCGTGGTATCAAGGCGATCAGGTTCCTATACGGTGTAACCGGAGTAGTCGGACTCATCGGCGGCGCCGCCCTGCTCATCTGGCCCGTGAAGACACTCGTGGTGCTCGCTGTCATCCTCGGAGCATACTTCATTATCGCAAGCGTTGTGCGCATCGGTGTGGCCGTGGGCACGCCCTTCATGCCTGCGGGCTGGCGCGCACTCAACATTCTCTCCAGCCTCTTGCTGCTCTTCTGCGGCATCATCATGCTCAAGAACCAGACCGCATCCGCTGCGGCCCTCGCGACGCTCGCAGCCATCGCAATCGGATTCGGCTGGATTATCGAGGGCGTGGTGACCCTCGTCGAGACGGGCATGGTGCACAACCGCGGTCTCTCCATTCTCTCCGGCGTACTGTCGATTGTCGCGGGCATCGCCGTATTCATGTTCCCGCTCGAATCGGTCGACCTGATGATCGTCTTCTCCGGCATCGCGCTCGCGGTGCTGGGCGGCGTGTTGCTCGTCCGTGCGTTCACCTTTGGAAAGATCTCACGCTAACGGCGTTCGCGACGCGCCCCGTTTGCGCATCGTCCGCAATCCAGCACCGATACTCGCCGCCCGGGCCCCCGCAAAAGGCCTGGGCGGTTTTGTCTATCTGAACCCCCAAAAAACGACCCCTTGACCTTCACGCTACGAGAAGGCTTATCCTACGAGCGGAACGGAACGGGAGGGGCATGTGAGCTCGGACAAAGCTTATGGCATCGGAGAAGTCTCCGACATCGTGGGGGTCTCAACCCGAACGCTCAGATATTACGAAGAGGAGGGGCTGCTCGTACCCGCGCGAACAGGCAGCGGATATCGCCGCTACACCCCTGCGGACCTCGACCGCTTGCAGGAAATCCTGCTCTTGCGCCACATGGGAATGAGCGTGGCGGAGATTCCAAGCGCCCTGAGCGCAACGGAAGAGGAGCGCCGACGAACGCTCGCGCGCCATCTTGGAACGCTCAGGGCCGAACGAGAGCGACTCGATACCCTCATCCGCACCGTCGAACGCACAATCGAGCACATCGAGAAGGGAGTCCCCATGGACGATAAGGCGAAGTTCGAGGGCATGAAGCGCGACCTCGTGGAGCAAAACGAGCGCAAGCACGGCGCCGAGGTGCGCGAGCGCTGGGGCGACACCGCCGCGGACGAGGCAAACCGCAAGATGCTCAACCTGAGCGAGAGCGAGTTCGAGCGCTTCCAGGAGCTGGGGCGTACGATCAACGAATCGCTCGAAGCGGCCGTAAGTGCGAATGTCGATCCCACAGGCGACGAGGGAGAACGCATCTATCGCCTCCATCGGGAGTGGCTCGAATTCACCTGGAACTTCTACACGCCCGAAGCGCACAGGGGTCTCGCGGAGATGTACGTCACAGATGAGCGCTTCACCACCTATTACGATGGCAACGTCGCCGGCTGCGCCGCTTGGCTACGGGACGCGATAGCCGCGCACGCGCGATAGCGGGCCGAAATGACGCCGCGCGCGAGCGTCCCATCGATGCCGAAGAATATGAGGCCCTTGATTTTCATTGCGGCGCCACCTTTGAAGAGCTGCCCAAACCGAATGACGGCATTATGCGAATCTGCGCCCTATGACAGCAGCGCGAGGCATGTGGGATCCAAGCGATAATGTCCGACGATGTGTCCATAGCTTTGCAGCTTGTCTTCCTCATAGCGCAACTGAAACGGCCCGGAATGATGAATGAGATACGGAACGCCGCGCTCATTGCGACGGTCGGAGACAATCCCGATGTGCCCCTCATACAAGACAATGTCCCCACCGCGCCATTCGGTGATTTCATCGGCATCGTCTACCAGGCGCTGCGCATGAGCATCGAAAAAGACCTTGAGATTGGGCGTGCGACGGAAATCGATCGCCGAATCCGGAATCTCGATCGCATAGGCCTCTGGACGCCGCGCAACATCGGCCGCGACGAGTGCCTGAAGGTCGTAACCCGCCTCCCGGCACGCGATGGCAACCACATCGGTGCAGACACCGTGCTCGTCATCGGGATAGCCCGAAGGGTAATAGACGCTCTTGTAGTGCGGGCGGGTCTGGATGTAGGCGAGGGCAGCGGCAAGGACATCACCGTTGTCGGCGATGCCATCGGCGTCGGCGTCAACCGTGGCAGCGGGGTCGGCGGAGAGACCGGCATCGCCCGCCCCGGAGGCTCCCTCGTACCGGTCGACAGGGCGATGCGAGGATGTGATGCAAAGGCGCCCCGTCGCGATACGGGCCACGACGACAATGAACAACACGCACGCAAGCATCGTGACCGCGGCGACGAAGATGCGCTTCCAACGCTTTCTCACATCCATTTCAGCCCCATTCCTCCCCTTCGATTGCGCCCGGACGTATCAGCACCATCACCTCAATTTAGGGACAGTCCCTGAATTGAGGTTCGTTGCAATTGCAACAAGCCGCCTATCCGCGGTTCTGCATATCTGCCGAAATGAGCTTCTTGATATAGTCCGTTGTGTTGTCTTGCGACTTCAGCCACTCATACATCTCTTCATCGGCGTCGCTGTTCGGATAAAACCGAAGGGTCAGCTGCTTAACCTTCTTGCGATAATTGCTGGTCGCACGACGCTGCGCTTCCGTCTGCATTGCTCCCCCTTACAGTTACGGCTTTGCTCCAAAGCCCGAGTGCGATGAACGTCACCGTGAAAGAAATAGTGAGTATTTCCATCATGTACCCCATCATATGCAATCATTGGCAGCAGGGCACCGCCCAAGGAGATAATGACGGGAAACGGATAACCTTCAATCCAGAATGAGGCGCAGATGCCGATTAGACCGACCCATCGGGGCGAGCACGGGTACGGAGTGTTCCACAAGCCGGACCCGGAGAAGGCCGCCATCATGCACTTCTTCAACGCGAGCAGCTACGAGGTCGCCGCCGCCGGCTGCTTCGAGGACGAGGTCACCGGTGAATACACGGACATCCCAGAGGTCGCCACGATGCGAAACGGCGTCGTGTGGGGAAACAAGGACGCATACCATTTCGAGAAGTACGACATGGAGCTATCCCCAGAGTTCCGTGCCTACGCGCTCGAGCACGCGCCTGGCGAATAGCCATTGGCGAAACTATCCGACCGAGGCGCAACTACGACATATCTGCAAAGGAAGCCTCACGGACACCCTTCTCTATGGAACGGAAAACCCGACCCATAAAGAAGCCGCCTTCAGGCGGCTTCTCCGATGTTGCAACAATACGGCTTTATGCAGCAGGCCGCTCCGCATTGCTCTTGATCTTCTTAATGACCGCCATCAAATCAAGCTGCTGCTGTGAGTTAAACATGCGAATAAAGGACTGCGGCCGATCAAATGGGGGCTGTATTAAGGCAACTGGCTCCATATAGCCGTTCTCTACCACGTAATTCACCACACGCTTCACAAAGGAAATCTGCTGCTCATTGAGACTCTGGTCGTTCAGGAAGTCCGCAAAAGCAGCCATGGCAGCATCGTGATCGAGATGAACCAGCCTGCGAACCAAAAGACCAAACGGCGTGTCGCCATAAGCCTTGGCATAATCTTCCGCGTTGCCAAGATCATGCGTGAAAATCCGCTCGAGCTGCTCGAACTCAAATTCCGTCATGGGCTGGTTGTTGCGCAACTTATGAATCACCAACGTGTCGGCATAGTCCTTGAGGTAGCGCTCGACCTTCAGCTTGTAGTCCTCAAAGTCCTCGCCGATATCAGCCTCGACGCCATAAACGACCTGCGTAACCGGATCATCAAGATGCGTAATGACGTCACGTCTGCCCTTGCCAACCACGATAAAACGAATGAGACCACGCAGCTCCTTGCGGATACTCTCCATATCCAGAAGATTCGCATCGTCGAGAATCTGCCCGTCAAAGACCTCGTCAATCAAGGACAGCTTGTCCTTGACCTGGGGGATGGTTGTCACCTTTTGCAAGCAAGCAGCAATCGAAATCAGCCGCGACTTATAACCAGCGGTTTTCCCGCCCTGACAGGCGGCAATCATGTAGCCGTACATAAGCGCATCGAATCTCAAGGCGTCAACATCTGCCTCGTCATTTACCACGAGCATTGAAATCGGCATCTTAAGCTCGGCAAATGCTGTTGGAGTCAGCAACCGGAATGACTCAACGCGGCGGTACTTCTCCACCTCGCGGCGATGCCTACGAACAGAAAAAAGCTCGTCATTCAACGCCACAACTTGGCTTCGCATGGTGTCCACGAGCTCTTGTCGTAGGCTCTGATAGTCGTCGGCAGCAAAAGCGCTCTTCTGCATCAGCATGGCCAGTTCAGCTTGGCGCTGAAAAACCTGCTCTGTCAAGGACAAAGCGATCTTACCCTCTGAAACGTTCAGATGCTCTCGGAAAAACTCGAAGTTCTTGCACCAGTCAAAAATGAAAAAGCGCTCCTTATCCACATGAGGGCCATTCAGGGGATCAACGACCTCGAGACCCTCACACAGACGAGTTCCGCGGCCAATCATCTGCCAGAACTTGATCTTCGAGCGCACTTTCTTGAAAAAGACGAGGTTGACGATTTCGGGCACGTCAACGCCAGTGTCCATCATATCGACCGACACAGTGATAACCGGCAACGGTTTGACCTCGAAATCATCGATTACGGTGTGCGAATAATCATCCGAATGCAGCACCGTCTTTATATAGTCCCCCGGGAGATTTGGATATAGCTTTCCAAAGCGTTCAACGATGAAACGAGCGTGTTTTTGGCTCTGCGCAAAGATGACGGTCTTCCCGAGCGTTTGACCGCCGTTCACCTTGATGCCCTTCTCCATGAGGGTTTCCAACACGCCATCCACCGTAGACTCGTTAAACACCCATTGGTTGATCTCGCGCGACTCGATCTTTTCGGGCACATCTTGCCCCGTCTCCTCGAAGTCTTCCTCGAGCGTCTCGCGATCCTCCTCGGACAAATCGTCGTACGTTATGCCGTCATCCATGAAACTCGTATGGGTCTCGATGCCGAAATACGGCACGAGAACATGATCGACCTCTGTGGCGGTGTTGTACTCATACACGTAGGTGGGCACCCCGCGCTCGACCTCAAAAAAGTCGTACGTGTTGCGATCGACCTCGTTCGCCGGCGTAGCAGTAAGGCCAACAACAAGTGAATCAAAGTAGTCGAAGATCGCTCGATACTTTTTGAAAATGGAGCGATGTGCCTCATCAACAATAATGAGATCAAAATGCGCGGGAGTGAACATAAGGTTGCCATCCTCATTGCGCTCCTTGTCAATCGCATTGAGGATGGTTGGGTATGTGGAAAACACGATGCGGGCGTTGCGATCATCCTTGTTGGATACAAGATTGCACAGCGTTTCATTAGGCAGATAATCCTGGTACCCGCTTTTGGCCTGACGAACAAGCGCCACGCGATCCGCAAGGAACAAGACGTTCTTAACGAGCCCGGAACGCATGAGGACGTCCGTCAAGGCAGCCGAAACACGGGTCTTCCCCGTTCCGGTGGCCATGACAAGCAGACTCTTACGATGGCCTGATTCGATATTGGCGCACACGCGCTCGATGGCCTCTACCTGGTAGTAGCGTTTGCCACCGCCGGCAATGGTCTCATTCACCCGCAGCGTACTCGGCTTGACCGTACCACTCCGGCGATTGATTATCCTCTGCAGCTCATCTTGAGAGAAGAAGCCGCTCACCTTTCGCATCGGAGCGGAATCGTCGTCTAAGAAAAAAGTCTCGAATCCATTCGTAAGAAAGATCGGAGGCCTATAGCCGTACTCGTTTTCCAGGCATCGAGCATACAGGCGCGCCTGCTGGATGCCCTTCTGCGGGGAGTACATAGTCCTCTTTGCCTCGACAATGGCAAGAGGGCGATTGTCCTTTCCCAAGAGCAGATAGTCGATATAACCCGTACCGGAATCGGAATCCTTCTCTCGGGGCATCCCTGTGACCTCGCGCTCTTCGAGCGCGTTCTCGTCAATCTTCCAGCCGGCGAGGGCAAGATCCCAGTCGATGTAATGCTTGCGCGTCTTGTACTCGCTGATCTCCTCTGGATTGAACGATCGCGTCTCGATGTGGGCGGCTTTATCGACGGTGGCCTGGGCACTCATCGCCTTTAGTTGCGCCTCAAGACGCTTGATCTCTTCGTCCTTTTGAGAAATCAACTCTTCGCGCGCCTTGATGGCCTTAACCTGCTGAAGGGTGAGCTGAACGCCCTTCTTTGGAATCTTCTCCTCATCGAAGCGACGATTCTCATATTCCGGGCCGTAGCAATAATCGATCCAGTCGACGAAATCAAAGAGGGACCTCAGCGACAGGATCGCATCCTCGGCGGCGACACGGCGCTCCGTGTGAACAGAGAGATTTCCGAGTTTGTTTATGCCGATGAGCCTGCGCCAAACACGCTCATCAACACACTCCCTAAACGACTGCTCATGCAAAAGCGACGAGAGATTGTCGCGGTACGGCATGCTAATGGAATTATCGATTGCATAAACCCATTTAACAGACAGCTCGAGCGCCTTGCGACAACCAACCGCGCAGAGCGCGGGAGAAGTCGCGTAGATCTTCTCGGCCTCGATACAAGCATCGGCAAAGAGGTCGTAATACCCGTCGGCACGCTTTAGGAATCCGAAGTTCATGGCGTTCTCACTCGCTGTTCAGGGGAATAACACGCGAAACAACGCAATTATAGACCCATATGCCTTTAGCAAGTTAAACCTCGATTTGTCGACTTGACGAACAAAGGCAGCAAGCTCTTGTTGTTGGGCAAGAGGAGGCATGGGGTAATTGAACTCCATAAAGGGCTGTTGAGTGATTTTCCAGAGGTCTCCTCGGTCGGCATAGCGGTTAAAGCCAACCACTCGCATTAGCTCATCAAGATAAATCAGGTCGAGCTCATTGCTGTGGAACCGTTTGATGTACATGGCGTTGTCCGTAACCCAACAAGGATCGTTTACCAGGTGAACGTTACCGCAATGCCGTCCGACTCTCCCGACGACAATCGTCGGAAAATCGACCAAGCTATCCTGTGAATACCAAGAGACGCCATTGCCTCCATATGCAGGAAACCCGGTTTCATAACGCTCGTCCATCGGCTTCGTTTTGCCATTGACAATCTTAAACAAAGCTGAACCTGGCTGAGTTTCCAAGCCCTTCGAATTGGAAATCGGATCGCCGAACATCTCGACAAACCGGGATTTGACGAGGGTGTCGAGCAATTCTAGCTGAGACTCCGCCTCCCTCTTCTGGGCAACCAAAGCATCGAGCACGCCGACAACCGATAGCATGTCGGTTTTCGAATACAACGGAACAATAAGAGATTCGAAACTTGCAGCCTTCAAATTATTGATATTCGAACCAGAGCAAGCCCTTTCAATTGCTTTTCGGTACTGCCGGCTCTGGAAATAATGGCCGAGGTATTCCGACTCACCGGTTTTTGGACGAAGCGCACAACAAAAAGCACCAAATGTAATAGGCATATCATTTTCTACAAGAGCGGCTTTTCCAACCAGGCTCTTACTGCCACTCGAAGCGCAGATTAAAATATCGCCCTTTCGCAAGAGCTGCTTTGGCTTGACCTTCGATTTATCAACGTATTGAACATCATCGAACGACAGCCTGCCGTCCTGGATATTGTTTGCTCGGAGCAGAATGTAACTACCACGGTCCAGTTCCTCATGAAGATCGACGGCAGCTTTATATGTCACTCCTCGCACGTATTCGACGCGCCCCTTAAGCCTCACCCACTCCCCGTCAAACGGGGGTTCGTCAGCCGATGTACTTGTGGTGCGATCGCTTCACGTTTTGCTGATCGACCATGGCGTAGCAAAGTGTTGTCTCAATTTTGCTGTGCCCCAACAGCACCTGTACCTGCTCGATCGGCATCCCCTTATCAATCGCTTTCGTCGCAAGGGTCCGCCGAAACTTGTGCGGATGCACGCGTTCCCCAATCGCCGACCTCCCAAGCTCACGCAACCGCGTCTCAACACCACTGATTTCAAGTCGCTTATAGGGATAATTGAGCGATACAAATAGCGCGTCGTTTTCGTCGATTCGCTGCTCAAGGTAAGCGCTCAGATGAATCTTGGCTCGCGCATCGAAATAGACCTTACGTTCCTTGTTGCCCTTGCCCTTAACCACACACTCTCGATTTGTCAGATCGATATCCCACCTGTTGAGCTTCACAAGCTCACCGACGCGCATTCCCGTTGAGGTCAAAAGGTCAACGATTGCAAGATCTCTAGCCGTTTTGCATCCGTCCCTCAAGGCTTCCATCGACTCATCGGTGATGATGGGCTTTACCGCTTTGAGCGATCGAATCTTTTTGATTCTCCTGACGGGGCTCTTGTAAACGATGTCCTCGATCTCAAGCCAAGAGAAGAAGCTCGATATTATCCGCCGGATATTGTCCACGGTGACATTACTCACCCGGCCGCTCTTCTGACACGCCGTCAGATACCCACGCACATCATCGGTCGTAACCTCGATAAAGGATTTACCAATAGCTCTGGAGAAACGTTCGAGTGCCTGCGAGTAATACCGAATGGTTCTAATGGAGCAGCCCTCGACAGACTTTGCAGACAAAAACGCGTCTATCGTCTCACCGTTAGTAGAAAACTGGGTGTTCCTCAAAGGAAAATCGCCCGCATCAAGCAGGCAATGATCGAGCACTGAATGTAGTTTTCCCAGTTGATCGTTGCTAAGAATCGGCGACATAAGTCGCTCGATCTCCTTGATGACAAGCACCTTCTCATTCATAAGGACACTCCTTACCGCACGTGAACACATGCGGTAAGGATGCAGCAACGAACTGCTTAGCCAAAATACTCCTGAGCAAGGCTATCGTAGAGAGTCTGCAACTTCTCGATCTTCTGCTGAACGATAAACCTCGATTTGTCGACCTCGGCGACGAAGGAGGCGAATTCTTGCTGGAGGGCAAGGGGAGGAAGCGGGACCTTCATTTCCTTGAAGCTCTTCAAAGTTACAGTTCGTTGGGCGGCGCCTTTTGCGCACCGATCCATATATCTTTGCGAGCCCTCTGAAAGTAAGGCGGCATGTAGATAACTGCTGTCGATCAAATCATGCCGAGGTTTCAGATATGCGATATGGCGCTGAAAACAAAATGGCCTATCGTCTTCGACAATCGCAGGATGGCCAAACGAGCCTACGGCAGAAACAAGGACATCACCGACCTCAATCGGAGTCCGGCGGATAAGCTGCTCATAGTCTTCTACGGAAATGAACTTATTCGTTTCGTAGTCGACGGCATCTGAGGTGATATTGCTGACAAAGAGAAACGGGATTCCCCTGTCAACGAACTTCGGGGGCTGGTGCGTTCCATCAGTAATAATCGAGCACACATCCTTGAGAGGCCTCAAATCCGCGCTATTCAGACCTCCGAACATCTCGACAAACCGGGATTTGACGAGGGTGTCGAGCATGGCGATCTGGCCGTTTGCCCCCTCGATTAGTGATCTGACTTCGTCAAGCGTATTCACAACCCTAATCTGCCCATCAGCAGATGGCAGGAGAATTTTCATCTCACGAAGTCCATCGGCGGTCAATGTCCTCCTTCTCGCCGTGGTTCCTCGCATCTTGTCTGCGTAGTAAGCCATGCTTCTTGGACTATGCAACGCAAATTCAAGGTATGAGGGATCGACCCGACCGAGATCGATATTCCAAACGTTATACGCGGGACTCATAATCCCCGGAGCATCATGATTCTGGACGTAAATCACGCCCTCATCAATCGGAAATCCCACAACGAGCTGATTCTTCTTCACCACCTTGTATGAGCTAGTATCCTTCGACGCTATTGCCTTCTTAAAACGTCCAGCCTGCTCAACGATTCCGTCACGCATGGTCATCGAGTAGACGGGATATTTCGCATCACCGCAGCGCTCAATCGGTGCCTTTGATATAAGCTCTCCGAGTTTAACCCACTCGCCATCAAACGGGGGTTTGTTCGCGGGCATTAGAGATCACCTTCAAGCATCTTGTGAAGCTCAGCCAGGCCGGCAGCAAACTGGGCATTCAGCTCATCCAGCTCGGCGAGAATCTCGCTTGTAGGAGGGTACTCAATACGCTCGTACTCGGTTTTGGTGTACTTGTTGAAGCTGAAGTCGTACTCGTTGTCGACAATTTCCTGCTTGGGAACAAGGAAGCTCTTCTCAGTACGCTCGCGCTCAGACTCGTCACCAAGGTTCGCCCAGCGCTCGATAATATCAGGGATATCGTTGTTCTTCTCATCCGGATCGCGCTTGTCATCGAGCGTATAGCCGTCCGCCTCCATGTTGTAGAGCCACACGTTATCTGTACCGCCGGCGTTTGTCTTGGTGAATACCAGAATCGCCGTGCTCACACCGGAGTACGGCTTGAACACGCCGCTCGGTAGGTAGATGATCGCCTCAAGCTTATGATCTTCCACGAGCTGCTGGCGCAGCTGACGATACGCCTTCGAGTTCGAGCGGAACAAAACTCCATTGGGGACGATGCATACGCAGCGGCCACCGAGCTTGAGCATGCGCAAGAACAGAGCAACGAACAAAAGCTCAGTCTGTTTGGTCTCCACAATGGCGCGGAGGCCCTTATCGATATCCTCCACGTCAACGGAGCCCGTGAACGGCGGATTCGCCAAAATGACATCGTACTTTGAACTGATCGCGTTCTTCTGTGAAATGCTGTCGAGGTATCGCACATCGGGCGAATCGACGCCATGGAGCATGAGGTTCATAGCGCTAATGCGTAGCATCGTTTGATCGATTTCAAAACCGTTGAACTGCGGCGTAGCCCCATTTGTTCCGGCAAACGCATCCCACTGATCGGCGGTCATTTCGCTTCCATAGCATTTGCGAATATGCTCGGCCGCCGAAATCAAGAAGCCCGCTGTTCCGCATGCCGGATCGCATACAAGCTCTCCCGCCTTGGGATCGATAAGCTGCACCATCAGATCGCGAATATGTTTTGGCGTGCGGAACTGACCGTTCGTGCCCGCAGTGCTGAGCTTGGATAGCATGTATTCGTACAAATCTCCCAGGTCACCGATATGCTCATCGTAATCAGCCAACAGCTCTTCAACGCCGGTAACCGCCTTCTCCAAAAGCGCGGGCTTGCCTGCCGGGAATCCAAACGTAGCGTTCTCCATGGTCTTGGAAAACGCAGTCGAGCCACCCAGCGTTTTGATGAACGGGAAAGCGAAGCGGTCGACGACGTGGTACATATCCTCGGCACGTTTGTCCTTGAAAGAACCCCAGCGAATCTCCTTACCTGCAATTTTTTCGCCACGATCGTTCGCGAAGGTCTCAGGGAAAATATGAGGCTGCTCCACCCCAAGCACATTCTCCAGCCGCTCCATCTCGAGTTCTTTCTCATCGAGAGAGCGCATGAACATGAGGTACGTCAAGTTACTGATAACGTCGAGCGGGTTGGTGATGCCGCCCTCCCACATCTTCTGCCAGATAGCATCAACCTTATTTTTGGCTGCTCCGGTAATCACCTTGCCGGTCCTTCCATCAAGGGTTTATCACTCAGCTAAGAGTACCGTCTGTCTTTCGGCAAATAAAGAGCGGGCACATTCCGTTGATAAGATATAAATGCTCGAACGATCGAGAACGGAGAAGGAAGCATGACGGCACATCAATCTGACGAGGCTCTTGCCGATACGCTCGAAGTGAATAATGAAGACTGCACCTCATGCAGCTTCCCCACCCTCATCATCGACGCCGACGCGTGCCCGGTCACACGTGAGGCGCTCGCCTGCGCACGCTCGGCGCGCATCCCCGTGCTCATCGCCGGCAACTCCACGCAGAACCTCGCCCGGCGCATCCGCCGCGACGATCCGCGCGACGCCGAACACGCCCGCGGGCGCGACGCCACGCATCCCGGCTTTTGGGCCGAGACCCTCGATGTCTCATGCGGCGCCGACAGCGCGGACTTTGCCATCATCGAGCGCCTGGAGCCCGGCGACGTGGTGGTCACGCAGGACATCGGCCTTGCCAGCATGGTGCTCGGCCGCGGAGCTGCCGCCATCGGCGTGCGCGGGCACGTCTACAACAAGGCCACCATCGATATGCAGCTGTTCATCCGCCACGAGGAGAAGAAGGTCCGCCGCGCAGGAGGACGCACACAGGGGCCGACCGCCTTCACCGACGACGACCGCGAGCGCTTCCAGCGCAACCTCGCCCAGCTCCTGCGCGAGGCTCTCAACAGCTAACCGCACCCGCCCTCACGCCCGCCTCAAACGCAAAGAGGCCTCGGTGCCGCTCTGGCACCGAGGCCCCCTTACAAACGCACCAGACGGCGCCTTACAACCCCAGCGCGGCGAACACTAGACCCCAAACGCATGCAACCAAGAACAGCCCAACCACGATCACGGCGTTCTCACGCGGATGGCGGTTGGTGCGGAACAGCACCAGGTACCCCACGCCGGCAGACGTGAGCAGACCGGCCATGAGCGGCGCGAAGCCCAGCACGCCCTCCAGGTAGAGCTGCGTGATGACCACACTCGCCGAGCAGTTGGGCACCAGGCCCACCAGCGCCGAGGCGAACACCGCAAGTAGCTGGTTACCCGAGAGGAACGCGGCCAAGGCATCCTCACCCACCGTTTCCAGAACGAGCACCAGCGCGAACGTCACCAGGAAAATGAAGAGACTCACCTGCACGGTGTGCGAGACGGCGCTCATCACGATTGACCCGACGATTCCGAAGCGCCCGCCGGCGTGGCTGGGTGGTCATCAGGGGCCGGTGGCCGTGGCCGTGGCCGTGATCATGGTCGCAACCCGCCACGTGACCGTCGGCATCCTCATGACCGTGCTCATAGCCGTGCTCATGGCCGTGCTCGTCTCCATGCACATGTACATGATCGTGGCCGCAACCGCAATGATCCTGCTCGCACAGACGGCAAATGTGCTCGGCGGTCTCCCCGCCCTCGGCCATCTGGTCCACCACGTCGGCCTCCACACCGTCGCGACGCACCGAGAACACCGTGCGACGCAAAAACGCGTGCACGCGGGCGTTTTTGCGCAGCGCGCGGATGGCGAGGTCGGCAAGCACGCCCGTGATAAGCGCGACCAGCACCTTCAGCCCCAGCACACGGAACAGCAACCCCGCGTCGACCCGCTCGGCCACCAACATGGGCAGCATCTCATCGGACGTGGAGAGAAACACCGCCGCGAGCGTACCGAGCGTCACCACGCGACCGGCATAGAGCGTGGCCGCCATGGCCGAAAAGCCACACTGCGGGACCACGCCCAGCAGCGCGCCGGCAACCGGTCCGGCAGCGCCCGCGCGGCGAACCACCGCGTTCGCACGGGCGCCCGCGGCATGTTCGAGCGCCTCGAGCGCAATATAGGTCACGAACAGGAACGGCACGAGCACAAGGGTGTCCTCGAGCGCATGCTCTATGAAATGCAGCAGCAGATCCACGGCCGACTCTCCTCAACGGAAACATCCAGCGGGGCCCAGCGCCCCGAGGCGTAGCTGTTTACATACCCCGCGCACCACTTGGCAAACGCACGATATGCGAGTGAACCAGTATACTAAAAGTTGCCTTTGGATAACTCGTAACGAACAGCAGTCCTTCCAGACAACAAAAAGTCGCCCGGCCACGGCCTTCCGCAGTCGGGCGACACATATGCAGATCTGGATCCGCCGCTCGGCGATCGGGAACTAGCTCGCTCCGATGGATATCGTCTCGGCCACGTTGGCCGCATCCGAATTGTCACTAAATAAGTTTCACACCTCAAACACTTCAGCCCCGCCGAGACCCTCTATACTCGTGTTCGAACCATCTTCGACCGCGCACGGGCCCGCCAAAATACCCCGACGAGCACCGCCGCGCGGCCGAATTCTTAACGATAGGAGCTCTTCCCATGAACGCACAGCAGGCACTCGAATACTCGATGCAGCCCTTCATCCCCATGTTCATCTACGGCGACTATGACGCCATGGAATCCGAGCGCCAGCGCGGCGAGGAGGCCATGAAGGCGCTGCTCGACGAATGGCGCACAAACGAGGAGCCCGGCTTCGATTTCGGCGTCATCCTCACGCTGGCCGATCAGAACCGCGAGCTGTGCGATCAGATCGGCGAAGCGCGTCTGCGCAACCTCTCGAGCCCGCTGCTCGCGCGCAACCTAACGGACGCCGACCTGTGCGCCGGCATCGGCAAGATGCAGGGCCGTGCCGCCAGCGCCGTTGCTCGCGAGGTCCGCGGCGACCGCGACGCCTACTCCGTCGCCTACGTGCGCAAGCCCATCAAGGGCACGGTGCTCGGCATCGACATCGAGACCACCGGGCGCGCACCCGAGCGCGGCTACATCATCAACGTGGGCTGGGAGATCATGGAGCTCACCAGCGACGCCGTGCCGCACGACCCGCAGGCGTTCTACTGCGGCATCCCCGATATGTACCGCGAGACGGGCGTGCCGCTGGCCGACATCCACCATATCCAGTGGTCCGACCTCGACGGCAAGACGCCCTTCCGCGAGGACGAGAAGCTGCAAAAGGAGCTGCTCAAGCTCATGAAGCGCTACCCCATCATGGCGCACAACGCAGCCTTCGAGGACAGCTGGTTCATGCTGCACCTGCCCGGTTACGCCGAGGCGCGCCGCGCGGGCAAGATCATCGTCATCGACTCGCGCCACATCTGCCGCTCCGTCGACGGCGAGGTCCGCACCCTCCCGCGCGAGAGCGCGCCGGCGAGCTTGCAGAACTGGGCACGTCGCCGCGGGACGCTTGCCGCCGACGAGAACGAGCTGCACCTGGGCCTCGACGACACGGACCTCATGCTGCGCACCGTGCAGGCAGAGTTTAACCTCAAGAACATGTTCCTCAAGTAGGGTCGTACTGCGTCGGTGCGGTGACCCCGCTGAAAGGTCGAGCTTTTTCGTACTGTTTTCCCGATTTGCCGAGTACATACTCCTTGCGCCTTGCCGCAACCTGCGGTTTTGTTGTTCGCAAGACCTCCCATACTCCGGGTTTCTCAAAATCAGTACGAAAAAGCTCCGCCACCAACGACTGCGTGACAATTTAATAAGACGACTTGCAAAAAAACGCTCCTATTCTCGGAGCGTTTTCGCGTTACACTCGACGCCATGACGCCCATCGTCCGCAGGAGGCCGACGTGAATCCCAGCGATCGCAACCGACACGCACCCCGCCCGCAGGGCGCGCGCCGCCCACAGCAACCCGCTCGTCAACAGGGCGTGGCTCGCCCCCAGGTCGCACATCATCCGCAGGCCCCTGCCAAACCGCACATGCGCCGAGCACCGCGCCCCAATCGAGCGGCAGGCTCCCGTCAAGCCTCGCGCTCCAGCCAGGCCCCGCGCTACGACCAGACCTCGCGCCGCGGCCAGGTCCCGCGCTCCAGCCGGACCCCGCGCAATTCGCGCACGCGCATCGCAGGAATCGCCGCGGCGCTCGTCCTCATCGCGCTTGTCGGCATGGGAGGGACGGCCCTCTTCCGAGCCATGTCCAAAGGCGGCAATCCCTCGCAGGATAAGCCCGGCAGCGCGCCCATCATAGAAGACAGCACGGCCGACGGCGGCGCCGGCGAGATCGTCATCGGCCTCAACGGATCCAAAGACACCTATGTGCTCAAGGGAGAGGAATACCTCGAGGCGGGTGCCCATGCCGCCGAGCCCGCCGACGGCTTGCTCAACGCCAAGATTAAAACCTCGGGCAAGGTCGACACCTCCAAACCCGGCACGTACAAAGTGACCTATCGCGTGTCGGACTCGTCCGGTCATACCGCAAAGGCAGTGCGCACCGTGCATGTTGTCGAGTCGATGAAAACCATGCAGGGCGGCGTGCCCATCCTCATGTACCACTACGTATACGACCCCGCAAACCCGCCGGCGGACCTCAACGGCAACTTCATCGCCAGCACCGCGTTTGAGCAGCAGCTCTCTTACCTCAAGGAAAACGATTTCTACTTCCCGTCGTATCCCGAGGTGAAGGCCTTCATCGAGGGGAAGCACAGCCTTCCGGCGAAGAGCGTCGTCCTCACGTTCGATGACGGCGAGATGGGCTTCCTAAACGTCGGTGTGCCCCTGCTCGAAAAGTATCAAGTGCCCGCGACTTCGTTCGTCATCGCCAGCGACGCCGACGCCGCCCAAAAGGTCATCGACCACCGCAGCCCTTACGTCGCCTTCGAGTCCCATTCCTTTGGGATGCACAAACCCGGCGGCAACGTGGGGCACGGCGGCATCATCAGCGCCATGAGCCGCGATGAGATCGCGGCAGATCTCAAGCACGCACAGGAGATCGTGGGCGGGACCCAGGCCTTCGCCTATCCCTTTGGCGACGTCACCGACGACGGCCGCGCGGCTGTGCGAGACGCCGGCATCCTCTGCGCCTTCACCACGCAAAACTCGTGGGCGCATGTGGGCGACGACGTCACCGCCCTCCCACGAGTGCGCATCTCCGGAGAGTATTCACTCGATTCGTTTATCGCCCTGGTGAACGGATAGGACGCGCCGGCGGCAGCCAGCAGAAATGAATTCGCCCTCGCGCGCGCCGACTCGCAGGCACCCGGCGAACCCATGCTCACCCGACCTGGGTCAGTCCATCACATAGCGCTCCAGCATGGACGCGTCGTGGATGACGATGCGACCGTCGTGCCCGCTCGTCGAAATGACGCCCTGCTCTCTGAAACCGCGTAAGATGCGGTTCACGCTCGTGCGCGACGAGGTCCCGCAGAACTGCGCGATGTCCTCGTTTGTGACATCGAGGGCAATCACGCTCCCCTCGTCACAGGGCACGCCGAAGCGCTCGTTCAGGTCGTACAAGAACCCTCCCACGGCGCCGACCTTCCCGTTCATCGTCAGGTAACGCATGCGATAGAGGCTCTCCTCCAGGCTCGCGCGGTAATAGTCCTTCACATAGCCCAGCAGGCGAGAATCCTCATTCACGAACTCCCAGAACCTCACGCGGGGAACCGCCATGTAGATCGCCTCGGGAGATTCCACGCGCACGCTGTAGGGGGATTTCGCACGGCTGCTCACCTCGTCGCGGAGAAGCGAGACGGGGCTCGGACCCTTGATGTAGGAGATGTTGAACCGGGTGCCCTCGCGCAGCGTGACACTCGCCTTGACCACGCCCTCCACAAGAACGAACACGTACTCCTGATCGAAGCCGTAGTACGAGAGATACTCATGGCGAGCTTTGCGCATCTCGTGAAATCCCCGCTCGCGCAAAAAGTCGACGAGATAGTCAGATCTCTCGATCACGCGCACCCCTCCCATACCTGACCTCTGGAAATCGCAACTCTATCGGACTGTGAAGCCGAAGCTGTACCAAATGGTAACAACATAGGTCAGACCGCCCCGATGCCATCATCACCATAGTTACCCCTCGTCCGTACCGGCAATCAACCAAGAGAGGGGCACACATGTTTGATATAGATTTGCCATACGACCGAGGACGGATGCATCTGAGCCTGCCGGATGAAAGCGTCGTCGGCGTGCTCGCGGGCAAACAGGGAGATTTCACGCCCGACGCTGGGCAGGAGGAGCTCGTCGAGCGGGCGCTCGACACCCCTTACGACTCGCCCACACTCGAGCAGCTCTGCCAGGGCAAACGTGACATCGTGATCATCAGCTCCGATCACACGCGCCCGGTTCCCTCACGCGTGACGATGCCCATCCTGCTGCGTCGCATCCACGCGGCGGCACCCGAGGCGCGCGTGCGTATCCTCGTGGCGACCGGCATGCACCGTGCGTCCACACATGAGGAGCTCGTGGACAAGTATGGCGAACGCATCGTCGCCGAAGAGGAGATCGTGATGCACGTCGCCACCGACGACGAGGCGATGGTCGCAATCGGGACCCTGCCCTCCGGCGGCGAGTGCATCATCAACCGTATCGCCGCCGAAGCCGACCTGCTGCTCGCCGAGGGCTTCATCGAGCCGCATTTCTTCGCCGGCTTCTCGGGGTCTCGCAAGTCGGTACTGCCGGGTGTGGCCTCCTACAAGACCATCATGTACAACCACAACGGGCAGTTCGTGCACGACCCGCGGTCGCGAGCGGGCATCATCGAGGGCAACCGCGTGCACGACGACATGATGGCCGCCGCCGAAATGGCGGGGCCCCCCCTCCTTCCCAACGGCCGGCGGCGCACAAAAT
>OAUC01000478.1_pt1 | contig 23192 bp, 24 predicted proteins | sample 1495091 | NCBI WGS metagenome assembly OAUC01 (sample SAMEA2579997, study PRJEB22360) | human gut metagenome | biome: human gut; feature: human-associated habitat; material: faeces | place: Denmark | collected 2008/2010
AATAAAAAAAGTAAATCTTCTGCAATTTCTACTTCTTTATCAAATTGAATATTATATTTTTTATAAAAATCTGTCCTAATAAATGTTCTCCAAACACATCCACGAATACAATCCTGCTCTTTATCTCCTGCAATCATAAGTGGTAATAATTGGTTTTCTATATCCTCATTTTTTAATAATTGATTTTCCCACGGAAATTTTATTGGTATTTTCTTTTGATCTGCATAAACATCTGCATAATTACATAATACAATATCCGCTTTCTCTCGCTCCATATCACAAACCAATGTTTCAAAATAATCTGGACATAATTCATCATCAACATCCATAAAAGCGATATACTCACCCTCTAAGTTTTTTAAACCTAAATTACGTGCTGCTGAAACCCCTTTATGACACTGTTTTAAAATTTTGAATCTTGAATCTAAATATGTTATTTTCATAATTTTGTCTACTGTCGTATCTGTAGATCCATCATCTATAAACAATACTCTGAAATCTTGATATGTTTGTTTTTTTAATGTATTTATGCATGTTTCTATATACTGTTCTGCATTGCAAAATGGGACTATAATTGTTATTTTTTTCATCGCTAATTTGCTCCTTAATCTCCAAATCTTATTTTACACCACAATATTGAGGGAATAATAAGAATCCCTGACCATATTTTACTAGGAGAATTTTTAAAAATTGGAATTTGATCAATAATACATACTGCATTAAAATTTAAAATTGTCTTTATTTTTTGTAACATCTCAAATCTAAAAGAATAATTTCTACTAAACAAATACCGATCATATAAAAGTCTTAATGTACCTTGTGGATTATTTTTCCATAATTCAAATATTTTATTTGTCAATCCATCCTCTTGATATTCCGAAATATAAAACAATCTATTTTTAGCCATAACCTTACCATATTTAGCAAGCTGCATATATATTATTTCTTCACTCAAAAATTTTTCTCTTTCGTATTTGGGTATTTCTATTAACCTAAGATATTCATTTTTCAAAACAATCGCTGTTTCTGTAATCCCATATAAATTTTTTGCATCCATAATACTATTGCATTCCTGTCTATCCTTTGGAAATAATTTTTTCTCATTTTTCATTAATCTTGGATAAATATATCCTATATATTTCTCAACTATCCCTTCCGATATATCTTTCAGTATATCCTCCACTGCATTTTTAGCAATCATATCATCACTGTCTACACAAATTATCCATTCTGTTTTACATTTATAAAACGCTGTTTTCATTGCAATATGTTTACCTTGATTTTCCTGAACAAATAATTCAATTTCTATTTTATTTTCTGAAACCCATTTTTCCACTAATTTTCTTGTTCCATCTGTTGATCCATCATCAATGATAAGCCAAATAAAATTCTTACATTTCTGACTTAATAATGAATTATATAATTTTTTTAAATTATTTTCTCTATTATATGTTGGTGTAAAAATTGTAAGTTGCTTCAATTTACTGCTCCTTTATTTTCATATTTTTTTCTTTAAATAAAACGTTCCCAATAAATAATAACGAAATATTTACTGCAATACTCATAAAAAAGCTTTCTGTCATTGCATACAGAAAAAAGTCGAATATTAAGAAATACTGTTTATATTTTTCTTCATTGTACGCTTTTTTATATGCTTTTGTAATATAATAAGTAATCCATAAAAAAGCTAAAATTCCACCTTGATAAAGAAGCGAAATATATCCATTGTCAAAATTCACCAAGGAATTATACTTACTTGAACCTATTAATTGTGGAAACCCACTTTTTAATAAAACACTAATATATTGAATTCTTCCAGAGAATATAACATCTAATCTAGATAATGCAGGAACTTTAGTATACAATATTCCTACCACAAATGTCATTATTAAAAAAATCCAATAGCTATATCTCAAAGCTTTCATTATAATATTTCTACATTTAGAGTTCTTTATTATAAAATCTAAAAAAATACAAATAACCCCTATCATAAATCCTGTTCTTGAAAACGTAAAACGATACAATGCATAATCTATTATAATCAGCAATAAATAATCCCAAATATGAAATTTTGATCCATACAAATACAAAAGAAGAATGATAATAATAGTAAGGGCCGCTTGTGCCATATTAGGATGATCATATCCAAATGAATATCTATTTATAATACTTCCATTTCTCCAAAAAGGAAGTATTTCATTGCTAATTATTCCTGTAATCGATGCAAACATTAATGTAAAAAATGTAAACACTCGTGTCCACAAAACAATTTTAATTATATGATCAAAATCAACATTTTTCATTCCACATAATGCAATAGCCGTAAATAAAATAGTTGTTGTATGTCCAAATATTAAGTCTAATAATCCTACTGTAACTATAAAAAACATTGAAATTATTTCTTTTTTGCTATAATGTTCTTTACTAATCTTTCCAAAAAGGACAAAACATCCAAAAAGAAAAGCTACTATATATCCGATATTATTACTTTCTGCTCCAAATCCTTTAAACAATGTTATTAAAAATATATAAATATCAAATCGTTTGATTTTCGTCTTCATTCAAATCTCCTCAATATATATTTCTTTATAAAAATTTTCGCTGGTATTAAATAATATTTAATCTTTCTTACCATCGCATTTCCTGTATACCAGCTTGCTGCATAATGGTGTATAGAATAAGTATTCTTTGTAATTGTCAATTTATTTGTTCCCATTTTTAAAGGGCAGAAATAATCTGTCGGATAAATTGTCACATTTCTGATATTTTGAATCTTATTTTCTTTTAATAATCCATACTCTTTTAACAACTGTGTTGTAATTTTTACACAAATTGGAGGAGAAAATTTTCCATCTTTCCAAAAATTTTTTTCAGATTCATAATATTTCATATTTTCCTTTAAAAAAGGATGTTTCGCTTCTGCTCCAAATCCTAATCCTGTAGCTACTGTTCCAATCTGTTCCATTCCCATATAACACTTGTCTTTTAATAAAGCATCTAAACTCTTTATCAACTCAACATCTGAATCTAAATAAATTCCTCCATGTTCATATATAACATCTAAGCGTACATAATCAGTTAAAAAAGCCCACTTTTCCTCTTTATATGCCTGTTCCACATATCTATTCTTATGTATATCATAATTTGATTCATCCCATCGAATTATTTCATAATCTGGGCAATACTTTTTCCAACTCTCTATATACTTTTTAACATCATCTGGTAAAGGATTTCCACCAAACCAACAATAATGAATCTTCTTTGGTATCATTCTTATTCTCCCATTAATTTATCTACTATCTCTTCCAACTTCTCACAAAACGCCAAACTATGGTTCTTCATTCCGTGTCCCATTTCCTCAACAATCTCATCATACTCACTAATAACCCTACCAAGTTCCTCAACATCATCAACAGGAATAATCGTTCCCATTCTGTCAGCAACATTATGTGCAAATTCCAACTGATGATCATTCACATGTTCATCATATTGTTTCTGACGTGGTACAACAATCGGTACTTTCCCAACTCTCAGAGGCATAATAAAGCTAGCAGGGCCACCATGTGTGATCACGATTCTAGCTTCATCCACATACTCTCGCATTTTCTGATACGGAAGTAATTTCTTCCACTGACAATATTTCGGTTCATATGTACTAAAACCAGTTTGCATTATCACATCATCTTCAATAACACCATCTCTTTTCAACTCATCCATCTTTCTCAGCAGTCGATCAAACGCCTGCTCATGAGTTCCAACTGTCACAAATATCATCATAAACTCCCCATTCACCTAAAAAATACTGCCTAAATTAATTGCTTTCGGATATACTTTTTTCATTTCATCCCACTGTACAATAAATTTATCAACAATCGGATAAACCAATTTCCCCGTCATTGTTGGTTTATCAATTCTATCAAACACTTCAATATAAATAAGCTTTGCTCCAAACAGTTTTCCTAAATAAAAAAACGGAACTGCAACCGCTGCACCACTAGATATAATTAAATCTGGCTTTTCTCTTTTTAATACTTTCCAAGCAAGAACTGTATTTTTCAACAAGTTTTTAATATTTCTATTGGTAGGGAAAAAACATGGATATTTCTTTTGTCCTTTTAATAAACTTCTTGCATCTGCTTTATCAAATGTAACCCAAAAATGCTTTTTGTTTTCCCAAAATGGCTTTAACATATATAAATGTGTTAAATGTCCCCCAGAAGAACCAACTAAACACACCTTCATCTCTTCCTTATTCTTGCTCCGTTTTTTTCTCATTCTTGTTACCTCTTAATTCATTTACGCACATTCAAGTCCTACCTACTGTGCCCCATCATCCCCACAAACAACAAGCCACACAGTCTTAAACAATATCCCAATATCTCTCCAGATAGACCAATGATCAATATAATCAACATCCATCTGAACAATCTCCTCAAAGTCCGTGATCGTACTTCTTCCACTAACCTGCCAAACCCCAGTCAGTCCAGGCTTCTGGCAAAGTCTCTTCTTATGATAAGCACTATACTGTTCAAACTCATCCACTGTAGGCGGTCTTGTCCCTACCAGACTCATATCCCCCTTCAGTACATTCCAAAACTGTGGAAGTTCATCAATACTTGTCTTCCTGATAAACTTTCCAACCTTGGTAATTCTCGGATCGTCTTTCATCTTAAACATCAAGCCGTCCATCTCATTCTGCGCCATAAGCTCTTTCTTGCGTTCTTCCGCATCCTGATACATCGAACGGATCTTATAGATTTTGAAGATCCTTCCATTCTTCCCAACTCTCTTCTGTGAGAAGAACAGCGGTCCCGGTGATTCTAACTTCACCAGCGGTCCAACAATGATCACTGCGACCGCTGTGATCAACATCCCAACCAATCCCCCAGCAATGTCCATTGCTCTCTTCATCATCAGCATGACAAATGATACATTATGACCAGAGAAGCTTACACTCTCATAAGGTCCAACCTTCTCCAGTGATCGTTCCAGATTCTCATTGATCTGGAACTGAGAAATGTTAAGATTCGTCTTAATTCCCATGTCCTCAAAGTTCTGTACTGTCATCGCGATTGGAAATTCGTCATCCATCGGTATATATAAGAATACTTCATCCACAACCGACCGCATCGCATATTCAAAAATACTTCGATATGAATGTGCTACAACCGGAATCTCGTTGATAAGCCATCCTGTCATATCTTTGTCCACAACTGCAACACTTGTGATCCACAGGTCCCAGTTCTTCTCTTCCATGATGTTTCCGATCACCTCTTCTGCATGATCACTCGTTGTGATGATCATCATCTTTCTTGCATAAGAATGATCCTTTCTTCTTGATAACCAATACTTCCGATAAGCTCGATGTGTGATCTGCATCCATACAAAGCCAAATCCAGAAGTAAAGATATAAATAAATCTGGAATAATCTTCTGCATCCTGGATCAGAAATGCGACCATCGCCATTCCTGCTGCCATCAAGACGACCGTCTGCAGATTCATTCTCATTTCTTCTATAAATTTGCGCTTAAAAAAGCCACGATTTGGATGAAACAGAAAGTAGATCATCATAAGCACTACGATCGCAATGAGCCAACGATAATATGTATCGTTCCCCATCACGGTATACCCTGTTTCAATATTTCCAAACCGCAGCCATACTGCTGCAAAATAACCAACAGTAACTCCCACCAGATCCAATAAAAAGATCAGGAAGTTCTGCATCTGTAATCTTGTTACCCCCATATTCTATTTCATCCCCATTTATTTTTACACTTTGTGTTAATTATCTATACTTTCCAAAGTATAGCATATATTTTCTAAATTTCAATACAAATCTTTGTACTTTTTGTCGAACTTTAAATTTTTTTCTTATTTCGTATATTGTTCCTTTGAACTTTTGGCTTTTATTTTGAACTTTTCATTGAACTTTTCTTGTTTTTGTGCTATATTAAACAAAATCATTTGAACTTTGAATTTTATTTTGAACTTTTATCGGAGGGTGTTATGAATCAGACATTTACCTTTGCAGATCGCTTAAAGTCTGCAATGAAACAAAAACATATGAAACAGGTTGATCTTATTCATGCAGCAGAGACTGCCGGAGTCAAGGTCGGGAAAAGTCATATCAGCCAGTATGTCAGCGGCAAGACGGTTCCTCGTGCAGAGATTCTTCATTTCTTATCTGAAACTCTTGATGTCGATGCTGACTGGCTTTCTGGAAATGGAGGGAATGCTGTGAATCTGGAAACTTCTCCAAGGAGAACATTTAGCAAATCTACCAAATTAGATAATGTACTTTACGATGTACGTGGTCCTGTCGTAGATGAAGCGAACCGCATGGAACGTAATGGAACTCATATCCTGAAATTAAATATCGGGAATCCTGCTCCATTTGGTTTCAGAACCCCGGATGAAGTCATCTATGATATGAGACATCAGTTAGCTGACTGCCAGGGATATTCTGCTTCTCAGGGATTATTTGCTGCAAGAAAGGCGATCATGCAGTATGCACAGCTTAAGAAAATCCCAAATGTTGATATCGACGACATTTATACTGGAAATGGTGTCAGTGAGCTGATCAATCTGTCAATGTCTGCTTTATTAGATGATGGGGATGAGATTTTGATCCCTTCTCCGGATTATCCTTTATGGACGGCTTGTGCAACGCTTGCTGGTGGGAAAGCAGTTCATTATATCTGTGATGAACAGTCTGAGTGGTATCCTGATATGGAAGATATCAAGCGAAAGGTAAATTCCCGTACAAAAGCGATTGTTCTGATCAACCCTAACAATCCAACGGGGGCTCTTTATCCAAGAGAAGTCTTACAGCAGATCGTTGATATCGCGAGGGAACATCAGTTGATGATCTTCTCTGATGAGATTTATGACCGTCTGGTAATGGATGGAGAAGAGCATGTATCTATCGCTTCCTTAGCTCCTGATCTGTTCTGTGTGACATTCTCTGGTTTATCCAAGTCTCATATGATTGCTGGTTTCCGTATCGGATGGATGATCTTAAGTGGTAATAAGGCGATCGCGAAGGATTATATCGAAGGTTTAAATATGTTATCAAATATGCGACTTTGTTCCAATGTTCCTGCACAGGCAGTTGTCCAGACAGCACTTGGCGGCCATCAGAGTGTCAATGATTACATCATTCCTGGTGGACGTATTTATGAACAGAGAGAGTTTATTTATAATGCGTTGTGTGATATTCCTGGTATCAGTGCAGTGAAACCAAAAGCTGCTTTTTATATCTTCCCGAAGATTGATACGAAGAAGTTTAACATTACAAATGATGAGCAGTTTGCTCTGGATCTGCTTCGTGAGAAAAAGATCCTGATCGTTCATGGAAGTGGATTTAACTGGAAGGATCCGGATCATTTCAGAGTAGTTTATCTGCCTCGTGTGGAAGTGCTTGAGGATGCTTCTGTGAAGCTTCGTGATTTCTTGGAGTATTATAGACAGTAAAATCTTACTCCATTATAAATTTTTGAAGAATGTACAATCAAAAAGAGAACTTACTCGCTTGTATGTAAGTTCTCTTTTTGATTATCTCTTAACAATCTTTAAGTCATATCCTAACGTATTTATAATCTTACAGAATGTTGCCAAAGACGGTTTTACCAATTTCTTTTCTATTCTTGATATTGATTGTTGTTTATTTCCTGTCATTTTTGCTAATTGTGTTTGTGTAATATGTTGCTCTTTTCTAATTTTGATCATTTCCTGAATCAGCTTATATTCGTTCCTGCTCTCATCCCATTGTTTTGCAAACACTTTATCTTTTTGTTTCTTTTCATGAATTAATTCTTCTGTTTTTATCGTTGTAAATGGCATATAATCATTCCTTTCCGATTAGATAAATCTCTTATTAAACATTTTCCCTAATTCTTTTGCTCTTTTTATTACTATATTTTTGTCTTTCTTCTCTGTTTTATTTTTCTGCTTTTTACACGCATGCAAAAGATAAATATTATCTTTATCCACAGTTATATAAAAAATACGATTATGCTTATAAAAATAAACTTCATATACTTTTTTGTCCCATTTTTTAAATAATATAGACTCAAACTTTTCTTCTTCCATACATTGTATTACTGATAATGCGTCAATTTGTTCTTCCTTAGATAATGAATTTATGTAATCTAGGATTAAGTTTTTACCTGAATTATTTGTATAATAATTTATGTTCATATATTTCTCCTTAATTATACATCATATTTGTTGTATTTACAATGTATTTTTTTCTTATTATACTATTATTATCATTTTTATCAACATTTTACTTGTAATTATTTTACATTACAGATTCATATAAAAATAAACAAACACCGGCATAGTAACCACCGCCAGCAATGTTGTCATTACATTGATCGCGCTTGCATATTTCGAATCGTTTCCGTACACCTGACACATCTGTGTGATCGTTGAGGCGCATGGTGTGATCGCTGCCATGTATGTAATCAGGATGATGTTTTCTGCCTGTGGGTGCCAGTTTTTCATTCCTAACAGAATAATGACTGCAAGTGCTATGATCGGTTCGATCACTAATCGGATGAATGTGACCAGGTAGATTCTTTTGTTTGTAAATACTTTCTTTAGATCAACGCCTGCAATCAGCATTCCTGTGACGATCATACTTAATGGTCCGATCATACTTCCAACGGATGACAGGGTATTTCCTATGATCTCTGGAAATCTGATCTTCGTGAAGAATAAGAAGACTCCTGCGAATACAGAGATCATGTTTATATTTAACAGAATCTTCTTTAAACTGATCTCTGTTTCTCCACTGATCTTACATTTGCAGTGGGTCCAGATGAAGAATAATTGGACACTCATGAATACGCAGCCGTAGATGACCCATTCTTTTCCTAAGATATAGGTGACTAATGGTACGATCAGATTTCCTGAGTTGGAATAGTAGGCAGATGTGTATTCCACCATGTTCAAATGAAACATTTTTCCCATGATCCATGTGACAAACAGTAATAAAAACTGCAGGATCACAGATGCAATACATGCAACTGCCAGTCCTTTCATAATGCTTGGGGTATAGTCTACCTGAAATGCGGTGATGATCACAGATGGTACGATCAGATAGAGTATGATCTTTGAGATCACTTTGCTGTCTTCTTCTTTTAAAAATTTGATCTTTACCATAATGTAACCCATGAGGATCATCAGGAATAGTTGTACGATCTGTTTTAGCAGCAGAATACTGATTTGCATGGTGTTTTCCTTCTTTCGTGTATTTTCTTAATGTCTCATCCTAGTATATCATTCTGCTTCTTTTATACAAGAAATGTTTCGAATTTGATACATCTTTCTTCGTTGTTTTTCCTGGAATCATCTTGATAATCTTCCCAAAAAGTATTAGAATCTGTATAGTTTTTTGAAAGAGGGTATTGTATATGAAGAATTCTTCGAAACAGTCCGTGAAGATGGATATGCTTCATGGAAGTTTATTCGATAAGATGTTAATGTTTGCTATGCCGCTTGCTGCCTGTAGTATCTTACAGCAGCTTTTTAATTCGGTCGGTACTGCCGTTGTCGGACGGTTTGCGAGCAGCGAGGCTTTGGCGGCGGTTGGTAGTAATAGTTCTGTGATCGCTTTGATGGTTACATTGTTTTCTGGGATTTCTCTTGGTTCTAATGTTGTAATCGCCAATTATATCGGACAGAATGATACGAAGCGGATTCCTCGTGTGGTACATACCGCTGTATCTCTTGCACTGCTTAGTGGTGTGTTTTTGCTTATTCTTGGACAGTTTGTGGCTCATCCGATCCTTTTGCTGATGGGTGCACCGAAGGATATCATTCATCTTGCAACGTTATATCTGCGAATTTATTTTCTTGGAATGCCATTTTTTATGTTATATGACTTCGGTGCTTCCATTCTTCGCAGTATCGGAGATACACGTCGTCCGATGTATGCTTTGATCGTGTCTGGTATTGTGAATGTGATCTTGAATCTTCTATTTGTCGTTGTATTTCATATGGGTGTTGCGGGTGCCGGACTTGCGACGGTTGGTGCGAATGCAACAAGTGCGATTCAGATCCTTTATTTTCTGACGCATGAAGAACTTCCGATCCGCTTGTCTTTTAAGTCTTTGACGATCGATCGGGATGCTGTTTCTAAGATCCTGAAGATTGGGGTTCCTGCGGGACTTCAGGGAATGGTGTTCTCTCTTGCCAATGTCTGTATCCAGTCTGGGATCAACAGTTTTGGAGCTGGCGGGATCGCGGGTTCTGCGGTGGAATTAAATTATGAGTATTTTGCTTATTATCTGGTCAATGCCTTTGCTCAGACGGTGGTTACATTTACCGGACAGAATTATGGTGCGAAGGATGAGGGACGTTGTAAGAAGATTTTTCGTCTTGGAATGTTGTGCAGTGTGATCTCTTGTGGAATCCTTAGTACGATCTTTGTTGTATTCCGTACGTTCTTTATTGGATTATTTACAAGTGATCCATCTGTCTATCATTATGCTCAGCTTCGTTTTTTGATCGTTCTGACATTCGAGTGTCTGACAAGTTCTTATGAGATCAGTGGTGGATGTCTGCGTGGATTTGGACGTTCCATGACTCCTGCGATCCTGACGGTGTTTGGATCTTGTGTATTACGTTTGATCTGGCTTGCAACGGTCTGTAACTGGTTCCATGATTATAAACTTTTGATGGCGATCTATCCGATTTCTTGGGTATTGACTGGAACGATGGTTCTGGTGGCTTATTTTAGGACACGTAAGAAATTGTTTGTGTAATCTGTAACTGACAATTTATTTTATGTTAAAAATGTCCAATGCAGCAATTTATTTTATAATCGCTTCATTGGACATTTTCACATATTTACTTCCTATTCATCTTCTTGCAATGCATATGCTCTTTCTTCGATCGATTTCTTCTTTGTTTCTTCATAGTTCTTTAACTCTTTGATCGCCTGTCCTGACATTGCATACAGGATGAAGATATTAAAGATCGTCATTAACCCAATTCCGACATCTCCTAAATCCCATACGAATGTATAGGTCTGGATTCCTCCGATAAATAACATCACAAGTGCTAATACTTTATAGGCTGTCTGCCATCCCCATTTATCACCGAACAGGTAGGCGACGTTGGATCTTGCATAGAATAAGATTCCAAGGAATGTCGAGAAGCTGAACATCCAGAGGATCACTGCGATAAATACAACTCCGAATCCTCCTAAATGGTAGTTCATTGCTGTCTGTAACAAGTTCATACCGGTTAATCCATCGGTCAGATTCTGTGGTGCTAATAACATTAACATTGCCGTACAACTACAGATCACGATCGTGTCGATGAAGACTCCTAATGCCTGTACCAATCCCATCTGTGCTGGGCGTTCACAGTCTGCTGCGGCTGCTGCGCATGGTGCGGATCCTGATCCTGCTTCGTTGGAGAATAATCCTCGTTTCACTCCGTTCATAAGAACTGCTCCAAACCCTCCGGCTGCGACCTGACGGATTCCAAAGGCTTCTTTGAAGATTCTTGCAAAAACCCCTGGAATGCTTGGCAGATTCGTGAGGATCACAAAAATCGTAATCCCGAAGTAAATGACTGCCATGATCGGTACCACGATATCTAATACTTTGACCGTTGCATTCTTCCTTAATACGATCACTGCTGCCACAATAACAAGCACGATCGTTGTATAAAGTGTTGGAATATGGAAGGCATTGTGGAATGATTCTGCCACGGAATTACTTACCACCTGACTGATCCCACACCAGCAGATCAATCCTGAAATCGCAAATAAGACAGCGATCAGTGTGTGTTTTTTCTTCTTTCCTTGTCTCTCTTCCATAAAGTGGTGAATATAATAGGCTGGTCCTCCTCGATATCCACCATACAGGGAGTCTTTTTCTTTATGTAACTGTGCAAGAGTTGCTTCGATAAAGGCTGTCGATGATCCAAGCAATGCTGTGATCCACATCCAGAATACGGCCCCTGCTCCACCTGCGGATATTGCTGCGACAACTCCTGTCAGATTCCCCATTCCGACACGTGTTGCTGTTGATACAATCAAGGTCTGTAAAGAAGAAAGACTGCTTTTTTCATCTTTTCCATTCTTATTGTTTGCTGTTAGTGCTTTGACCATATCCGGGAACAGACGGATTGGTAAAAATTTTGTTTTGATCGTAAAAACGATACCTGCTGGAAGCAGCAATATAATGAGCAGCGAAAGTCCCAGGCTTCCACCTCCTGGTAACGGAACATGAATCCATTCTCCCCATAAAAACTGATATATATTTTCTATTAGCTGAACAATCATTGACTTGCCTTTCCTTTCATTGTTTTTTCCAAAAAAGAAGGCATGCAGTTTTATTCTGTTATGCATGCCTTCTTTTTATTATATAAAATTTTCTGATAAATGTCAAAAAATTTACTTCGTATACCTGCTTATCAGTGCAAGAATCAGGAAACATACCACCTCGAGTAGTACGATCGTTCCTCCTGGCTTAAGACCTACATAATAAGACAGTGTTAATCCGATCACTGTTGTGACCAATGCTGTGATCACACCGATGATCATGACTGCTTTGTAGCTTCGTCCTACCTGCATTCCGCATGCGATTGGGATCACAAGCATGGATGAGACGATCAGTGTTCCAACCGTTCTTGATGCGATCGATACCGTCAATGCGGTCAATAAAGTAAAGATAAAATTGATCGTCTTGACAGGTACACCGCTGATCCTTGCTGCATTCTCATCAAATCCGATATAGAATAGTTCTTTATATAGAAGCAATACACAGAGCAATACTAACACACTGATCACACATACGATCTTCAGTTCGTCTTTGCTGATGGATATGATACTTCCAAATAAGAAACTGTTAAAGTTCGTTCCGTTTTTTACGAATCCGGATAGGATACCAGCAAGTCCGATCCCTGTTGACATAATGATCGATATCGCCATCTCAGAATATCGTGGGATCTTTCTTCGGATCGCTTCAACTCCCAGGGCTGCAAACAGACAGATCCCCATTGCTCCTAAGATTGGATTGATCCCTAATAACAAGCCCAGAGCAACACCTGCCAGGGATGCATGAGAGAGTGCATCTCCGATCATGGACATTCTTTTTAAGACGATCGTGATTCCGATCAATGGTGCGATCACGGCCAGTAAGATTCCTGTAATAAATGCACGCTGCATAAATCCGTATTGTAACATCTCGATCATTCTTCCACGATCCTCCCTTCATCCATTCTTAAAATACGATCACATCCTTTACATTCCTGCAGTCTTCCGTGTGTGATCATAAAAATGGTCGTATTATATTTTGTATTGATCTCATAGAGCATATCGTACAAGATCTTTGTTGATCTTGCATCTACTCCCGTTGTTGGTTCATCTAAGATCAGAAGTTTCGGATCTCCGATCATTGCTCTTGCGATCATCACTCGCTGCTGCTGTCCACCAGATAATTCACCGATCCGTCTCTTAAGGAATTCTTCCATTCCAAAATCCCTTAGTGTCTCTTTGATCTTATTCTTATGTTTTTTATGTGGCAGATGAAACAAGCCAAGTTCCTGATAAAGTCCTGTGATCATGATCTCTTCTACCGTTGCTGGGAAGCTCTGGTTCTTACTGATCCCATTCTGTGACACGTAACCGATCCGTTTCTTTAATCTTGGATCGTTATTCATCAGGATGATTTCTCCTTCATCTGGTTTCATTTCACCTAAGATCAGACGCATAAGTGTACTTTTTCCGCTTCCATTTTCACCAGTCAGAACAACATATTCGCCTTCATGGATCGTCAGATTGATCTCTTCTAAGACTTCCGTATCACTGTATCCGAATTTTACATGATTTAATTGTATCATCTGTTTTGTGTTTGATTCACTCATTCGCTTAATGCCTCTTTGATCGCAGCGAGATTTTGTTTCATTACGGAAAAATAATCTTCTCCTGCTTTGATTTTTTTGTTACTTAGTCCTTCCAGGGGGTTTAACATCTTTGCATTGGCTCCGGTCTCTTTTGCAATGGTTTTCGCTACTTTCGGACTCACCAGTTCTTCAAAAAAGATTGTTTTTACCTGATGTTCTTTTGCAAAGCGGATCACTTCGCTCATCTGTTTGGGATCTGGTTCATCATCTGCGGATAATCCCTCAATTCCCATCTGTTCTAACCCATATGCGTGACATAGATAGCCAAATGCTTCATGTGCCACAACAAGTTCTTTCTTTGTAAGTTTGGATGTTTCTTCCTTATATAATGTATCTAATTTGTCACATTCTTTTGCGTATCTCTTATAATTCGCTTCGTAATAATCTTTATTCTCTGCATCCACTTTGATCAATGCTTTCTTGATCTTGTTCATCTCATACTTTGCATTCTGTGGATCTAACCAGACATGTGGATCATTCTCACTGTTGTGTTCGTGATCGTGTTCATGTGCATCCTGATCTTTTAGTAACTTGATCCCCTTGGATGCTTCAACGCTTGTAAGTTCTTCCGTATCAAGGCTTTCCAAAACGTCATCTACCCATTGTTCCATGCCGGCTCCATTATAAATAAAGATGTCTGATTTCTCCATCTCGATCAGATCCTTCGTTGATGGTTCCCAGTCATGAGGTTCTGTTCCTGCTGGTACTAAATTGATCACTTCTACTTTGTCTCCACCGATCTTCTTTGCAAAATCATACATGGTGTAAAAACTTGTTGTAATTCTTATCTTGCCATTCGATTTCTTCTTGCTTGTATTGCCAGTACATCCTGCCATGCAAAAACTCATGGATATGATGCATACCAGGATCATCCAAATCTTTTTTCTCATTCTTCTCTACTCCAATTTCTGCGGTTTCTCTCTGGTATTTATAGCAAATCTTTCTTGGTCGTGTCAAGCGTGGTTTACGAATGATCGCTGAAAATAGACGTACGAAATGCATTCTGTGACCATAATTCATTCCCATAGATGATCCTGTAACATCCAGTATACATCAGGGCTGCGAGCACTACGTCCACCACACTGTGTTGTTTTAAGAACATCGTCGACATGATAATTAATATCGTTAAGACAACACATGCTGTATCGGTGCTTTTCTTATATTTTCTCTGATTCTTCAAAATCGCAACGCAGCATGCCAGAGAGTTAAATACATGGATACTTGGAAGTACATTCGTCGGAGTATCCGTGTGATAGATCATCTGTACTGCTTTGATAAAAATGCTGTCTCCAGTAAGAACTGGTCTTAGATCCTGTCCATTCGGAAATACTAATGAGATGATCAAAAACAGGGTCATGCCTGTTCCAAGTGTTATGATCAGCTGATAATATTCTTTCCATTGATTCTTATTAAAAAACATAAAATAAAAAACTGTAACTGCTACAAATAAGAACCATAATAGATATGGTACGATGAAATATTCACAGAATGGTATCTGATCATCTATCGTTGTATGTATGATGTAATGATGCACATCTCGATCTTCAATGTAGGAAAATGTGATCATATAAACTATAAAAAATACTGCAATCATACCAAGATGCCCATTTTTTATGATCTCATTTAATTTTGTTCTCAATTGTGACTCCTTTCTTCAAAATCATTGCCTGTTAGAAAGTGTATACATATAGTAGTACCACGATTTTGTAGAAATTTCAAATCTTTTATCGAAATAGTTGTGGCGGGATCTTCTTAACTAGCACTCCACTTAACACTCCGATGATGATCCCTGCGATCGTTCCTGTGATCAGTAATACTGGTGCATAATAATAAATCTTTGTATTCTCCATTAAGAAAACAGCGACACTGAGCTGCCCGATATTATGCGCTACTCCGCCTCCAACGCTGATTCCAATGGGTGAGAATCCTTCGATCTTCTTTAGAAGTCCCATGATGACCAGACTTAAGATCCCTCCTGCCAGACTATAGGCGATCGTCATTGGATTCCCAAACAAGAATCCTGCCAGTACAACTCGGATCACTGAGATCTCAAGTGTTCTTGTCCATGTTGTAAAGAATAACAAAACCATGATCACTCCATTGGCAAGTCCTAATTTCACTCCGGGAATTCCAACTGGTACCGGGATCAATACTTCTATATAGGATACAACAAGTGCCAATGTTAAAAACATCGCATCTGTCGCTAATCTTTTTGTTGACATATATTTTATTTCTCCTGTTGTTTACTATCTCATCTGATGTTTATTGTGTTACCCCGTCTAATTCCTGTTCTTTGCCATCTTCTGACCGGATCTCGATCACTACTTTATGCGGCAGACATACGATCGTTTCTCCTGATTTCTCGATTGCTTTATGGTCTGCACAGATCTGGTCTTTACAGTCTGCTTTTTTCATTGTAACTTTTCCATCTTTGATCTGCATGACGTTCGTGCCATTTTCCTCTGGAATCTGATAAATTTGATCTTTCTTGATGGATGTTTTGTACACTTCTTTTCCGTCAACTGTCACGATCACTTCTTTTCCGTCTTTTTGTGTCATCTTGATCGCTGCCAAACTGATCAGTGAAATTGCCAGTACTGCTGCGATCAAGATTATATCTTTTTTCTTCATCTTTATACCCTGATTCTTCCCAGTACTTCTCCAATTGGGTCTGTAATGCACAAATCTGCCTGTTTATCTCTGCTTGTCGCATCACGATTCAGTACTGCAAGATATTTTCCTTTAAAATAATCGATCATTCCAGCGGCTGGGTAGACAACCAGTGATGTTCCTCCAATGATCAGCATATCTGCCTTGGAAATGGCTCTGACTGCTCCGTTGATCGTCTGAGAATCTAAACCTTCTTCATATAATACAACATCTGGTTTGATGATTCCCCCACATTCGTCACAATATGGGACTCCTTTGGCATTCACAACATAATTCACATCGAAGAACTTGCCGCATTTCTGGCAATAGTTTCTGTGAACACTGCCGTGCAGTTCAAAGACATTTTTACTTCCTGCTGCCTGATGAAGCCCGTCGATATTTTGCGTAACAATCGCAGACAGTTTTCCCGCCTGTTCCATTTCTGCCAGTTTTAAATGTGCCTTATTCGGTTTTGCATCCAAGAAGATCATCTTATTCTTATAAAAATCATAAAATTCTTCCGTATGCTGTGTATAAAATGTATGGCTTACCATAACCTCGGGCGGATATTTATAAGTCTGGTGATATAAACCATCCGTGCTTCGAAAGTCTGGAATATGACTCTCTGTTGAAACACCTGCGCCACCAAAGAATACGATATGATCACTTTCATCGATCATCTGTTGTAATTTTTCAATCTTTTCGTTATCCATGACTTTTTCCTCCTTGAAATCTAATTGATCAAAAATCATCTACAAAGTTAGTTGCTTATAACTTATTTTTATATACTTTATCTTTTATTGTACAAGAAAAAAAGGCCTCTTGTAAAGAAGCCTTTTCATTTTTTTAATCATTGCTTTGTTCTTGAATCTTACTGATCTGGTGTAAAGTCTGAAAAACTGCTGCCATATCGTCGTTGATCAGCTTTCTTTGTTGTTCATAAGTACTGCGATAGTATTTTGTTCTTATTGGATCAGGTTCATAAATTTTCTTGATCTTTCTTGTTTTTTCAAATACCTGACTTGGATCTTCCAGATCTCCTACCGCATATGCTGCGATCACTGCATCTGTAAGAACTGCTCCTTGTGCATTTTCTAATGTGGCACTCTTACATCCTAACATGTCTGCTTTGATCTGGTTCCAGACTTCTGAATTACTTCCACCTTCTGTGATTGTCATAAATTCAAGTGGCACGCCTGCTTTTTTATAAATATCTGTCACACTCATATAATCGTAACCGATTGCTTCTAAAACTGCACGCCACTGTACTCCCTGATCTGTGTCCATCGTCATATTCAGGAAACAGGCACTTGCATTGGATGTTTCTCCAAATCCTCCTGTTAAATATGGAAGGAACAGGACTCCTTTGGATCCGCATGGCACATTTTGTGCTTTCTCATTTAATTCATCAAAATATGCTCCATTTCCTGCTTCGTTGCATACATTATCTCGATACCAACGAAGTGCTAATCCACCGGTTCTTATGAATCCCCAATAAAAGTATGTATTTTCTAAAGTTCCGCTGTTAAAGATCAGTTCATTTTCTGGTTTGCTTAATTCTTCATTGATTCCATCGGTTGCGATACAAAACATCGCACATGTTCCTGCTACGTCGGCTGCCTGATCTGGTTTGATCACTCCGCATCCGATCATAGACTGCATCGTATCTCCGGCTCCCGCACAGATTGGGATTCCTGGTTTCAATCCGGTTTCTTTTGCAAATGTCTCTGATAATGTTCCAATGATATCCCATGGTTTTTGAATCTTTGGCATCATTTCCATTGGAATTCCAAGGATCTCTAATTGTTCTTTGGACCATTTTTTCTCTGTTACACGGTATCCTAGTCCCCATCCAGACATTGTTCCCCAGTCGATAAATGCATCTTCTGCAGACAGTCCTGCAAGATTGGCCAGGATATATGGGGCATTGTGCATGAATTTTCTGCCTTTTTCTTTAAAACCCTCACAATTGTTCATCATCCAACGTGCAAACATCGCTGGAAACATACAGTTTGGCTGGGGATTCCCAGTCTCTTTCGCCCAGATCTCATAATGATGGGATGCTAGTTCCTCAACATCTTCTTTTGTTCTGGAATCCAGATAATTGATGTAAGGTGTGATCGCATGGCAATCCTTATCAACACCGACAATCCCGCAGATGATCCCATCTCCAAAAATAGAGCGGATGTTGTCTGGATCCAGATTCTTTTCTTTCATCTTTGTAACGCAGTTTCTGATTCCTGTAACCGTTGCATGAAGATACTGGTCTGCGTCCATTTCCACCCATCCCGGATGTGGATAATTTAAGATTGTTGCATTGGTATCCTGCACGATCAGGTTCATATCAATATCATAAACTGCTGTTTTTACACTTTGTGTTCCTGCGTCAAATCCTAAATAATATTGTTCCATACTAACTTCCTGCTTTAATTTCTGATTCTTTTTATGCTTCTACTTCTTTGATCAGCTGTACCATTTCGATTGCAGATAATGCACAGTCATATCCTTTGTTTCCTGCTTTTGTTCCAGCACGTTCAATCGCCTGCTCGATATTTTCTGTTGTAACAACTCCGAATAAAACTGGAATTCCTGTATTTAATGATACCTGTGCGATTCCTTTGGATACCTCGTTACATACATAATCATAATGGCTTGTTGCTCCACGGATCACTGTTCCAAGACAGATCACTGCATCGTATTTTTTGCTTTTTGCCATCTTGTCTGCGATCAGTGGAATCTCAAAAGCTCCTGGTACCCATGCGATATCAATATCTTCCTCTTTCACATCATGTCTTTTCAATCCGTCTAAAGCTCCGGATACTAATTTGGATACGATAAATTCATTAAATCTGGCTGCTACGATTCCTACTTTTAATCCGCTTGCTACTAATTTACCTTCTAATACTCTCATTTTAATTACTCCTTTTTTCTTCGTTAATTTCGTTAATCTTAAGGTCCCTGGGACCTTAATTTTTTTAATTTTTCTGTTAATTTAAACTTCGTATGTTGTCATGTGTCCCATTTTCTTTTGCTTTGTCTGCATATAATATTTATCAAATGGATTGATCGGCATCTGGATCGGTACTCGTTCTACGATCTCGAGTCCATATTCATTTAATCCATCTATTTTGGTTGGATTGTTTGTCATCAGTCGCAGTTTTTTGATTCCTAGATCCTGTAAGATCATGGCTCCTGCACTGTAATCTCGTTCATCATCTTTAAATCCAAGAGCTAAGTTGGCCTCGACTGTATCCATTCCCTGTTCCTGTAATACATAAGCTTTCAGTTTATTGATCAATCCGATTCCTCGTCCTTCTTGACGCATATATAAGAAAACCCCTCGTCCTTCTTTCTCAATCTGACGCATTGCACGGCTTCGCTGTTCTCCACAATCACAGCGTAGAGATCCAAAAGTATCCCCAGTCAGGCACTCAGAATGCACACGGCATAAAACTGGTTCTCCGTCTGCGATATCTCCTTTGACCAGTGCTACATGATGTTCCCCACTTCTCTGGTCTACATACCCATGTGCCTCAAATGTTCCATATTTTGTTGGAAGCTGTGCGATTACTTCGCATACTACATCGCTCATCTTGTCTTTTCCCTCCTCGTTTTTTATTAAAATCCAGCATTTCTTAACATTTCCATTGTTAAGGTGCTGTTTGTATGTTTGTCGTTTGTTTCCTGCTGATCAAAATGCAGCAGTTTATCTATATATTTCCCAACCATGTCATTCTCCAGATTGATCTTATCTCCTGGTTTTTTATATCCAAAATTGGTATTTTTTATGGTATGTGGGATCATGGATACGGAAATGGTATCATCGCTTAACTTAGCGATCGTCAGGCTGATTCCATCGAGTGCGATCGATCCTTTTTCAATACAGTATTTCATGATATTTTCTGGGGCTTTGATCGTAAACCATACAGCATTATCATCTTGTTTTACACTAACAAGTTCCCCTGTATCGTCCACATGGCCTGCTACCATATGACCTCCGAACCTTCCATTGGCTGCCATCGCTCGCTCTAAGTTGACGACAGATCCCTTTTTTAAACTTCCAAGACTGCTTCGGTTGAATGTCTCATTCATCACGTCTGCCTGAAATGTATTGCCGCTAATGTGAGTCGCTGTCAGGCAGACCCCATTAACTGCTACGCTGTCTCCCAATTTAAGATCTTCAAAAATAACATTTGCTTTGATCGTAAGGACTGCTGCTTTGCTTCCTCGCTTCAGGGATATGACTGTTCCTAATTCTTCTACGATTCCGGTAAACATGATCTCACCTTCCCTTCCAGTAATATGTCATTTCCAAGTGGTGTTGCCTTTAATTCATCAAATACCAAAGCTTCTTGGATCCTTTCGATCCCTTTGCCTTCTACAGGTGTTTTGGCCTTTTCTCCTCCAAATAATTTTGGAGCAATATAGGCGTAAACTTTGTGAACACAGTCGTTTTTGATCAAGGATTCATTCAAGATTCCACCACCCTCAACTAAAACACTGTCAATTTCCATATTTCTTAACTGTTTTAAAACTTCTTTGACATTGACCTTTCCATCTTGCTCTGACGTTTTTAAGATCTTGCATCCTTTTTGTTCTAATTTTGCTATTTTTTCTTGATCCTTACTTATGGTAGCGATGATCGTTGGAATTTCTCTGGCTGTTTTTACGATATTTGATCCTTCCGAAATCCTTAAGTTTGAATCACATATCACACGAATTGGATCATTCCCATGTTCGATTCGTGCATTTAACATCGGATCATCTGCTAAAACCGTACCGATCCCTGCCATGATCGCTGCATACTGATGTCGTAATGTATGTACATGTCTTCTGGCTTCTTCTCCTGTGATCCACTTAGATTCACCAGTTGCCGTTGCGATTTTTCCATCCAATGTCATTGCGTATTTTAGTGCTGTATATGGAATATCATTCTGAATATAATGAAAAAATATATCGTTTAACTGTCTGCACTCTTCTTCAAGGATTCCTGTTTCTGTTTCTATGCCATGATCATTCAGGATTTTGATCCCGCCTCCTGCCACTTTCGGATTAGGGTCTAAGTTCCCGACATATACTTTCTTAATCCCCGCTTCGATCAATGCTTCCGTACATGGTGGTGTTTTTCCATAATGGCAGCATGGCTCCAATGTTACATAAATCTCAGCTCCCTTAGGATCTTCTATGCAGTTTTTTAAGGCATTTCTCTCTGCATGTAATCCGCCAATCTTCTCATGATATCCTTCTCCAATAACCTTTTGATCTTTTACGATCACCGCTCCGACTAAGGGATTTGGATTGGTATATCCACAGCCTTTCTTGGCAAGTTCGATCGCACGCCGCATATATTCTTCTTTCAAATATTTTTCTCCCTTCCCTTCAGGTTCTTCGATTTTGGGAGGTTGGATTTTGATTGGTATTGAAATCGGAAATATAAAAAGGAGCTCCTGATCTTTGTTCTAATTCTTCAGGAACTCCTTTTTGATATCTTGATATTTCTCTGAATTGAAATAAAAAATCCTGGAATTATAAAAATCCCAGGACATGATGATCAATATCACTTCTTAAATCTTCTTCCATCCAGACTGTACTGTCGGCCTTGGAATCTCACCAAGTCATGCCATATAAGGCTCGCGGGCTATAACCGCCGGTAGGGACTTGCACCCTGCCCTGAAGACGTTATGTAATTTACATATAGAATAGCACTCACTAACTGTTGTGTCAAGTGAATTTCTATCACTTCAGCATAACGTTTTTTACATTCTCTTTCGCATAAATACTACAAGTAAAGCAAAAATCACGACTGCAGCCGCTCCGATCGCAATCCCTGTTGTGTGTTTTTTCTTTGTTTCTTTCTGCTCTTTTTTCTTTTTTTCTTCTTTTTGTTGTTTCTGTTCTTTTGTTTCCGTTGTCACTTTGGTCGTTGTTGTTTCTGTTGTTCCTTGTGTTGTTGATTCTTTTGCAGATGTTGTACTGTTGTTTGTCTGTTCTGTAGATGAATTTTCTTGTTTTGTTGTACTATTTTTATTGGTATTTTCAGATTGTTTATCTTTTTTTGGTTCTGTCTTCACAGTTGAATTTTTCTTTTCTTCTATCTCATTTTTCTGGTTCTTTCCCATATATGCATCTGCTTCTGGAACATCAATCTTTCCATCCATATAATCCTGATATGCCTGTTCTGCCCCTGCTCTTGTTGGTGGATAACCATGCGAAGACAGCCATGATTTCGCCTGCTGCTTTTCTTCATCTGTATATGCATAAGTCGCCACCGGACGGCTTGTGATCATTACTGCTCCCAGAATCAGCATTAAAACTAATAATAACCTTTTCATTTGATACTCCCTCTTTCATTTTGAAACTGTTTGATTAATCTTGTATATTATAGCATAATTTAGTAAGAATTCTATAGATTATTCGTTTTTATACAATCCTGATTTGAAGGTAGTCTTTCATGTATGTGACAGAAATAAAAGAAACACAAATATTTAAAAGAATCAAGGTGGCAACTCCGCATTTTTGAGAGCGTTTTTTACAAATCGCTGATCCGTGCCTGTTCCTTTGGAAACTGATATGTAATGACCTTTGTCAATAGTAAATTAACAGAAATCACAACAAAT
>OAUC01000483.1_pt1 | contig 22808 bp, 20 predicted proteins | sample 1495091 | NCBI WGS metagenome assembly OAUC01 (sample SAMEA2579997, study PRJEB22360) | human gut metagenome | biome: human gut; feature: human-associated habitat; material: faeces | place: Denmark | collected 2008/2010
CTGGCAGGGTAAACCCCCCCGGTCCCCCCGGGGGGGGGGGCCAGCCGCACCGGCGTGTACAGTGCAACTGTCACCGGCAGCGGATTGAATATAGGCATCGGCTTTGCAGGGGACGGCATGACCTTCTCGGCGCTGCCCTACACGCCCCATGAACTGGAAAACGCCCGCCACCTTTACGAGCTGCCCCGGGACGACAATAAGACGGTCGTCCGCTGCGCTGCTTTCCAGCGCGGCGTGGGCGGCGACAACAGCTGGGGCGCAAAGCCCCATGCAGACGCCTGCTTTGCGGTGGAGAAGGGAACCTCGTTCCGTTTTACGATTCAAAAATAAAAATTTACTTGGCTAAAGTGGTGGGTATCATCGTGATACCCACCACTTTGGTCTTATTGCGAAACCGTAACAAGACAAAAATCAGCGCAATATTCAAATAGTATATTTGCGATATGCAATCCAACGTTGTAGCTGCTGCATTAAAAAGTTGAATTTTTATGGTTTATGGAGAAATAAGGAATTGTGTCAAAATGACACAATTGCTCCGGGCACCTTCATAGAACCATGGAATGTGAATATTTTGCTTTCATAGGAGTTCATGTTTTTTACTGAATCTCGTGAAAAGCGTATAAAAAGCTTGCAATCATCTGTAAAATGTGGTATATCCATTATACGAAACATTGCTTTAAAAGAACACTCCACCGTTCAATGATGTGTAAAGTGAGGTGCCTGCCATGACCGCCGTGATCTATGCCCGCTATTCATCGGATAACCAGCGCGAAGAATCCATTGAAGGCCAGATTCGTGAATGCACTTCCTATGCGGAAAAGAACGGCATCACCATCGTCAAGCACTACATTGACCGTGCTATCTCTGCCAAGACGGACAACCGCCCGGAGTTTCAGCAGATGATTAAGGACAGTGACAAGAAGCTGTTTGACATCGTGCTGGTCTGGAAGTTGGATCGTTTTGCCCGGAACCGCTACGACAGTGCCCGGTACAAGACCCAGCTGAAGAAGAACGGTGTCAAGCTCATGTCTGCCACCGAGATCATCTCCGAGGGACCGGAGGGCATCATTCTGGAATCGGTGCTGGAAGGTTATGCCGAGTATTATTCCGCTGACCTGTCTGAAAAGGTCATTCGTGGCATGACCGAAAACGCACTGAAGGGAAAGTTCACTGGCGGTGCCATTCCCTTTGGCTACATCATCAACGCAGACCACCGCTTTGAAATCGACCCGTTGACTGCTCCCTTTGTGGCAGAAACCTTCCAGCGGTACAACGATGGCCAGACCATGTGGGAAATTCGGGATTGGCTGAACGAAAAGGGCGTCAAGAACCAGCGTGGCGGGCTGATGACCTTCAACACCATTCAGCATATGCTGAACAATCGCCGCTACATCGGGGAGCTGAAATATCGTGATGTTTTGATTCCCGATGCGATTCCCTCCATTGTGTCCGCAGAGCTTTTCAACGATGTGCAGGAAAAGATCGCCAAAAACAAAAAAGCCCCTGCCCGTAGAAAGGCAGAGGATGACTACCTGCTCACCACCAAGCTGTTCTGCGGCTACTGTGGGGCGTTGATGTTTGGCGAAAGCGGCACAAGCCGGACGGGTGAAGTCCACCGCTACTATAAATGTGCCACTGCCAAAAAGCACAAGGGCTGCAAGAAAAAGACCGTCCGCAAACAGTGGCTGGAAGATCTGGTGGTCAACCAGACCATGCAGCTTGTGAAAGACGATGCCGCTATGGAATCCATCATCGCCAAGGTGATGGAACTGCAAAACAAGGAGAATACCAACATTCCCCTTTATAAAAAGCAGCTCCGGGATGCAGAATCCGGTATCCAGAATATGCTCAATGCGATTCAGGCCGGTATCCTGACCAGCTCCACCAAGGAGCGGTTGGAGCAGCTGGAAGAAACCAAGCGTGAGCTTGAAGCACGCATTGCGGAAGAAAAGCTGGCGAAGCCGAAAGTGACCGAAGAATTTATCAGGTTTTGGCTGCTGCGGTTCCGTAAGCTGGACATGAGCCTGAAAGACCAGCGGCAGGCACTAGTGGATACCTTCATCAATGCGATTTACCTGTATGATGATAAGGTTTTGATAACCTTTAACTATAAAGAGGGTACACAGACCATTCCTTTTGAAAAAGTAGAGGAATCCAAAGCAAAGGGAAATGGTTCGGATTTTGATTGCGTAACTGCACCAAACAATGAAAATCCGAACCTTTTCTCGATCGGAGAAGGGTTCGGATTTTTTGTTTTTTGGGGAAATGATAATTCCGGCTCGTTCCCGACGGCTGCGTGGAGCTGCTGCTCCGGGATGTGGGTTAGAAGATTAAGAGAAACGCCGTTCCAAAAGCAACTGGAACGGCATTTCTTATTTTTCGCTATTCGGAATCTTCTGTCCTCGCAGCTCCTGCCGGATGGCACGGAACTGCTCCGGCACATCCGCATCGGTCATTGCACCGGGGACAGCCACCGTCCCAGCAGCTTTGGCGACTTCATAGAACCAGCATTTATACTCCACGGTCTCCAGCGTGTGCTGTAACTGCTGGATCTGCTGGGTGAGTACCTCCCGCTGATGCCGGAACATTTCCAGCCGGGTGTCAATGGTGTCGTCTCCCTGCATGGAAAGCTCAATATACTGCCGGATATCCTTAATGGACATTCCGGCTTTTTTCATGCAGCGGATGACCTGCAGCCACTCGAAGTCGTTTTCCCGGAACATCCGAATGCCGCCGGAGGAACGCTCCACAAAGGGAAGTAACCCTTCTTTGTCGTAGTAGCGCAGGGTGGAGGCAGGTACGCCCAGCTTTTGTGCCATTTCGCCTACGGTATAGATCATCTGAAACCTCCGTTTTTTCAAAAAGCCCTTGACTTAAAGTGCGCTTTAAGTTGTATGATAAAATCAAACTTTATCAACATCATAATGCGGATGCGCTTTGCTGTCAAGGAGGTTCCCATGAGCAAGAAGGTATTGATTTTGTCTGGCAGTCCCCGGAAGGGCGGCAACTCTGATATTCTATGCGACGAATTTCTGCGTGGAGCGCAGGATGCCGGGCACAAAGCAGAAAAGATCCGGGTCGCTGAGAAAAAGGTGGCTCCCTGTTCCGGCTGCTACTACTGCAGCACCCACGGCGGAGCCTGCGTCCACAAGGATGATATGGCAGACATCCTGCAAAAGATGATCGATGCCGATGTCATTGTGCTGGCAAGCCCGGTATACTTCTACTCCATCAGCGCCCAGTTGAAGGCAGTGATCGACCGTACCGTGGCACGGTGGCTTGAGGTCAAAGACAAGGAATTCTACTACATCACCACCATGGCAGACGAGGAAAAAGCCTCTGCGGACACTACGCTGACCTGCTTCCGGGGCTATGCAGACTGTGTGGAAGGTGCCGTGGAAAAGGGCGTCCTTGTAGCAGGCGGTGTCTATGAGCTGGGTGCGGTGCGAAACACCTCTGCCATGGCACAGGCTTACGAGATGGGGAGGAACGTATAATGGCAGTGAAACAGACAGCAGGGCGGGATGCTCTGGGCGAATTTGCACCAAAATTTGCGGAACTTAACGACGAAGTACTGTTCGGGCAGGTGTGGAGCCGAGAGGATAAACTCTCCCTCCGGGACCGCAGCCTTGTGACGGTGGTAGCACTGATGGCGCAGGGACTGACGGACTCCTCGTTCCGGTATCACCTGACGGCAGCGAAAAACAACGGTATTACCCGGTGTGAGATTGCAGAGATCCTGACCCATGCGGCATTTTATGCAGGCTGGCCCAAGGCGTGGGCGGCTTTCCGCATGGCAAAGGAAGTCTGGGCAGAGGACGCTGCAGAGGATGCCAAGGCAAAGCACCAGAGTGAAATGGTGTTCCCCATCGGCGCACCCAACGACGGTTTTGCGCAGTATTTCAGCGGAAAAAGCTATCTGGCCCCCCTGTCCACCGCACAGGTTGGCATTTACAACGTCACCTTTGAGCCGGGCTGCCGGAACAACTGGCACATCCACCATGCTGCAAAGGGCGGCGGACAGATTCTTGTCTGCGTGGCAGGCCGGGGCTACTATCAGGAATGGGGCAAGGCGCCGCAGGAGCTGCATCCGGGCGATGTGGTGAACATTCCCCCGGAGGTCAAGCACTGGCACGGTGCTGCACCCGATTGCTGGTTCTCTCATCTGGCAGTGGAAGTACCCGGCGAAGGCACCTCCAACGAGTGGTGCGAGCCGGTGTCGGAAGAAACCTATAAGGAGTTGCGGTGATGCGTTTTGACGTACACCCAACCACGATGAAACAAAAACAGGGTGCGCCCCTGCGGACGCACCCTGAAAAATCCACATACGACAGAGATATGTATAACAGGGCGTTCCCCGTCGGGAACGCTCTGTTTCTCTTTGCTGGGGGCGTGATGAGCCTGCTCCGCCTGCCACGCGGCAAATTCTCTTTGGACTTCCTCGCTGTTCCAGCAGGCAAGGATGGCCGTGTCGTTGGAGAAGTCTATCTCATTTTTGTTGGAGCTATTTTGCAGCAGCCCCTTTTCTATTGTCAGAGGGCCATCTTTTCATATTGCAAAAAGCAAAAACATCTTTATAATAGAGCTTGTACCCCGGTGTGCGCGGGTACTGTTTTGGGATAAGAAAAGGGAAAAAGAAACTATGAGTTCATCCGCAAAGTCTCTGACCGAAGGGCCTCTGGCCAAACAGATCCTCCTGGTCAGCCTGCCGCTGGCCCTGTCCAATCTGCTGCAGGTGCTCTTTAATATGTCGGACGTGGCTGTGGTGGGCCGGTTCGCAGGCTCCACGGCCCTCGGCTCGGTAGGCTCCACCAGCATCTTCGTCACCCTGTTCACCGGTTTCCTCATCGGTCTGAGCAACGGCATCAACGTGCTGGTGGCCCGGTTCTACGGTGCGCGCCATGCCGACGATGTGGAGAAGACCGTCCACTCGGCTCTGCTGGTCAGTCTGGCAGCGGGCGTACTGCTCCTGCTCATCGGCCTGCTGGGCTCGCCGGCCCTGCTCCATCTGCTCAACACCAAAGAAGACCTCTACCCCGGCGCTGTGCTCTACCTGCGGGTGTACTTCCTCGGTATGCCGGCGCTGGCTCTTTATAACTACGGCAACGCCATCTTCAGCGCCATTGGCGAGACGAAAAAGCCACTGTACTACCTGTGCATCGCGGGCGTGCTGAACATCCTGCTCAACCTCTTCTTCGTCATCGTCTGCCATCTGGACGTGGCGGGCGTGGCGCTGGCAAGTGCCATCTCCCAGTGCGTCTCGGCCTTCCTCGTTCTGCGGGCGCTGACCCGCGTGCAGGACTGCTACGCCCTGGACTTCCACAAGATTGCTTTCGACCCTGCCACCACCCAGCGCATCCTCGCGCTGGGCCTGCCCGCCGGGTTCCAGAACGCCGTCTTCGCCATTGCAAACCTCTTCATTCAGGCCGGTGTCAACTCCTTTGACTCCCTCATGGTCAAGGGCAACTCCGCCGCTGCCAACGCCGACAACATGATATACGACGCAATGGCCGCGTTCTATATGGCCTGCGCCAGCTTCATGAGTCAGAACTACGGCGCGGGCAAGCCTGACCGCGTGAAGAAGAGCTACTTCATCGCCCTCGCCTACTCCTTCGGCGTCGGCCTCGTGCTGGGCGGTTCGCTGTTCATCTTCGGGCGGCAGTTCCTCGCCCTCTTCACCACCGAGGGCGCCGTCATCGATGCCGGCATGAAGCGTGTGGGCGTCATGGGCTTTGCCTACTGCATCTCGGCCTTCATGGACTGCACCATCGCGGCCTCCCGCGGCCTGGGCAAGACAGTAGTGCCGACTGTCATCGTCGTCCTCGGCTCCTGCGTGTTCCGGGTCATCTGGGTCTACACCATCTTCGCCCACTTCCATACCATCCCCTCGCTCTATCTGCTCTACCCCTGCTCCTGGACGCTGACCGCCATCGCAGAGATCGCCTACTTCATCCACGCCTACAAGGACAGCATGAAGATATTCACTCAGCCCCAGCCCGCAGAAGTCTGATAAGACACAAAAATGCCATCGCCGCGCGGCGATGGCATTTCTTTATTTCATTACTGATAATCGTGGTTGAGGAACATGGCCTTGATCTGGACGATCTCGTCGTACTCTTCCTGCTCCACCTGAACGTCGGCGTTGACCTCTTTGAGGCGGTTCTTCACAGCCTCGAGAGCTTCGGGCAGGGTGACGGCCCGGCCCTCCTGAAGAGCGTCGGTCATCTGCTTGAGCACCACAGGGTGAGCGTAGATGTCCGGCACCGGGAAGTTCCCGCCGGGATAGGCTTTGATGTACTCAGCCATGGCCGCTTCGGCCTTGTCGGCACGCTTCATGATGGCGTTATGGTTGTTGTGGGCCGTAGGCATCATGTTGTAGCTGGAGAAGAGGAAGATGGCCGCAAAGCCGAACAGCGCAAAGTAGATGCCGTAGTTTCCGGTGTGGTTGATGATGCTCTGGATGCCATAGGCCGCAGACACCACGCCGAACAGACTGATGATGAGGGCCACATATTTATACACCGGCTTGCTCTGCAGCTGGGCGCGCTTGCGGCGCTCGGCGGCGCTGAGCTCTTTGGCAAGCTCCGGTTTCTTGGCGAGGTAGTCCGATGCGCGCTTGAGCTGGCCCACGCTCTGCTCTGCCTCTTTCGAGAGCTGGGGCAGCCTCCGGGCGGCTTTCTCGGCCTTCTGGCGGGCAATTTCCGCCTCGCCTGCGGCGCTCAGACGCGGGATGTTGGGCTGTTCTTTCGCCAGAACTTCCAGCAGGGCGTCCACATCCCGCTCGTCCTTGAAGTTGCACTGCTTCTGCTTGCCGCCGTCGTACTCCACCACGAGGTAAGCCATCGAGGCAAACATCCCCTTGCCGGAGAAGCCTCCCTGGCTCATGGCCACCCGCTTGAACACGCGGCTGATGCTGCCATAGGGCAGATAATACCGGCGGTCGATGTAGAAGCTGTTGAGGTAGAGGGCCTTTTTGCCCACACCGCAGGGGCCGATCTTTTTGCAGGCTTTCTTATCGGCTTCCAGCGTTGCTTTGTCCAGATGGGCGAGGCCCAGTTGTGCAGGATGAAACAGCATAGAGAATCCCCTTCTTCCATTTCTTTCCCTCATTCTGCCACTCTGAGCCGAAAAAAGCAAGAGGCAGTTTCAGATGACCTTCTGCTCAAGCCATTTTCCCCGGACAAAACGCACCATAAAGCAGATGGAGCGGAACGCCCAGTCGAGATACATCCCCATCCAGATGCTGAGCAGTCCGCCGCCCATCTTCAGGACCCACAGGTAGCAGAAGCCCACGCGGAACACCCACATGGACACGATGCTGACGGTCATGGTGAAGCTGGCGTCGCCGGCGGAACGGAGGATGTTGGGCAGGGTGAAGCTGGAGGGCCAGAAGAAGAGGGAGACGATGTTGAACCACATCATGACTTCCAGCGCCATGGCCGAAGCCTCCGACGAGAGGCTGAACCAGGACAGCGCCCAGCGGTCGGCGAAGAAGAAGGCCGACAGATTCATGACCCAGGCACCGCAGTAGGCCACCAGCAGCAGGCGGCGGGCATACCAGACAGCCTGCTCTTTCTCGCCTGCACCGAGGCACTGGCCCACCACCGTGAGCACCGCCATGCCGACGGCGCTGGCCGGGATGTTCAGGAAGGTGCTGGTGGTGTTGGCCACGGCATTGGCCGCGATGGCGGCGGTGCCGAGGGTGCTGGTGAGGCTGGCCACCGACAGTTTGCCGATTTGGAACATCCCGTTCTCGATGCCCGCCGGGATGCCCACCCGCAGGATGCGCCGGATGAGCTTTCCGTCCGGCTTCAGAGCCGACAGGCCGGTGACGCGGAGCATACAACCCGGCTTCTGGAGCAGGAAGAGGACGGCACAGCAGGCCACCGCGCGGGAGACGAGGCTGGCCAGCGCCGCACCCATGACGCCCATCTTGAAGCCAAAGATGAGGATGGCATTGCCGCCGATGTTGACGACATTCATCACAAGGCTGGACATCATGCTGATCTTACTGTTGCCCTGCGCCCGGAAGAGGGCCGCGCCTGCGTTATACAGGCCGATGAAAGGGTAACTCAGGGCCGACAGCAGGAAATATGTCTCGGCGTACTTCATCACGTCGGCGTCGATGGAGCCGAAGATGCCCCGCAGGATGGCGTGGCGTCCCACCACGACCACCGCTGCCACAAGAATGCTGAAGCTGGACATGATGAACATGATCTGTGCGGCAGCAGCCCGGGCGCTCTTCTCCTCCCGATGGCCGATGTACTGGCTGGCGACCACCGCGCCGCCGGTGGCCCGCGCTGTCATGATCTGTATCATCAGGGTGTTGAAGGTGTCCACAAGGCTCACGCCCGACACCGCCGCCTCGCCCACCGACGACACCATGAGGGTATCGGCCAGGCCGATGGTCACGCTCAGGGCCTGCTCCGCAATGAGCGGCAGCAGCAGGGCCGTCAGCTGCTGGCGGGTAAACAAAGGCTTCGTTTCAAATTTTGTGCTCGTCATTCGCTCCTCCGCGCCGCCCCCAAAGGGGCTTTTTCAAAGTATACAGACTTATCCCTATGATACAGCGTCTTTCCCCAAAAGGCAAGAAGATGTATACAAGAATCTCTCAAAATTTTAAGGCTCCTGCTCCTCTGCGCCACTTTACCCCCATTCCATCTTGTGTTACAATGAAAGCTGCCAGAGGGCTTCCCTTTTCTGCGCCGTGCAGGGACGCGGACAAACCGGCGCTCCGGTATCATGATAAGAAGGACAACCCAAGACCCATAAGGGGGAAGGAATCTATGCCAAAGACTGCCCATAAAGTCGTGGTCATCGGACATCGCAACCCGGACACCGACTCTATCTGCTCTGCCATTGCGTACGCAGAGCTGAAAAATAAGACAAGCTCCCTCGTCTGCGAGGCCCGCCGGGCCGGACGGATGAACCAGGAGACGGAATTCGTGCTCAAGCGGTTCGGCGTCGCGCCGCCCCGGATGTGTACCGATGTCAACCCGAAGATCCGTGATGTGGACTACCGCGAGATGCCCGGCATCCCCGGCTCCACCAGTCTGCGCAAGGCATGGGAGATCATGCGCGACCAGCAGATCGACACCCTGCCCATCACGAGCGCCGACAACGAGCTGGAAGGCATCATCACCGTGAAGGACATCGCCACGGCCAACATGGACGTGTTCGACACCGGTGTACTTGCTACCAGCCGCACCACCTATAAAAATATCCTCGAGACCCTCGGCGGCACCATGGTCGTCGGCAACGAGAACGCCGTCTGCACCACCGGTCATATCAAAATCGGCACTGCCACCCCTGAGATGCTGGAAAACAATGTCGAAAAGGGCGACATCGTCATCCTGACCAACCGCTATGAGAGCCAGCTGTGCGCCATCGAGAAGGAAGCATCCCTCCTCATCATCTGCAACGGCGCCAAGGTGGGCCGCACCATCCAGCGCATCGCCGAGGAGACCGGCGTTGCCATCATGACCGCCCCCTGCGACACCTACGCCGCCGGCAAGCTCATGAGCCAGTGCGCCCCCATCTCCTACTATATGACCCGCGACGACATCATGAAATTCACCCTCGTCACCCCGGTGGCCGACGTCACCCGCGTGATGGCCAAGGTGCGCCACCGCTACTTCCCCATCCTCGACGAGGACGGCAAGTACTGCGGCATGGTCAGCCGCCGCAACATCATCGCCCTGCGCAAGCGCCGCATCATCCTGGTGGACCACAACGAGGCCACCCAGGCCGTGGAGGGCTTCGACCAGGCTGAGATTCTGGAGATCATCGACCACCACCGCATCGGCAGCCTCGAGACCAGCGGCCCGGTCTATTTCCGCAACCAGCCTGTAGGCTGCACCGCCACCATCATCACCCAGATGTACGATGAGAACGGCGTCGAGATACGGCCTCAGATCGCCGGTCTGCTGCTGGCGGCCATCCTCTCGGATACGCTGGTCTTCCGCAGCCCCACCTGCACTCCCGTCGATGTCTCCGCCGCCCACCGCCTCGCCAAAATCGCGGGCGTCGAGATCGACGCCTTTGCCTCCGAGATGTTCGAGGCCGGCGAGAAGCTGGACGGCAAGACCCCGGAGGAAGTCTTCCTGCAGGATTTCAAGGTGTTCATGTGCGGCGACGTCCGCTTCGGCGTGGCGCAGGGCAGCTACATGACCCGCAAGAACCTGAAAGCGGCCCAGAAGCTGCTCACCCCCTATCTGCCCGAAGCCTGCGGCAAGCAGAACGTGGAGGACCTCTATATGCTGCTGACCGATGTGCCGAAGGAAGAGAGCGTCGTCATCTGCACCGGCCGTCATGCCGGCGAGATGCTGCGCAGCGGCTTCGAGAAGGAGCCGGAGGAAGATGGCAGCTGGGTGCTGCCCGGCGTCATCAGCCGCAAAAAGCAGTTCATCCCCGCCCTGATGAGCGCCTATCAGGAGCTGTAAACAAACACGAAGCCCCCCGGAGTCCTGCAATTCCGGGGGGCTGTTGTGCATCTATCAGGAGTAGTTCCGCCTTGTATTTCGAACGAGTACATTATCGGGGAGTTCTTCTGTATTTAAGGCTATCACAAATTCGTGGAAAATGTGTGTAATTTCAGGAAAAGATTGGAGAAATCCTTTCACACTTTCTTCTTTTTTCAGCAATTTGGTTGACAGAATGCCAAAGTCGTGCTATCATCGAATCAATCATTGTCAGGCTTTTGTGCGGCATTGCCGCCGGGTCTGGGAATAAGGGAGCGCCGCACGGGCCGGCAAAGGGGTTTTATACCGCTTTGCCGGCCCGTGTTTTTATTTCCCGGCGGGGTGCAAATCCCTGTCAACTGTGGTACAATAGAAGTCGAACTTTACCGATTGAAAGGGGCATACGGATGCAGTTGTTTGAACTGGTCAGCCCGCGGCTGTTCCGACCGCTGGCGGGGCCGAACCGGGCATTTTATGCAGAGCTGCTGCTCTTGCTGTGGGAGGAGTGCCGCCACACGGCAGATTACAGCATCCTGCGGGCCGAGGCCGTATCCCGGGCCGAGGATTACTTCGCCGCGCTGGCAAAGCCTCTGGCACTGGACGCCGACGACGCGGGCGATGAGGCCGAGCAGCCCACCCGCGACCCCCACACGCTGGCGCTGGGCTTTCTGCTGCGGCTGCGGCGCACCGGCTGGCTGGCCGAACAGCCCGGCAGCTACGAAGAAGAACCTGCGCTGGCCTTTGTGCCGGAGGTGACGCCGCTTCTCGAGGCGCTGGAAGAGATCCTGAACCCCCGGGTCGTCACCTACACCGGCAAGCTCTACAAGGCGTGGCAGCTTTTGCAGAACGTGGGCGAAGAGAAGAGCCCCTACGAGAATGTCCTGCGGGAGGTAGCCGGCGACCTTGAGGCGCTGAACAAGTCCCTCCGCGCCCTCAACGCCTCCATCGGCCACTACATCGACCGCCTCACCCGCAACCGCACCCCGCAGGAGGTGCTGGAGCTTTTCGACCAGTACGAAGAAAAGGTGGTGGCGGCCGCCTACCACCGCTTCAAGACCAGCGACAACCTGTTCAACTACCGCGCCTTCCTCGAAGAGGGACTGGACGACTGCGAGACGAACTACCTGCCCCAGCTGGCGCTGGATTACGCCCGGGTGGAGCGCTGCGCCCCGGGCGAGGCCGCTCCCGCCGTCCGCGCCCTCATCCAGAAACAGCGGGACGCCCTCGAAGAGATGAGCACCCTCATCCGGGAGATCGACGCCAGCCACGTCCGCTACCGCAAGCGGGCCGTTCAGCGGGCGCAGTTCCTGCTGCTGAGCGACCGCTCGGCCCAGGGCAGCGTCACCGCCCTGCTGCGGCGGTATGCCGAGGACATCAAAACGCCCGACCAGCTCTTTGAGCCGGACGATGGCCCGCTGGCCGCGCGGCTCAGGCTCTGGCCGGTGCAGGTCTTCGGCGAAAAGCCGCTCTATCCTCCGGCCGCACCCCGCACCGACGCGCCGCTGGCCCCGGTGCAGGCCGGACAGCTGGACGAAGAGCAGCTCCGCCGGGAGCAGAAGCTCCTGCTGGACTACGCCCGGATGGCCGTCACCGAGGAGAACGTGGACATCCTCGCCCGGCAGGCGCTGGCCGCACGGCCTTCTGTCTCGGCGTCTACCCTCGCCGACGAATACCCGAACGACTTCGCACGCATCATCGGACTGCACACCTACTCCCAGTCGCCGCGCCGCTGTTATGACATCCAGCTCACCGGCGAGTGGGCCACGCGGGGCGGCTTCCGGTTTGAAGAATTTACTCTGACACCCCGCAAGGAGGACGCCGAAGATGACCGAAACGAATAAAATGCTGGAAGAGTGCGCAAATTATCTGCTCAACCACTGCTTTGTGCTGGGCGGCGTGGAGGACCAGCGCGCCAAATATCTTTATGTTCAGGACCACCTCAACGAAGTGCGGGCCGTGTTTGCGCCGCTGGGCTACTCGGTGGTGCTCTACCCCGCCCCGCTGCAGGCGGCGGCCCTCGTCAACGAGCATGAGGGCAGTCAGGCCCGGCTTCTGAAGTACGAGAGCATCCTGCTCTTAGTCCTGCGCCTGCTCTACCTCCAAAAGCGGGAGAGCCTCTCGGCCAGCGCCGACCAGGTGCTGGTGACGGTGGAAGAGGTACAGGCCGAATTGCAAAAGATGAACCTGCCCCGCCGCCTCGACCAGCCCACGCTGGAAAAGCTGCTGCGCACCCTGCGCCGGTACAATCTGGCCCGGCCGGTGGGACGACTTTCCGGGCTGGACAGCCGTATCGAAGTATTCCCTCATGCTGCTGTCTTCCCGGGGTGCACAGCCGCATCGAAGTATTCCCCACTGTATTGCTCGCTCTGCCGGATTCCGACCTTGCGGACGCTGCCGCCGAGGTGACCCGCACCCGCAGTGAGCTTTCGCTTTATGAGCGGCCGGAGGACGGCACCGCTGCCGTGGAGGTGGAAGAATGATAGAACTGAAACGCCTGAAGCTCATCAACTGGCACAACTTTGAGAACGTCACCTTCGACTGCGCCCGGCTGACCTACATGATCGGCGTCAACGCCGTGGGCAAGACCACCATCCTCGACGCCATCCGCTACTGCCTGACCACCAACCGCAACTTCAACGCTCTCGGCAACAAAAAGAGCGGCCGCACCCTGCAAGGCTCTGTCCACGCCAAGCAGCGCGGCGAGAACGCCTACCGCCGCCCGGGCCGCACCGTGGCCTACATCGGCGCGGAGTTCTGGGACAGCGTCAAGCGCACCCACTTCGTCATCGCCGTCCGGGTCGAGTCGGAAGGCCCCATGCAGGAGCTCCATCCCGGCGACCAGACCTGGTATATCTCCGAGGACGGCTGCACCCTCGAGCAGCTGCCCTTCATCGACCCCCGCACCGGTGCGCCCAGCTCGAAAGAGAACTTCAAGCCCGCTGTGGGCCGTCTCTCCTACACCCGCAGCCCCGGCGAAGCCCGCGACCGCATCTGCCGGGCGCTGGGCATCGGCCGCGCCGCAAGCCCGCTGGGCAAGAAGTTCAACGAAGTCTTCCAGATGGGTACCAGCATGGACGAGATCCCCAACTTCCGGGAGTTTTTATATCAGTACATCCTGCCTCAGCCCGAGCTTGATCTGGAAGCTTTGCAGGGCGACCGGGTGGAGCTGGAAAACCTCCACGCCGTGCTGGCCGAGGCCCAGACCCGCGCCGCCGCGCTGGAACAGATCGTGGACTATGGCCGCGAAGCTGCCCAGAAGGAAACGGAAGCCCTCGTCAACCGAGGCACTGCCCTGCTGGCCCGTGCTGAGGAAGCCGCCGCCGGGACGAACGCCTGGCAGGAGCATCTTGCCGCCGGAAAACGCCAGCACGAAGAGCTGACAGCCCGCTACGCCGCCGCAAAAGACGCCGAAGCCGAGGCCCGCCGGGCTTACCTCTCGGCCCACAGTGCCGCCGCCAGCGGCGAGGGCCGGGCGCTGGACGCCCTGAGCGAAGAGCTGGCCCGCAAAAAGACCGCGCTGGACAAGGCCAGCCGGGACGCTTCCAGAAGCGAAGCCGCCGCAGGCAAAGTGCAGAGCCTCTTGCAGAGCTTGCAGCGCAGCGGCTTTGCCGTCGAAAAATCGCTCTGGCCCGCCTCACTGACGGCGGAGACTCTGCCCCAGCTCCAAAGCACCCTCGCCGGGCTGGAAAAGCCGCTGGAAGAGCAGTATTTCGCCGCACGGCAGAGCGCCGACGCCCTCACCGCTGAGGTACAGGAAAAGCAGGCGGAGCTGGCCTCCGTCTCGGGAGGCCGGTGGGTCTATCCCCACGGCGACGCCGCCACCAGAGTGCGGGACGCCGTGAACGCTGAGCTCAAGAGCCGCGGCATGGCGCCGGACGCCAAAATCTTCTGCGAGCTGCTGAGCGTCGAGGACGAGAGCTGGCAGGACTGCGTGGAAGCCTGCCTCGGCGACCGCCGGTTCGACATCCTCGTGCCGCCTGCCCACTACGCCGCCGCCAAGAGCGCCTTTGTGGCCCTGCGGGACAAGGTCGGCCCCATCAGCCTGCTGGACACCCCCAGCATCCGCACGGCCAACCGCAAGGCCGACGCCGCCCCTGCCGACAGCCTCGCCGCGCAGGTCCGAAGCGAGAACCCGCTGGCCGCACAGTATGCCGACACCATCCTGCGGCGCATCGTCTGCTGTGACACCCCCGACACACTGGAAAACTATCCCGACAGCGCTACCCGCGACCTGCTGCGCCACCACCCCTTCCGCCTCGAGCGTCTCCGCACACCCCAGCGGTACATCGGCCTTGACGCCCGCCGCGCCCGGGCCGAAGCACTGACGAAAGCTCTGGACGAGCTGACCGCCCGCAGCAGGGAAGCGGCGCAGTCTGCCGCCGCCCTCAAAGCCGCACGGGACAGCTATCAGGATGTGCTGCACAGCAGCGTCATGGATGAGCTGGCCGCGCTGTGGGACGCCCGCGCCGCGCTGGAAGCGGCCCGCGCCGACTGCACCGCACAGGAGCAGAAGCTGGCCGAGTGCCGCGAGAACCCGATGCTGCAGCAGCTTTACAAAGAGGACGAGGCCCGCGAGGCCGCGTGGGACGCCGCCCGCGCCGCCGTGGAGACAGCCGGCGGCGATATCCGTGTCTGCGAAAAGCAGCTGGCCTCCTGCGAGGCTGAGCAGGCCAAGGCAGAAGAGAACGCCAGGCAGGCAAAGGACGCCGCTGACCGGTTCTTCGCCCAGTACCCGCTTTTGGAGCCGCTGGCACGGGAGCGCTTCGCGGCCCTGAGCAAGGACAAAGGCCCGCGCTATGCCGCCCAGTCCGCCGAAAAGGCACAGGCCCGGCTGGACGACGCACTGGCCGTCTACCTCACCGGCACCCTCGAGCCTGCCCAGAAAGAGTACAACACCCGCTACGTCTGCGATCATCCGCTGGGCCTTACGGGCATCGAGCAGTACCGCGCCCAGCACGAGAGCCTCCTGCGCATTGATCTGGAGCGGTACGCCGCCCGCCTCGAGCAGGCACAGCGCGACTGCAAGGACCGCTTCCGCAAGGACATCCTCTTCCGGATGAAGGACGACATCTTCAACGCACGGCGGCAGTTCCGGGAGCTGAACAAGGTAATGGAACAGCTGACCTACGGCGAAGAGGTCTACCGCTTTGAGCTTGGCCCCAGCCGCGACCCCCAGCTGGCCGCGTTCTATCAGGTCATCGTGGACAAGGGAAACCAGCAGATGACTGACGGCGACTCGCTGGACAACCTCGCCGCCACCGCCGACCCCGTCTATGAGCGTCAGGTGGACGAGCTGATGGAAAAGATCATGGCCGATGTGGACGAGAACACCCGCGCCCGGCAGGAGGGCCGCCGCCCCGAGAATGTCACCCTTTCGGATTATGTAGACTACCGCACCTACCTCGACTACGACATCAAAGTGACCAACACCGTCTCCGGCCAGCAGGCTTCCCTTTCCCGCGTCAGCCGCGATTCCTCCGGCGGCGAGAATCAGGCCCCCTTCTATGTGGCCATCTGCGCGTCGCTGCTCCAGATCTACCAGAAGAGCGAGAACAGCATCCGTCTGGTGCTGCTGGACGAGGCCTTCAGCAAGATGACCAGCGACCGCATCCGCCCCATGATGGAGCTGTTCCGCCGGATGCAGCTGCAGGTGCTGCTCATCTCCACCGTCGAGAAGAGCACCGCCATCCAGCCCTACTGTGACATCACCTATTCCATCGTGCGCCACGGCGACGTGAACGCCATCGCGCCCTTTTACCGCCTGAACCCATCTGACAGCCGACAGGAGGCCGAACCTTGAACGAACATCTTGTAAAATTCTGGCTCTTTGCCACCCACTGGATCGAGCTGGACACCTTTGACACCGAAGAAGAGCTGCGGGACGAGATGGAGCTGCTCCACCGCCAGAACCTGCCCACAAAGGTGCGTCAGCGCACCAAAAAGGACGGCGGCGAGGAGCTGGTGCTCTACGTCAAGCAGGCAGACCGGGATTATGCCCGCTACTGCACCGGCTGGCGGCCCGGAATGTAACAAGGAGTACCCATGTCAAAGCAGAAAATACAGTTATCCGACCACTTTGATTACAGCCGCCTTTTGCGGTTCGTGCTGCCCTGCATCGGCACCATGCTGTTCACCTCCATCTACGGCATCGTGGATGGCCTGTGCGTCTCGAACTTTGTGGGCAAAACGGCCTTTGCCGCCGTCAACCTCATCATGCCGGTGCCGATGCTGGTGGGCTCGGTGGGCTTCATGCTTGGCACCGGCGGCAGCGCCATCGTGGGTATCACTCTGGGGGAGGGCGACCGGGAAAAGGCCGACCGCTATTTCAGCCTCTTCGTCTGGACGGGCCTGATTTTGGGCATCGTCCTCTCCGCTGTCGGCGTTCTCATCGTCCGCCCGGCGGCGGCGCTGCTGGGCGCAGAGGGCGAGATGCTGGATTATGCCGTCCGGTATGGCCGCCTCCTGATGCTGTCCCTGCCCTTCTTCATTTTGCAGAATCTGTTCCAGAGCTTCTTTGTCACCGCCGAAAAGCCCCATCTGGGCTTCGCCTTCACGGTGGCGGCGGGCCTTACCAACATGGTGCTGGACGTGGTGCTGGTGGGCAGCCTCCACTGGGGGGTGGAGGGAGCCGCCATTGCCACCTTCATCAGCCAGGCTGTGGGCGGCGTGCTGCCGGTGTTCTACTTTCTCAATAAGCGCTCCACCAGCTCTATCCATCTGGGCCGCGCCCAGTGGAACGGCGGCGTCATCCGCAGCGCCTGCATCAACGGCTCCTCGGAGCTGATGACCAACCTTTCCATGTCGCTGGTCAACATTCTTTACAATTACCAGCTCCTCCGCTTTGCCGGTGAAAACGGTGTCGCGGCTTATGGCGTCATCATGTATGCGGCGTTCCTGTTTGTGGCCGTCTTCGTGGGCTATGCCGTCGGCAGCGCCCCCATCGTCAGCTACCACTACGGCGCACGCAACCACGCCGAGCTGAACAACCTTTACTCCAAGAGTCTCCGCCTCATCGGCGTCATCGCCGTCGTTATGACCGCCCTCTCCATGCTGGTCATCCCCTATGTGGCCCGCATCTTTGTGGGCTACGACGCCGAGCTGCTGGCACTGACCAGCCACGCCTTCCGCGTCTACGCCCTGAACTTCTTCCTCATGGGCTTCAATGTCTACGGCTCGTCCTTCTTCACTGCGCTGGGCGACGGCGTGACCAGTGCGCTCATCTCCTTCCTGCGCACTTTGCTGTTCCAGCTGCTGGCCCTCATCTTCCTGCCCATGGTTCTGGGCATTGAGGGCGTCTGGCTGGCCGTCACGGCAGCCGAGGCCGGAGCGCTCTGCGTCACCGTGCTGATGTTCATCACCAAGGACAAAGTTTTCCACTATCGCAAAGCATCTTGTTGAAAAGAAAGGCCGTCGGGATCTCCCGACGGCCTTTCTGCTGCTTATTCAAAATGATATTCCACCAGCTCACAGTTTTTGATGCCGGCGGCGGCGTACTCCTCGTTGGTCATGTCGTGGAAATAGGACTCCACCACACGGGCAATACCGTTGTGGGCCACGAGAAGATAGGTCTTGTCCTCGTCCTGCCGCAGCTCGTCCAGCAGATTATAAATGCGCTGGGCCAGCTGCATCATGCTCTCGCCGCCGTCGTAGCGGTCGGCAAAATGGGTCTTGGAGAGGCGAAACTCTGCGCCGTCCCGGGGCGTGCCTTCGTATTTGCCAAAGCACTGCTCCCGCAGGCGGGGTTCACAGCGGGCGGGCAGGCCGGTGGCCTCGGCCACGGCCTTTGCGGTGTCGGCGGCGCGGCTCAGGGGTGAATACAATATCTCGTCGATGTGGACGCCGCTTTCCTTGACCTTCCGGCCCAGCTCCCGGGCCTGCTGACGGCCTTTTTCGGTGAGGGGGCTGTCGGTCATGCCGCAGATCTTATTCTCCACGTTCCAGACCGTCTCGCCGTGGCGGGCAAAATAAATGCTGTGCATGGTGTCTCCTTATTTATTGTAATTGGCCTCGATCTCCCGGATCTTCTCATAGAAGAGATCGTTGGCCGGAGTGGGCATCCCGTGCTTTTGGGCCAGACGGCGGACGACACCTGCAAACTGCTCCACCTCGGTGGGGCGCTTGGCGAGGACATCCTGCCGCATACTGGGCATTCCGTCGGGCTTGAAGGCGGGGGCCATGGATTCGAGGAAGGCTTTGTGGTTGTCGGCAGGCAGGCCGACGCCCTCCAGCACCGTAGCCTTGACGGCCACGAGGACCAGATCGACCGGCTGGCCCTGCTCCGGTGTGACATAAATGGCACTCTCTGCCGTTGCAGATAACCGGCTGGGCCGAGTAGCAGGCAACGCGCTCCGCGTCCGCAATGACCTTCACGCCGGGCATCTTCCGGCCAAAGAGGATGCCCAGCGCACCCAGGCCGATGAGGGCGGAAGTCTCGATTTTTTCATGATGTCTCTCTCCTTTTCCAGCTCTTTTCCAAATTCAGGCTTTGCGCAGGACCGTGCCGTCCCAGAGCACGGTGTCTCCCTCGTCGATGCCCTGCCGTGTCAGCTCGGCGTCGGGGCAGGACAGGGTCTTCCGGGTGCCGTCCGCCGCCTCTGCCGTTACGTCGCAGCAGACCTCGGCCCCTTCGGGCAGCTCTTCGCAGCCGTACATCTGCTCTTCGATGCGCACAACGCGGTAACGCTCCATAGCTTCCACCTCCCGGGGCGTTTTTCTTTATTATAAGCCCCGTTCTCCGAGGCGTCAACCGCGGCTTGACACGCCTGCCGCCGGGCTGATAAAATAAAGTAGAATCTGCATTGACCGGGGGAGAAGAGCTTTGAACATCACAGAACTGCGTTATCTCGTTGCCATTAAGAAATGGGGCTCGGTGAGCGCTGCGGCAAAGCAGCTCTACGCCGCCCAGCCCAACATCAGCAAGGCACTGAAGAATCTGGAAGGGGAATACGGCCTGCGCATCTTTGAGCGCTCGTCCACCGGCATGATCCCCACCGAGCAGGGGCGGCGGTTCATCGAGCAGGCCGCGCGGGTGCTGGAAGAGGTAGACCGCCTGACCGAAGATGCCCACCACGCCCGGGAGCGCTGCGCCGAGCTGCGGGTGATGATCCCCCACGCCACCTACGCCTCCTATGCGGCGGTGGATTTCCTGAAAGAAGCCGCCGGGGCCGACCAGCTCCGCATCCACATCCGGGAGGGCGGCTCCATGGAGGCGCTGGACTTCGTGCTGCGCCGGGGCTATCACCTGGCGCTGCTGCGGTACGCCGCCGAGGACGACGACCACTACATCCACTACTGCGCCCGCCGGGGCCTGAAAATGGAGCCTGTGATGGAGTTCGAGTACCGGCTTCTCACCAACCGGGACGGCCCGCTGGCCAAGCACGAGGTGAAAGACCTCTCGGAGCTGAACCGTTATATGGAGATCATGCACGACGACTTTCAGCTCCCCGGCGAAGACGGCGGTGACGGCGTGCGCTGGCACGTCAACGACAGCCGCCGCATCCATGTCTACGAGCGGTGCAGCCAGTTTTCTATCTTGCAGCAGCTTCTCTCAGCTTATATGTGGGCCTCCCCCATGCCCCAGCGGGCGCTGGACCAGTTCCATCTGGTGCTCAAAAAATGCCCCGCCCAGCGTCAGGTCATGCGGGACGTGCTGGTCTACCCCGACCACGGCGCGCTCCGGTCCGAAGAACAGGCATTCATCGACCTGCTCCACCGGGAAGCCGCCCTCACGGTAAAATGAGGACGTTTTTCAGCTCTCGCCATTTTATGCGAAAAAGCCGCGTAAAAAGGCAAAAAAGTGCCTCGCCTTGGCACTCTGCACAAAAACGCGCAAGAATTTTCAGCAAACTGCCCTCTGGACATTTCCGGAATCGTTTCAAAGAGAAACAGTGTCAAAATTCAATCGTGTCTTCGTTAAAATATAGCCAGACACCCCACAAACAGGGTGCCTGGCTATATATTTTTTGATATATGGTCCATACCAGAAGCATATTATTCATTTTATGAAGAATGTGTTAACATAAGGCCAAGGATGATTTTGGCAGTCGGCAGAATGGGGTCGGCTGCAGAAATCAAAAAGGAGGTTTCTGGTATGATTAGTTTCTTACTCTGTTTAGCGATCCTGATCGGCGGTTACTTCGTCTATGGCAAGATCGTTGACAACACGTTCGGACCCGATGACCGTGAAACTCCCGCTGTCCGCATCAACGACGGTGTTGACTACGTCGTGATGCCCCAGTGGAAGCTGTTTCTGGTCCAGCTGCTGAACATCGCGGGCCTCGGCCCCATCTTCGGCGCACTGCAGGGTGCTCTGTGGGGTCCTGTGGTGTTCCTGTGGATCACCTTCGGCACCATCTTTGCCGGTGGTGTCCACGACTACTTCTCCGGCATGATGAGCGAGCGTAATGACGGCGGCTCTATCGCAGAGATCACCGGCAAGTACCTCGGCCCTGTGATGCAGAACGTCATGCGTGTGTTCTCCGTCGTGCTGCTGATCATGGTCGGTACCGTGTTCGCAGTCGGCCCTGCCGGCCTGATCGTTACCCTGTGCAAGAACAACGGTATGTCCGGTGTTCTTGCCACTACCCTGTTCTGGCTGATCATCATCCTGGTCTACTACTTCATTGCGACCTTCATCTCCATCGACGCCGTCATCGGTAAGATCTACCCCATCTTCGGCATCTGCCTGATCATCATGGCCGTCGGCGTTATCTTTGGCATCTTCACCAACCCCGCCTACACCATCCCCGAGATCTGGGAGCACTTCGGCAGCATGCATCCCTCCGGAACTCCTATCTGGAGCTTCATGTTCATCACCGTCGCCTGCGGCGCTATCTCCGGTTTCCACTCCACTCAGTCGCCTTTGATGGCTCGCTGCATGAAGAGTGAGAAGCAGGGCCACTTCGTCTTCTACGGCGCAATGGTCTGCGAGGGCATCATCGCTCTGATCTGGGCCGCAGCTGGCTGCTCCCTGTACGAGATCACCGGCGGTCTGAACACCGGTCTGGCAGCTGCTCTGGCTGAGGGCCAGTCCGCTGCTATCTACGACGTCTGCTCCAAGACCATGGGCGGTGTGGGCATCGCACTGGCTATGATCGGCGTCGTCGTCTGCCCCATCACCTCTGGCGATACCGCATTCCGTTCCGCTCGTCTGACCCTGGCCGACTGGTTCAAGATCGATCAGGACAGCTACGCAAACCGCCTGAAGCTCTGCATCCCCGTTCTGGGCGTCGGCGCTTTCCTGGGCATCGGCAATGCACTGGGCTTCATCAACTACACCGTTATCTGGCGCTACTTCAGCTGGACCAACCAGACTCTGGCTATGATCGTTCTGTGGGCAGCTTCCATGTACCTCTTCCAGGAGAAGAAGAACTACTGGATCACCGCTGTGCCTGCTACCTTCATGAGCGCAGTTTCTGCTACTTACTTTATTCTGGCTCCTGAGTGCCTCGGCAGCCTCCTCAACAGCAAGACCGCTGAGGGCGCTACCATCTACAACACCGCTGTTGCATATCCCGTCGGCGTTATCTTCGCCATCGCAATGCTGGCCATCTTCCTCCATGCGACCAAGAAGCGCACCGCAAAGAATGCATAACAGCCCAGCGTACTCATCTGAGTTTCGCCGCCGTCTGAACTTACCCATTCCGAACGGCATTGCTTGAACTTCAAGCAACAAGCCGCTGCCAACTGGCAGCGGCTTGTTTTTGTTTATGGTGAAAAAACAGCTCGACTATCTGCACAGTTTTTCGCAGGTTGTTTTAGTAAGATTGTCAGATCTTTGTCTTGTTTTGTTCATAATTGGGGCGTATAATGCTATGAGGCCGGGGCGAAATGGAATACTGCCCCTAAAAGGAAGTGTTACTGATGCGCAGCTGGTTCACACGCCATCCCATCTCTTTCATGGCTCTTTACACTGTATTTTATCTGACCGCGTTCCACTGGCTCGAGGTGAATATCACCGTCCCTGCCATCTGGGTACACTGCCGGCTGGACGATGTCATCCCCTTCTGCAAGTACGCCATCGTCCCCTATTTTGCATGGTTCGCGTGGATCCCCTTTACCCTGTTCTATCTGCTGCGGCACGGCGAGCGCAGCGACTTCTGGCGGGTCTGCCTGTGCCTCTTCGCCGGCATGACCATCGCGCTGAGCTGTTATGTCCTTCTGCCCACAGGGCTTGCTCTGCGGCCTTACCGGGTGTATGGCAGCGACATCTTCGCCCGTCTGGTGCGGATGCTCTATGCCGTTGATAGCTCCAAGAATGTCTGCCCGTCCATCCACGTCCTCAACACGGTGACGCTGATGATCGGCTACCGCCGGAGCCGCCGCCTCCCAGAGCCGGGAGAACTTGAA
>OAUC01000498.1_pt1 | contig 21991 bp, 17 predicted proteins | sample 1495091 | NCBI WGS metagenome assembly OAUC01 (sample SAMEA2579997, study PRJEB22360) | human gut metagenome | biome: human gut; feature: human-associated habitat; material: faeces | place: Denmark | collected 2008/2010
GATATCGGACCCCCGGGGTTCACCGGGCCGGTTATCCTGCAGAAGTGGCTCGACGGCGGCTACTACAAGCGCCGCGAGGGCGTGGGCGATTGCACCGTCACGATCCCGCCGCCCAACGTCACGGGCATCCTCCATATGGGTCACGCTACCGACGACTCCATCCAGGATGCCATCGTCCGCATGGCCCGCATGCGCGGTCGCTCCACCCGCTGGATCCTCGGCACCGACCACGCCGGTATCGCCACGCAGACCAAGGTGGATAAGAAGCTGAAGAGCGAGGGTGTTTCCCGCCTGGAGATCGGGCGCGAGAAGTTTCTCGATGCCTGCTGGGATTGGACGCACGAGTACGGCGGCACCATTGTCGAGCAGATCAAGCGCATGGGTTGCTCCGTCGACTTCGATGGTGAGCGCTTCACCATGGATGACGAGTACGCCGAGGCGGTCCGCAAGGTCTTTTGCGACTGGTACCATGACGGCCTGATTTATCGCGGTAAGCGCATCGTCAACTGGTGCCCCGACTGCACCACCGCCATCTCCGACGACGAGGCGGAGTACAAGGATGAGAAGGGCCACCTTTGGCACCTGCGCTATCCCCTGACCGAGCCGGTCAACGGCCAGGAGTACATCGTCGTCGCCACCACGCGCCCCGAGACCATGCTCGGCGACACCGGTATCGCCGTTTCGAGCAAGGACCCCGAGAAGGCGGCGTTCGTGGGCAAGACGGTCAAGCTGCCCATCGTCGACCGCGAGATTCCGATTTTCGACGATTGGCACGTCGACCCCGATTTCGGCTCCGGCTTTGTCAAGGTCACCCCGGCGCACGACCCCAACGACTATGCGATGGGCGAGGCCCACGGCTTGGAGAAGATCAACATTTTCGACGAGCATGCCGTCGTTGTGGAGGGCTATGGCGAGTTCACCGGCATGACGCGCGACGAGTGCCGTGAGGCCGTCCTGGCGTGGTTCGAGGAGCACGACCTGCTCGATCACGTGGATGAGCACGATCATTCCGTCATGCATTGCTACCGCTGCGACCAAACGCTCGAGCCCTGGCTCTCCGAGCAGTGGTTCGTCGCCGTGGACAAGCTCAAGGAGCCCGCGCTCAAGGCCGTCCAGGATGGTCGCGTGACCTTCCACCCGGCCCGCTGGACCGAGACCTACACCACCTGGATGGAGAACCTGAAAGACTGGTGCATCTCCCGTCAGCTGTGGTGGGGCCACCGCATTCCCGTGTTCTACTGCGAGGAGTGTGGCTGGGAGGACGCCTGCATGGACGACGTGACGGTCTGCCCCAAGTGCGGCTGCACCCATGTCCACCAGGACGAGAACGTGCTGGACACCTGGTTCAGCTCCCAGCTGTGGACCTTCGCCACGCAGGGTTGGCCGCAGCATCCCGAGCAACTCGAGGGCCATCATCCCACCACGGCGCTCGTCACCGCGCGCGACATCATCGCACTGTGGGTCGCCCGCATGGTCATGAGCTCGCTGTACTTCCTCGACGAGGTCCCGTTCCATGACGTCGTGATCTACCCCACGATCCTCGCCAAGGACGGTAGCCGCATGTCCAAGTCCAAGGGCAACGGTGTGAACCCCATGGACCTCATCGACATGTACGGTGCCGATGCCATGCGCTACAACCTGCTCACGCTGTGCACCACCAACCAGGACGTCAAGTTCGACGCCGACATCGATAAGAAGACGAAGGCCCTCAAGGGTTCGGCCCGTACCGAGCAGGCCCGTTCCTTTGTCACCAAGATCTGGAATGCCAGCCGTTTCCTGCTCATGAACATGGATGGCTACACCCCGGGCGAGCCCGTCGCCGAGACCGCGGCCGATGCCTGGATGTTCAGCCGCCTGGCCAAGGCCACGCGCATGGTGACCGAGGGTATTGAGAAGTACACCTTCGGCGAGATGGCGCGCGGCGTCCAGAACTTCTTCTGGAACGAGGTCTGCGACTGGTACGTTGAGGTCACCAAGACCCGCCTCAAGGACGATGCGGCGCGCCTGCAGGCCCAGCGCAACCTGATCTTCGTGCTCGATGCGTCGATGCGCCTCATGCACCCGCTCATGCCGTTCGTCACCGAGGCCATTTGGGATCGGATGCCCGCCAGCTGGCTGGATATGAACGAGGACGGCGCCATCGAGCGTGCCGAGGCCCTCATGGTCGCCTCCTGGCCCGAGCCCGAGGCCTTTGAGCGCTTCATCGATGAGGAGGCCGAGCGCTCCTTCGAGCTCGCCCGCGCCGTCGTGTCCGACGCCCGCTCCACCCGCGCTCGCTACCGCCTGAGCCCCAAGGAGGCTTTGCCCGTGGTCGTCAAGGCCTCGAGCGCCGAGGTCGCCGAGGCCATCGAGGGCATGGCCGACTTCATCTGCGGCTTGGCCAACATCAGCGAGCTTTCCGTGCGCGCCTCCGAGGGCTTTGAGAAGCCTGCTGCCGCCATCGCACTTGCCGGCGCCGATTTCGATGCCTATGTCGTTGTGGGCGATTTGGTCGACTTCGACGCCGAGAAGGCCCGCCTGAACAAGGAGCTCGCCACGGCGGAGAAGGAGCTCGCCGCCGCCGAGCGCACCCTGGGCAACGAGGGCTTCATCGCCAAGGCTGCGCCCGAGGTCGTCGCCAAGAAGCGCGAGCGCGCCGCTGAGCTCACCGAGACCATCGCCGCGGTCAAGGCGCAGCTCGCCGACTTTGAGTAATCGGTCCATACATCGATTCGAACCCCGCCGCATCGGTTGCGGCGGGGTTTGTGTTGCATACGGGATAGGGGGAAATGATGGCGGAAAACGAGACCGGCACGGTGATGCTGCCGCCGGCTAAGACTCAGGAGGCGTTCGTCCACATCGGGTTCGCCAAGGCCAAGCTTACGCGTGGGAGGGCGTTCGTGCTCGCGATCCTCGCGGGCGCTTTCGTCGCGCTCGGTGCGTCCTTCATGCTGATGGTCCGGGCGGATTCCACGCTTTCGCCGTCGGTGTCGCTCATCCTGGGCGGTCTGGCGTTTTGCCTGGGCCTGTTTCTCGTGCTCGTCGCCGGTGCCGAGCTGTTCACGGGCAATTGCCTCATGCTCATCGGCGCGCTCGACGGTCGGTACCCGATGATGAAGATGGTCCGCAAGTGGGCCGTCGTGTACGCGGGTAACGCCGTGGGCGCGCTGCTCGCCGTCGCATTGCTTCTCGCCTCGGGATTCCTCTCCATGCAGGAGGGTTCGGTGGGCGAGCTCGCCTATGCCGTCGCACTCTCCAAGGCCTCGCTCGACCCTGTGACCGCCTTTGCGCGCGGCGTCCTGTGCAACGTCCTTGTGTGCCTGGGCGTTTGGATGGGCAGTGCCGGCAAGACGGTGTGCGACAAGCTCGCCGCGACGATTCTACCGGTCGTGTCCTTCGTGGTGCTGGGATTCGAACACTCCGTTGCGAACATGTTCTTCCTTCCTTTGGGCGTTGCCGCACAGTCCATGCTGGGCGTCGGTGCGATCCCGCTTGCGGGCATGGTATCCAACCTCATGTTCGTCACGCTCGGCAACATTGTGGGAGGTGCGGCTGTGGCGGCCGCCTATTGGTTCGTCTACGGCCGCGATGTGCGCGAATAGGGGATTGATATGAAGCGCGAAGGTGCCTATGTCGTGCCGTTCGGGTTCGAGGAGCTTTCCTACGAGCGGGCGGTGACAATCGCCGCCGACACCGGAAAGATCGTCGGCGAGGCGGGCCCGCTGCTTGAGACTGTCATCGATATGCTCGATGAGCTCGGTCGGCCCGACGAATACTTCGATTGCATCCAGGTTGCAGGAACCAACGGCAAGACGTCGACCACTCGGTTCACCGCGGCGATTCTGCGCGGAGAGGGACTGCGAACGGCGCTGTACACCTCCCCCCAGCTCGTGCGCTATGAGGAGCGCATGGAAGTCGATGGCGGCGTGGTGAGCCCCCAGGCGTTCGCGCACGGCGTCTCCGCTGCCGCAGAGGCGGGCCGTCGCGTGAACGCGCAGCCTCGGGCGAGCCGACCTACACCATCACGCCGTTCGACCTCCTGACTGCGGCCGCTATGGTCGTGTTCGCCGAGGCGAGAGTCGATGTGGCCGTGCTCGAAGTGGGCCTGGGCGGTCGTTGGGACGCCACGAGCGCCACCGACCCCGTGGCCGTGGCCATCACGGGCATCGGGCTCGATCACACGCATATCCTGGGCGATACGCTCGAGGAGATCGCGAGCGAGAAGGCCGCCGTCATCAAGCCCGGTCGCACGGTCGTGCTCGGCGAGGGCACGCACGAGCCGAACGTCGAGCGCGTGATGCGCGCACGTTGCGACGCCTGCGGTGTCGTGCCCTGGGTTGTAGAGCATATGGTCATCGAATTGCCCGTGGGCATCGACAGCGCAGTTTCGTTTTCGACCGAGACCGCTCGTGCCACGTACGAGGTCTCAATGCACAAACCCGCTTACCAGCCGCAGAACGCCGCCTGTGCCATAGCGCTGGCGGAAGGGTATCTGGGCCGCCCGCTCGATGCGTCCTCGCTCGCCGTCTCTCTCGAGTCCTGTCCCATACCCGGTCGTTTCGACGTGGTCCGCGTTGAGCCGTTCGTATTGGTCGATGCATGCCACAATCCGCAGAGCTGCGAGAATTTCATCAATGCGGTTCGCGAGGCCGAGCCTGAGCGCGAAGCGCGGCCCGTACTTCTAGTCGCCGCGCTCTCGGACAAGGACGTACGGGGCATCCTCGATGTGCTCGTGCCGGAGTTTCCCCGTATCGTGGTGAGTGCCACGGCGAGCGATCGCGCCCTGCCTGCGGGGGAGCTCGCCCAGCTCGTCTACGGTGAGCTCGACGCGCTTAATCGTCCGCATACGGATGTCATCGCCATCTACCCCTCGGTTCGCGAGGCGCTCGACGCCCTTACGGAGGCGGGGGAGCCTGTCATCGCGGCCGGCACCATCACGCTTGCGGGCGAGGTCGCGGGCCTGCTCAGGTAGGGGCGATTCTCGCTACAGGAAGCGGTACTGGACGGTCGCCACGCCCACGCTCAGGAAGTTCAGGGCGCGGGCCACGGCGGGCTGCATGTCGATCACGCGACCGTGCACATAAGGACCGCGGTCGTTCACATAGGCGATCACCGAACGGCCGCCATAGCGAATCTCGACGCGGGTGCCGAACGGGACGTTGAGCATCGCGATGCCCATCGAGGTCTCGGTGACCGTCTCGCCGTTAGCGGTCGTGCCGCCCATGAATCCGTCGCCGATGCCGTAATAGGACGCCACACCCGTCTTCCATGTGATGGCCGGCGGCGCCGGAGGCGTTGGCGTTACAGGGGGCGCCGGGGGCGCGGGAGGCGTGGTGGTGTCTTCGGGCTTGGGCGCCGCCGGTGTGTCGGGTGCCTGCGGGGTTGTGGTGCCGGCGTTGTTTGAGCCCGTGCCGGGTGCCGGAGCGCTGGGCCTGTTCTGGCTCGCGTTTTGCTGCGCCTGCAGCTGGGCCGCCTGCTCGGCGGCCTGACGCGCGATCTCGGCCTCCTCGGCGTCTTCGGCATTCGCCTTCGCCTGGATCTTGGCGGCTGCGGATTGCGCGGTGTCGAGCGCGTCCTGCGCACGGGAGAGTTGCAGGTCGACCTCGTCTTTCGCGGAGCTCAGCTCCGCGAGCTTGCCGTTGAGCTCGTCTTCGAGTGCATGCAGCTCGTCGAGAGCGGCGATGTTGGCGCTCTGCACGGTGCCCAGGTACTTGGTCATGCTGAGGAAATCGGCGAAGGAACCGGCGTTGAGGAGCATGGAGAGGGCGCCGCCGTTGGACGCATGGCGTTTGTACAGCTCGCGCGCTGCCAGGGCGGCGCGGTTCTGCACCTGCGGCATGAGCTCCTGCTCAATGCGAAGGATATCGTCGGCGGCCGTTCGCACCTGCTCGTTGAGCTCGGCGGCGCGTGACGTGGCGTCGGCGTAGGTGCCGGCGGCACGGGAGACCTCTTTTTGCAGGGAGGCGAGCTCGCCGCGCGTCGCCGCCGTTGCGGCCAGTGCGGGCTCAGGCGTGCCCGTGAGCGCGGGTATGCCGGCGCCCAGGGCGAGTGCCGCCGTGAGCCCAGCGACGCAGGCGATCCGCCCTCTGTGCGTACAAATCCCTCTCATGGTGGCACGTGCCATGTAACAACCGCCTTTTCTCGTTGACGGTATCAGTATAAGGCAACCCTCAAGCTGAGGTTGAGCCTAAGGGTTGCGTTCAAATCTTCTATGCGACTGTGCCGGCGTGCGGAAGCCTATGCGAGTCCTACGTCCATACTCGCGACCAGGTCGACGCCCGTGTCGAGCAGGTTGGCGGCGATGACGTCTCCCATGCGCACGGGGGCGGAAACGCGCAGCTCCCGTATGGTTTCCATGGCGTCCTTGTGCAGGGCGCGGGGAATGGGGGAGCAGGTGCGCACGGGGACAAGGCGCTCGTCTCCGCCATCGACCACAACCGTCGTGGCCAGAATGCGCATCGGGCACACGACTTCCTGCTCGGCGAAGCGCTTACCGCGCGGGCACCGGTTGCCATGTACGCTCGTGACGCGCGCGACTCCGTCCCCGTCTCGCTCCACGCATGCCGTGAGCAGGCATTCGGATGGGCAGGTCGTGCAGTGGAACGTCTCAGTGCTCGTCATGGGACATCACGCTTCTTCCACGGGGTCGATGGATACGGTCAGGGTCTCGCCCGGTTTCACGGCGGCGAGCATCTTGGGCGTTATAGGGGCCGCTTCCATGATGCTCGGCTTGTAGTCGCGCGTCTTGCCGCGGAAGAGAACGGCATCGCCCGCACGGATCACGAGCTGGGCGTGCTCGAGGGGGCGACGCACGCGGAAGAACGCCTTCGTGGCGACCGTTCGGTTGATGCGCGCCGGCACGATGTAGCCGGCCATGCCGCCGGGCTCGAGGGTCACGGCTTCTGAGAGAACATCGGGTCTCGCCGTGCCGAGGGCGTGGGCGGCCGCGGCCGCTCCCGCGCGCGTCGCCTCGGCGGTGACGTTGTCGGCGAGGTCGTGTACCTGCAAGACGTTTCCGCAGGAGAAGATGCCGTCGACGTTCGTTTGCAGGTCCTGATCCACGCGTGCGCCGCGTGTTCGCGGGTCGATCTCGACCCCGGCGGCTCGGGCGAGCTCGTTTTCGGGGATGAGGCCAACGGAGAGCAGCAGCGTGTCGCAGGGAATGATGCGCTCGGTTCCGGGGATAGGGGAGAGGTCCTCTCCAACGTTCGAGACCTCGACGGCCTCGACGCGGTCTCGACCGATCACGCGCGTGACGGTGGTGGATAGGTGCAGCGGGATCCCAAAGTCCTCAAGGCAGTTCTTGACGTTGCGGTGCAGCCCGTTGGCATAGGGCATGAGCTCGTAGACGCCCTCGACTTCGAGGCCTTCCAGGGCGCATCGACGCGCCATGATGAGACCGATGTCGCCCGACCCCAAGATCACGACGCGGTGTCCGGGGCGCAGGTTCTCGATGTTGATGTAACGCTGGGCGAGGCCCGCGGTGTATACACCAGCAGGACGGCTGCCCGGGATTTTGATCTCGAAGCGGGTGCGCTCGCGACAGCCCATGGCGAGCACCACCGAGCGGCAGGTGAGGCGGACCATACCGTCTTCGCCCATGACGGTGACGCTGTGTGCCGCGTCTTCTCGTCCGCCTTCGTCGATGCCGAGCGCCATGGACCCGAGCATGACATCGATGCCGGCCTCGCGCACGCGGTTGATGAAACGCTGGGCGTATTCGGGGCCGGTGAGCTCTTCTTTGAAATGGGTGAGGCCGAAGCCGGGGTGGATGCACTGGCGCAGGATGCCGCCAAGATGCTCGTTGCGCTCGATGACTACGGTCGACGCGCCGGCTTCGTGCGCTGCGAGGGCAGCTCCCATGCCCGCGGGGCCGCCGCCGATGACGACGACGTCGTAATCGCCTGTTTTAATCTGAGCCATGCTAGCAGTCCTCCTCGGCGATGGCGCCCATGTGGGCGCCCGGGTTCTTGAGCGGTCCGTCGACGATCCATGAGCCCGTGTCTTCCAGCGGGACTTCGGAGGGGGCGACACCGAGTTCGCGGGCGAGGATCTCCACGACGCGACTTTGACAGAAGCCGCTCTGGCAGCGGCCCATGCCGGCGCGGCAGCGGCGTTTGACGCCCTCGACCGAGATGGCGCCCGGCTTGCGGTGGATGGCGGCGACGATTTCGGCCTCCGGCACCGTCTCGCAACGGGCTACGATGCGGCCCCATGCCGGGTCCGCCTCGATGAGCTCCTCCTTGCGCTCGAGGGGGGCGAGGTCGAAGTCGTCCGGCATGCGGCGGATGGGGTTCCAATCGGCGCGTTCGACGAGCTCAACGCCCGCCTCGCGCAGGAGCTGCTCCATGCGATCGGCAACCGCCGGTGCGCTTGCGACGCCGGGGGACTGGATTCCTGCGGCGTGGAACAGACCAGGCGTGGACTCGGAGGCTTCGATGAGGAAGTCGTTCGTTTTCTCAAGTACGGCGCGGCCCCCTGCGAAGGTGCGGACGACGCGGCGGGTATCCAGGTCTGGTACGAGCTTGCGCGCGCCGGAGAGCAGGGCCTCCACATCGCCGGCGTACGTGTCCTTGTCGCCTTGCTCTCGCATCTCGGCGGTGGCGGTGATGACCGTGTTGTTGTGCACGGTTCCCGTGACGATGACGCCCTTGGAAACCGGGGTCGGCACCGGGTAGAGCGGCATGATGGCGCGGGGCTCCTTGTCGAGCACGGCGATGTTGCCCTGGCGCCATACCATGCGCAGCCCGCGATCTCCTGCCATGCGTGAGATCTCGCCCGCGCCGCTGCCGGCGGCGTTGATCAAGATCTCGCATCGGACGTCTCCCTTGGGCGTGGAGAGGACGAACCCTCCCTCTTGCGGGCGGTCGATAGCCGTTACTGGGGCGCCGCGCAAGAAGGCGGCTCCGTTGGCTACGGCGTTCTCGGCTGCGGCGATGGCAACCTCGAACGGGTCGACATAGCCGGTGGAGGGGCACCATAGGGCGCAGGTGGCGTCCGGATTGGCGCGCGGTTCCAATTCGGCGATGCGATCGGGGCCGACGATCTCGAGGTGGGGGACGCCGTTGGCCAGGCCGTTGTCGCGCAGGTGCTCGAGGGTGGCGAGGTCCTCGTCGGTAAAGCCGAGAACGAGGGAGCCCGTGCGCTGGAACAGGAAACCGAGTTCCTTTGACCACGTTCCGTACAGCTCGCACCCGCGGGCGTTCATCTTCGCCTTCATCGTCCCGGGGGCGGGGTCGTATCCGGCGTGGATCAGGCCGCCGTTGGCCTTCGATGCCCCGAGCGCGATGTCGTCGGTCGCCTCGATGAGGCATATCGTCTTGTCGTATCGCGCGAGCTGCCGTGCGATGGCGCAACCGGTGATGCCCGCGCCTACGATGGCGATGTCGTACCTAGGTTCCATGGTGCCGCTCCCGTCTGAGCACCGGGCGTGTGTCCATGGGCTCGCAGCCGGTGCATTCTATAGACAAAGTGTCAACAAATAATGCTACGCGTGTCGTTTATCATCGCCAGGGCCAATCGGGCGAGCGGGCGGCTAGGTCCGCAAACGGCCCCGGCGCTGCGCGGTCGCGGTGGTCGACGGGCCCGCTGTGTCGTTAACGTGCGCGGTTGCCGGTCGTTTCCGATGAGGGGGCGGGTGGTATACAATACGGTGCGATTATGAACAGCTTTGCAATCTCGCAACCGGCTGAAAGGTGAGGCTCATGTCCAAGTACATCGAGGAGCTCATGTCCCCGCAGTTGATGTTTGCCATGTACGGCTTCATCGCCTTCGTGGTCGCTCTCTACCTGCTCTCCGTCGTGTATGTCTTCATCGACGCGAAGCGTCGCGGCGTCCAGGCGTTTTGGGCCTGGGGCCTGCTCGCCCTCGTCCCGTTCGTCGGCCTTATGGCCTATATCGTGATGCGCCCGGCGTCCTACGTGGCGGATCGCGAGGAGCAGGAGCTCGACATGGCGCTGCGCGAGCGTCAGCTCGCCCAGTATGGTAGCTGCCCCAACTGCGGCACCACCATCGAGAAGGACTTCATCGTCTGCCCGGTGTGCAACACGCAGGTCCGCAACGTCTGCCCCACGTGCAAGCGCCCGCTGGAGGCGCACTGGAAGGTCTGCCCCTTCTGCCGAACTCACATCCAATAGGCGCGAGCTTCCCCCGTGCGCCGCACGGGGCCGATGAACCGCGCCGTAACGCACCCGTCACCCTTTGGATGGCGGGTGCGTTCCTATTCCGTGCTTCTTGGCGCTCTTCTGGATTGGAGGCGCAATTGCGCGGGCAAACAGGTACACTGGAAAAGTTACAGAGGTAATGCACCGTATCGGAAAGGTTCTAGATATGAAGGCACTGTACAACGACGGCTCCGTGGCCGAGGTTGAGGCCGACGAGGCCCAGCACGTCATCCGCCATTCCGCCGCCCACATCATGGCCCAGGCCATCAAGCACCTCTACCCCGAGGCCGACTTCGCCTACGGTCCCGCGACCGACAACGGCTTCTATTACGACGTCGACCTCGGCGATAAGAAGATCTCCGAGGACGATCTGCCCACCATCGAGGCCGAGATGAAGAAGATCGTCAAGGAGAACCTTAAGTTCCAGGTCTTCGAGCTGCCCCGCGAGGAGGCCATCGCCCTCATGGAGGAGCGCGGTGAGAAGTATAAGGTCGAGCACATCGGTGACCTGGCCGATGACGCTCGCATCACCTTCTACCAGCAGGGCGATTACATCGACATGTGCGTCGGACCGCACCTCACCTATACCAAGGCCCTCAAGGCCTTCAAGCTCACCGGCGTGTCTGGCGCCTACTGGAAAAACGATGCCAACAACAAGATGCTCACGCGCATCAACGGCACGGCTTTCGCCACCAAGGATGAGCTGGAGGCGCACCTCACCCTCCTCGAGGAGGCCAAGAAGCGCGACCATCGCCGCATCGGTCGCGAGATGGACCTGTTCATGATGCGCGACGAGGCCCCCGGCTTCCCGTTCTTCCTGCCCAACGGCATGGTCCTCAAGAACACCTTGCTCGACTACTGGCGCGAGATCCATCACAAGGCTGGGTACGTCGAGATTTCCACGCCCCAGATCATGAACAAGAGCCTGTGGCTCACCTCCGGTCACTGGGACCACTACAAGGACAACATGTACTCCACGATGATCGACGACGAGGAGTACTGCATCAAGCCCATGAACTGCCCGGGCGGTGTGCTCGTCTACAGCTCCAAGCCGCATAGCTACCGCGAGCTGCCCATCCGCGCCGGCGAGATCGGCCTGGTGCACCGCCACGAGCTCAGGGGCGCCCTGCACGGCCTGTTCCGCGTCCGCTGCTTCAACCAGGATGACGCGCACTTGTTCGTCACGCCCGAGCAGCTGACCGACGAGATCGTGGGCGTTGTGCGCCTGATCGACTCCGTGTACCAGAAGTTCGGCTTCAAGTACCACGTTGAGCTTTCCACCCGCCCCGAGGACTCCATGGGCTCCGATGAGGATTGGGCCGCCGCCGAGGAGGGCCTCAAGGTCGCACTCGATAAGCTGGGCATGGATTACGTGGTCAACGAGGGTGACGGCGCCTTCTACGGTCCCAAGATCGACTTCCACCTGGAGGACTCCCTCGGCCGCACCTGGCAGTGCGGTACCGTGCAGCTGGACTTCCAGATGCCGCAGAACTTCGACCTCACCTACGTGGATGCCGACGGCGAGAAGAAGCGCCCCATCATGCTGCATCGCGTGTGCTTCGGCTCCATCGAGCGCTTCATCGGCATCCTGATCGAGCATTATGCCGGCAAGTTCCCGGTTTGGCTCGCCCCCATGCAGGTCAAGGTCCTGCCCGTGTCCGAGAAGAGCCGCGACTACGCTCACCAGGTCACCGAGCAGCTCGAGGCCGCCGGCATCCGCGTGGTGTGCGACGATCGCGACGAGAAGATCGGCTACAAGATTCGCGAGGCCCGCGGCGTCGATCGCGTGCCCTACATGCTGATCCTGGGTGAGAAGGAGGTCGAGGCCGGCAACATCTCCGTCCGCGACCGTTCCAACGAGACCGTTCCGATGGCCGTCGATGAGTTCATTGCCAAGGTCGTTGAGGAGACCCGAACGCGCGCGTAGGACGCAACCGGGTTCATCGCTATGATGCGCACGCCGCCTCGGGCCCCACGGGCTCGGCGCGGCGTGCGTTATGCTTCGGGCCCACTGTCCAGGAGAGGAAGGGCGGTTTCAGCGTGATGGCTCAACAGGAACTCGAGACCCGATATGCGCAGCTCGTTTGCGCCGAGATCGCCGTCTTCGTGTGCGGCGATCGCGTTGACGAGGCGCTCGCGCGCCTTGGCGTCATGGCGGACGAAGACCGTTTGGCTGATATGGTCGGCGGCACGGGCCTTCGCGTGGCGGATGTCCGTGCCGAGTCTCGTGAGGTTCATGCCCACGGCGGTCTTATGTGGGTTGACATCACTGTGCCGTCGCATTTCGGTTGCCATGCTTTCGAGCTTGGTGCCGACGTGCAGTGCGAGGCGCTCGACCGCGTTGCCGGCGGGTTACTCGATCGCAAGGTGGTTGCGCTTTCCGCACGTAGTGCTCGCGCGGTCGCTCGCGTGGGGGACCAGCCTTCTTGCGCGTTGGCTCAGGCCGATCTCGAGGTCATCGCCCATGGACTCGATAGCGTCTCGACGCGTATGCAGCGCCATTTCGATCATGCGCGCGCCCTCGCTGAGTACCTTGCCTGTTGTGATGGTTTGGTCCGGGTCGATTACCCCGGTCTCGCCACACATCCCGATCGCTCGCTGGCTGAGCGCGTGCTGCGTCACGGCTTCGGCCCCGCCGTCGATTTCGAGCTCCCTGGGGACTGGGGCGCCACGGCGGGGGATTTCATCGGGCGCTGTCGTCTCAGCGGCCGAGATTGCCACGCCGGCGGACCCCGCACGCGCCTGCATGCGCGCGATGGGTGGCAGGGGAGCGCGGTTCGCATATTCGCCGGCCTCGATGACCCCCTCGCTATAGCCGACGATCTCGATCAGGCCATGCGCTGGTTCCGCAATCCTCCGCAGCCGTAGGAGGCCATCGTGCTCATCCTGATCGGCATCAAGGCGTTTTTGGGGTTGTAGGTCCGGGCTGCGGCATTCCTCGTCGAAAGCGGCTTCTTTGCCGTTTTCGCAGGCCCTATCCCCCCGAGGTTTTTCTTGCCGTTGCCGCCCTTGATCGATAATTGCGATTTGCGCTTTGTTAATCGGGTATATGGCCCATATCGGGAACGTTTGCGGTTGTGTGAATTGGCATCTTTCGTTTTGTTGCAGTGAGTGGGCATCCCCTCAAGTACATGCGTTTTTCATCACTTCATCTACCTGCCCTTATATCGAGCCTATAGCTGTCTGTTCTCTTGATATCAGTAATCCACTGCAACAATTCTCATGGTCGTGCGTTGAGTAAGGCCGCATTTCTTTCCAATTAGGTGATGGGACGTCGCGCCCCAGCGGGCGGGATCGGGGGAGATGCATGCCAGTGCTTCATGGGATGAGCGCCTTATCGTATTATCGAACGCCCTTGCAGGTGGAACGATCGCAGATTGATCCGTCCGTCCTCCTTGATGGAACGGAGGAGGGTAAACGGGTCTACCGCCTCTTGACCGAACCGTGCCCTCATGAGAGCAATTCTACCCGCATGGTCCGCTTGCGAGCCAGGGGTGACTTGATGGGGATTCCACTTCCCTTGGAGTTGTGTCCGACTGAACCGTGCTCGATGCGCCCGAACAGGCTCGTTATCCCGCGCAGGCTCCCTAGACATCAGAGCCCCGCCGAGCTCGTGTCGCTTGGCGGCGGGCTTATGGTTCCTACTGTTCCACAGCTGTTTCTCGAGCTTGCAAGGGGTCGCACTATCGTGGAGCTCGGGCTTCTCATGATGGAGGCTTGCGGCCTGTTCGCGGTTTTCCACGAGACGGCTCAGGCGCGAGCTGTGCTTAAGGCGCTTCGTGTTGTTGAGGAAGAGTGTGCTTTTGAGAAAATGGAAGCCTGGGAGGAGAGGAACGACTCCGAGGGATTCATTGGTAATCGCAAGCCATATTGCAACGCCTGCTACGACGAGTCCGGAAAGCGTCTTTTCTTTCTGGATGACTGCGGGGGTGCCCAGCCTTGGCGTCGGGCCATGACGACGATCGGCAAGGTGACTGACATGTGGGCCCGTCCGCCCCTGACGACCGCAAATGAGCTCATCGATTATTACTCCCGTTGTGTCGAGCGAGACATCCCTGCTGCCCGTAAGGCGCTTCAAGCGGCCAAGCTCGTGCTTGATGGCGCGGCCTCTCCGCTCGAGGCACGATTTGCAATCATGCAGTTCGCACCCGTTTCTCTTGGCGGCGATGCCTGGCCAAGACCCTTCCTGAACAGACGGGTTCGCTTTTTGCCTGAGTTGAGAAAGCTAGCAGGTAGAGATTGGTGTTCATGCGATGAGCTGTGGGACGACCTCAAAGTAGATATCGAACTGAACGGCAGAGCTTTTCATGCGGACGAGCGCGGATTCTCCCTTGAGTCCGGTCGTCGTGCCGCATTGGAGGCAATGGGTTATCGTGTTTTGGAAATTACGCACGGGCAGATGGAGGACTACGATAGCTTTGAGACGATATCCCTCTCATTTGCAGACGTGCTTGGATTCCGCGAGGCCCCACGGACGCGTGCATTTTGCAGGCGCCGCAAGGAGCTCCATCGTCAGGTGATGGCCTTTCGGTTTTGACAGACTTTGAAGGCCTGCTCGGAGAAATGTTGCAGTGGAACGCCGGGGGGCGTGTATCGAAAAAGGTCGCACACTGCTGAACTGCCAATTTATCTAAATGAATGAGCGGCATATCGTTAGCGAGTCGTATCCACTGCAACATTTCTAAATGTTGACATGACCTTGACCGATAGGGCGCTAAAACAGCTCGGTGAGGCGCTTGGCGATCATCGCGTCGAGCTCTGCCTGGAGGGTTCGATAGGCGTGGAGGGCATGTTCGCCCTCAGGGGTGAGCACCGAGCCGCGCGCACCGTCGCGGGCGAGCAGTTCGCAGCCCAGATGCCCCTCGGCCTCGCGCACGATTCTCCACGCCTTGGAATACGCCATGCCCATGCGTTTCGCCGCACGGTTGAGCGAGCCCTCTTCGGCGACGCCCTCCAACAGCGAGGCACACCCGCCGCCGAAAGCTCCGGGCAGGTCGTGGTCGTCGTCGGAGATGGTGAGTCGGGCGTGGGCGGAAAGCGACATATGGGCTCCAAGCTGGTGGTACGGTCGCGATGGCGCAGGGCCCGCGCCATCGCCGATAAGATCATTGCGTCTTTTTCGGGCGGCATCGAGGCGCCCTTACGCGAATCCGGGATGCGGGCGGGTGTGTCGATTGGCCGAAGGCGGCGTCGGAGAGACATTGAGATTGGGCAGACCATTTGAAGTCTGGCAACGAGAGCCATTGTAGCAGTGGCTCTGCGCTACAATACCCCCACTTGTATCGGGAGCGAATGGCACGGCGGCAAGGAGTCGCCGCCGCGTCGGCAGCAAAGAGTCGAAGGAGCGACATGGCAACGTTTTTCCCTGGTGAATCCCATACTTTCTCTGAGTATCTGCTCGTCCCCGGATACTCCTCCGCTGAGTGCGTTCCCACGAACGTCTCCCTCAAGACCCCGCTGACCCGCTTCAAGCGCGGCGAGGAGCCCGAGATCTCACTGAACATCCCCATGGTCTCCGCCATTATGCAGTCCGTCTCCGGCGTGGACATGGGCGTCGCCCTGGCCACCGAGGGCGGCATCTCCTTCATCTACGGTTCCCAGACCCCCGAGTCCGAGGCCGCCATGGTCAAGGCCGTTAAGGACCACAAGGCCGGTTTCGTGCAGTCCGACTCCACCCTTACGCCCGACATGACCATGGAGCAGGTCATGCAGCTCAAGGACCGCACCGGTCACTCCACCATGCCCGTTACCGATGACGGCACCCCCACGGGCAAGCTCCTCGGCATCGTCACCAGCCGCGACTACCGCCCCAGCCGCGATGATCACTCCAAGCTCGTCTCCGAGTTCATGACCCCTCGCGCCGAGCTCATCGTGGGCGACAAGGACATCACCCTCAAGGACGCCAACGACCTCATCTGGGACAAGAAGCTCAACGCCCTGCCCGTCGTCGATGACAACGACCACCTGGTCGGCATCGTCTTCCGCAAGGATTACGACTCCCACAAGACCAACCCCAACGAGCTGCTCGATGCCAACAAGCGCTACATGGTCGGCGCGGGCATCAACACCCGTGACTACGCCGAGCGCGTGCCGCTGCTCGTCGAGGCCGGTGCCGACGTGCTGTGCATCGACTCCTCCGAGGGCTACTCCGAGTGGCAGAAGCGCACCATCGAGTGGATCCGCGAGAACTACGGCGATTCCGTCAAGGTCGGCGCGGGCAACGTCGTCGACGCCGACGGCTTCCGCTTCCTGGCCGATTGCGGTGCCGACTTCATCAAGGTCGGTATCGGCGGCGGCTCCATCTGCATCACCCGTGAGACCAAGGGCATCGGCCGTGGCCAGGCCACCGCGCTGATCGACGTCTGCCGCGCCCGCGATGAGTACTTCGAGGAGACCGGCGTCTACGTGCCCGTCTGCTCCGACGGTGGCATCGTCTACGACTACCACATGACCCTGGCGCTCGCCATGGGTGCCGACTTCCTCATGCTCGGTCGCTACTTCGCCCGTTTCGACGAGTCCCCGACGTCCCGCGTGAACGTCAACGGCCAGTACATGAAGGAGTACTGGGGCGAGGGTTCCGCGCGCGCCCGCAACTGGCAGCGCTACGACCTGGGCGGCGCCCAGAAGCTCTCCTTCGTCGAGGGCGTCGACTCCTACGTGCCCTACGCCGGCTCCCTCAAGGACGGCGTGAACGGCACCCTGTACAAGGTCAAGTCCACCATGTGCAACTGCGGTGCGCTCTCCATCCCCGAGCTGCAGGACAAGGCCCGTCTCACCCTCGTCTCCGCCACCTCCATCGTCGAGGGCGGCGCCCACGACGTCGTGGTCAAGGACTCCCAGCAGACGGTGAGCTACAACTAAACGGTTCCAAATCATCCTACAGGCTAATGCTCAGAAGGCTCGTGTGCGCTCGCATGCGAGCCTTCTGCTATTTTGAGTATGAAGGATTTGTCAGTATTTAATGTGAGGCTGGTTTGACGGCGTTCTGCCAAATTGACGTGGGTGCAGCCCACGTTTCAAAGCTGCCTGTCATTGCCCCGTTGCTCGTTTGCTGCTATCTACAATCGCTTGTCGTAGTTCACTGGTCATGGTCGCCCCTTTTCGAATGAATCGAGTTCAGAGTGGATAAGTTTTCTCCAAAAACAATCGAAGCGCTTGGGTATTACGTCTATATATATTCTGATCCCGTGACTAAAGTTCCTTTTTATGTTGGCAAAGGAAAGGACAATAGGGCATTCGCTCATTTGCACGACGGTTCCGAAAGCGATAAGGCACGCAAGATTGCCGAGATACAAGCGCGTGGCAGGCAACCTCTCATCGAGATTTTGGCTTTCGGCCTTGATGAGAAGGCCGCATATAAAGTCGAGGCGGCGGCAATTGACTTACTTGGACTGAAGAATCTGACAAACAAGCAGGCGGGTCATGAATCGAGCCTATATGGGCGGATAGAGGTTTCGGAGCTCGACGCGAGGTTTGATCACGGAGAACTGGCCGAGTCGGTTTTTCTCGAAGATGCGGTCTTGGTCAAGGTCAACCAGCTCTACCGAAACGGAATGTCCGATTTTGAGTTGTATGAGGTAACACGAGGGTTTTGGCGTGTGGACAAAAGTAAGGTTGAGGGAATCCATCTTGCTCTGGCGGTCTATGACGGCATGGTTCTTGAAGCCTATGAAATCGCGACATGGTTGCCGGCGGGTTCGGGCATGTGTGCAGATCGCTCGGTCAGTCAAGCCGAGTTGGCTCATCGCATGGAGTTCGTGGGGCGCGTTGCCGATCGGTGTATTAGAGATCGCTATGTCGGAAAGGGCGTCTCGGGGTTGTACGCGCCGGGGAGCGCAAATCCCATCCGCTATGTGAAGGCTGCTTATTCACGTAAGGCGCTTGCGGAGATCCACAGGGTGCTCGAGGATATCGAGTTGACAGGGGAGAAGAGAGAATGGTGCTCAAATTTCAGCTTCTATGACCCACTGCAGGATGATCCCTACGGTCTTGAAAACAGCTTGAATGAGTTGCTGGATTTGGCCTACCGAGGAGGATTTGTCCCCGTTGACTATGAGGTTGTATATCAATCGATAGGAAAAGATGATATAGCGCTCAGAAAGGCATCTAAGAAGGAGCTTTTGGAGTTGAGCGACTGCCAGCTGGTCTCGATTCTGGGCTATCAGTTCAGGGGCGATCACTTTGACAACGGCTCGTGGATCAGAACGTATGTGGCAAATGGATTGGCTTATCACTACTTCCATGAGCTGGCCGTGCGTTGGGGTTGCGCGTAATTTATTTTCGGGTGCTCTAGTTGTCGCAAAAATCCCTTGGCGGAAATTACCAGAAGCCGCATATCAATTCCTGCCTGAATTTCCTGGAATTTCTGCAGGTCGTACTCTGTTGAGGCGCAGCAATTATCAGGTCTTGCACAGTGCTCTACCTTGAAGGGATTAGTGCAGCATTCTTTGGGAACAATGGCCAACACTCAAATCCATGGTAGGGGGATGGTGAATGAGGGCCTTTGTTCTTTCTCATTTTTCGGCATTGTGGTGGTTTTTGAGTCATCGTGACCCCCGTGTAGACAGCAATGCGCCAAATCTTGTTATTCCAAAGTCGGCTGATGCTCCCGATGTCTTGTTGGCTGAGCAGCTGCGCTGGTCCATCGGCCTTGACGGGCCCCTCGATTTCTTGGTTCTGGGTGATGGCGCGTTTCGAAGGAGTGCTTCGGTTCGGCCGCATGGCTGCACGCAGGATTTGCCGTCCGGCAGCCTGATTCCCATAGCGTGCCATGCCAGAGATGCGGAGCTGTTCGTATGCAGTCCCGAACTTGCCTTTTTGCAGATATGCCAAATTGTTGACACGACTGAGGCGATCTATTTTGGCATGTGCGCCTGTTCGGATTTTCGGTTCGACCCCTTCGCCCAGGGTGGCGTCGTGTATCGAGCAGAAGGTTCGCACTCGATTGCGAGCTTGCGCTCAATGGAGGCGTTTCTGGATAGCGCGAAGGGGATCAGGGGCGTCAAGCGGGCACGTTCGTCCTTGGTGCACGTCTGCGAGCATGCGCGGTCTCCAAAAGAGTGTGCTTTGGGAATGCTCTTCTGTCTTCCATCTAGGCTCGGCGGTTTTGATTTGGGGCAGCTTTCCTTTAACGAGGGGGTGCGAGTCTTCGATGGGCGCGATCGATGGGGCAGGCCGAAATGCATAACGCGCTACCCTGACATCGTTATTCGTTCTAAGACCTGCAAAGGCGAGCGGCGCGTGGTGTTTGTTGACTACGATCCTGTGAGTACGCACGCGGGCGACGAGAAAGCCTTGCTCGACTCTCGGCGCAGGAACGATATAGCTACCATTCGCGACGCATCGCATTTTTCCATCACCTCTGACGATGCGGGAAGTTTTGACTATTTGGAAATGCTTGCAGACCGGATAAGGAGGATGCTGGGGAGGAGGGCACGTCCGTTACTGCGCGGGTCGAAGGACTCCGCGTCGAATAGGGAAGTGCTTCGCAGCGCTCGAGAGCAAAGACATCTCTTGTGGTCGCGATTCGTGGTCAAGTCGTTCGACTCAGTGATTTACGACATGCGATGATGGCCTGTTTGCTGTTGCGCGGCGCACGGCGCACTGAGGCACGCCCCTGGCCCATCAATCGATGGTGGGTTTTACCTGGGCGTCTCGAACTGGGCAGCGTTCACGATTGTGTCATGCGGGAATGTTGGTGCTTGGAATACGGCTGTGAACTGGGCTGCTGCATAATTCCCTTGATATCAATTGCAATCACTACATTCACACTTCCAAGCACGTCTAAGATTTGTAATTCCTGCGCCTTTGGCAATTCAGGCATCCAACTGCCATGGCATCTCCTTTGTAACATTTTGTGTTAAGGGAATTATGCAGCAAACCATGTAGTCGTTGCGGATTCAGCAGGGTGCCGTGAGCAATCACGCCCGCTTGTACTCGGCAGTGCTCGCCCAATAACGGCGATCCGACGCCTGCGCGTGGGTGCGCCCGCTTACGCATGCCAGCCTTCTTGTTCACGCATAATGGAGCCATTGGCATAGAGGGGCTTCCCGAGACGCGTGATGGCCTCTGGCTGCGTACGATCTGTCTAAGTTGCTGGGGGATTTCGCCCCCTCCCTCATAAGATCGGTCACCTGCTCTATAGGCAGACCTGTTAAACTCTTGAACATTACCGACGCGGCGCGGCGGCCCCCGAGCGGCCCCGGCGCTTGAACGATAGGAGCCAACCATGTGCGATTGCCACGAGCACGATCACGCCGGTCGCGCGGCGGGGGAGATCCCGGCTTACGACGCGCAGACCATTGAGGAAAAGTGGGTGAAGTCCTGGGAGGAGCAGAATCTCTTCGCTGTGGACACCGATTCCACCAAGCCCAAGAAGTACGTTCTCGAGATGTTCCCGTACCCTTCGGGTGACCTGCACATGGGCCACGCCCGCAACTACACCATCGGCGACGCCATGGCCCGCCAGGCCCGTATGCGCGGCTACGACGTGCTGCATCCCATCGGTTTCGACGCTTTCGGTCTTCCCGCTGAGAACGCGGCCATCAAGCACAACACCCAGGCCGCCGCATGGACCTATAAGAACATGGACCAGGCCCTCGCCACCATGAAGCGCATGGGCTTTTCCTACGACATGGATCGCCTGGTCAAGACGTGCAGCCCCGATTACTACCGCTGGGGCCAGTGGATCTTCGAGAAGCTTTGGGAGCGCGGTCTGGTCTACCGCAAGAAGAACCCGGTCAACTGGTGCCCCAAGTGCGAGACCGTGCTCGCTAACGAGCAGGTGACCGAGGGCCGCTGCTGGCGTTGCGACTCCGAGGTGGAGAAGCGCGACCTCGAGCAGTGGTACATCAAGATCACCGAATATGCGCAGGAACTGCTCGACGATCTGGAGAAGCTCCCCGGTTGGCCCGAGCGCGTCAAGCAGATGCAGGCCAACTGGATCGGCCGCTCCGAGGGCGCCGAGGTCGACTTCACGCTGTGCGACGTCGATGGCAACCCAATCGAGGGCGATGAGGGCAAGATTACCGTCTTCACCACCCGTGCCGACACGCTGTTCGGCAACACGTTCTTCCTGCTCGCCCCCGAGTACAGGGGCCTGATGGACCTGGTCGAGGGCACAGAGTATGAGGCCGGCGTGCGCGAGGTCGTCGAGGGTGCCAAGCACATCTCCGCCGTCGAGCGCGCCCAGGGTACGCTTGAGAAGCATGGCGCTTTCACGGGCCGCTATGTCATCAACCCCGTCTCGGGCGCCAAGGTTCCCGTGTGGGTGGCCGACTACGTCATCTCCGACTACGGCACCGGTGCCGTCATGGCCGTGCCCTGCGGTGATGCGCGCGATTTCGACTTCGCCAAGAAGTATGACCTGCCCATCGTGCCCATCATCCTTTCCGAGGACGACCCGCTGTATGAGGACCTCAAAGATGAGCAGGGCACGCGCGTGACTTCCGTCGACTGGGACGAGGCGCTCACCTGCGAGGGCAAGCTCGTCCAGTCCGGTAAGTACACCGGCATGACGGGCGGCAAGCATTCCGAGGGCGAGGCCGCCATCGTGGCCGACCTCGAGGCCGCCGGCACCGGCAAGCGCTCCGTCCAGTACCGCCTGCGTGACTGGCTCATCTCCCGTCAGCGCTACTGGGGCAACCCCATCCCGGCTATCCACTGCGAGCATTGCGGGATCGTCCCCGTGCCCGCCGATCAGCTTCCGGTCATGCTGCCCGAGAACCTCGACCTCACCGCGGGCGAGACGCTCGCCGAGTGTCGCGACTTCTACGAGACGACCTGCCCCGTGTGCGGCGCACCGGCTCCCCCCGGGGCGGGGAACCCGGGCACCTTCACCACTTGGACAT
>OAUC01000501.1_pt1 | contig 21843 bp, 19 predicted proteins | sample 1495091 | NCBI WGS metagenome assembly OAUC01 (sample SAMEA2579997, study PRJEB22360) | human gut metagenome | biome: human gut; feature: human-associated habitat; material: faeces | place: Denmark | collected 2008/2010
AATATACCACAACAGGATTCGAATTGTCAACATTGTTTTTATATTTTCTGCAATTCAGACAATTTAGACAATTCAAGTTTAATTTATCGTGCTCTTATGGACATTTTCACAAAATGATACTTTATGACATATCATAGCATACAAAAGAACCTGTCACTGGCAGCTTTTCTTGCATACTTTGGTATACATAAAACTCGTCACTAGCAATTTTTCTTACATACTTTGGTATCTACAAGACCTGTCACTGGCAGTTTCTTACAAATGTATGGTACTAAAAAAAGAGTCCGGAAATAATCTTCCCGAACCCTTTTACATTTTTTAATATTTCACTCCTGTCGCCAGTTTCATAATCGGATTTCCATCATATATTAATTTCAGCAATGTATTATCTTCTACCATTCTGTAAATTTCTTTTCCGATATCTGTTGTATACATTAATGTGATCACCATAAATATAATCCAGACAATAACTAACGCAATCCCCATTCCGAACAGTCCTCCCGCCAGATGATTCAACGCTCCGACTCCCGGAAGTTCTGTTACAATATCCAGTGCAAACACAACTGCTCTCAAAATAATCGTGACCACTATAAATGTTAAAATGAATGCAATAATATTGATCACCTGTTTTGCAATGTACGCACCTACATATTGTGCAAAAGTTGTAACCCCCAGTTTCTGGTAGGTTGCTTTATTATTATTCTTTAACAGCAGATTTTTAAATGCCGCCGGTATATCAGCCGACTTGATCAATGTCTCCTGCAGACTCTCCGGTATATCTGCGTTCTCAATTGCATTTTCCACCGATTCATTCCCACTATTTTTTAATCCATCCAGTACATTTGCCGAAATTCCATACTTTGCAAGATCATCACTGCTGACTTTACCACTTACAATATCTGCTATAGAGATACCGTAACTTTCCAATTTTTCTTCACTGACTCCTGCTGCCTTAAGTACCTTTTTTACTGCTTCTTCCGTAAGGCCGCCCTTGTCTGAATAAGAGTCTCCACCACTGACCGCCGATGTCGCTGCATCTGCCATTGTACTTACTACTTTCTGTCTTATCATATCATCCAGCGGGGTATATTTTTCGATTGTCTGCGATACATACGGCGTCGCAAAGAATACGATCACAAGTGTCACTATCGTCGCTACAAGCGACACTATGATACGGACTGCACCTCTTATCAGTCCCGTTATGATACATATAAGAAAAATAATCCCTATGGATATTTCCAACCAATTCATAGTTTCTCCTTATTTTACAAGACGGACCTTTTCCATTCCATTTGCACTTAACACAATATATTGATTCACTCCGCCAACCGGGAACATTTCCAATATATTATTATCCATCCTGCCTTTAAATTTCTGTATTCCATTCTTCATAAATATACTGCAGTTTTTTCCATCGTACATAATAACCTGGTTTCCACAAAGTTTTACGTGACTGTAATCGCCTTTAAATTCTTTTGACAGAACAACTTTTCCGCTTTTATTATAAAGGCGCAGTTCATATCCGCCTTTACCCTGGTTTTTCAAGATCATACCAATATATTTTTCATTATGAAATACACTTTTGATCTCTTTGTCCATCTTTATCTTTACGGACTGTTTCGGAACTTCTTTTCCGCTATAGATGGCCATACAGTCATCACCGATTGCCACGGATGTATCTGCATCCATGAAAAATCCGGAGGCCAGTATCGTATTCTTATAATTCTTACCGGATACTTTATGATCGGCTTCATCCTTTCCGGCTTTCCCGAAGTTATAATAATATAATCTTGACACCATCTGTCCATTCTGCGTGTAAAGATACACAACCTGCATCACTTCACCGTTTGCAGATAATGCTACGTCCACCGGATAACCTGTCCCAGCCAGAGATGTCTTATGTTCCACCAGAACATTTCCTGCAGTGTCATAACAGATTACTTTCATTGATGTGTCATTCTTCAATATGGCACTGACAATTCCCTGCTCTGATACGCTTACCTTCTCTATCGGCATTGTCGTATGCACTTCACCTTTCAGGCCATCCTCCTGCAGGATCAAAATGTCATTTCCTTCTTTATCAGCTACTGCTGCCGACTTGTCGCTGACATCTATCATCGGATTCTTTATCTGATATGACTGGTTCCATTTTTCTTTTCCTGATTGATTCAGATAAGAGATTCCGTCTTTACTGTATTTTAATACACCATCCAGGAACTGAACATAATTATTATCTGCTGCTCCTTCTCCTACATACGTATCACTGACCCGTACTTTCGTATATGTCTGGAGATTAATCAGCAGATACACCAATATCGCAGCAATTGCTATGACCGCAATCACAATCCCTATTTTTTTTTGTTTTTTTCTTTTCCTTCTGGTCAGTTCTTCCTGAATCTCCTTTTCTGTCACTCCATCTTCGCTGTTTAATTCATCCATAATCTCTTCGATAATCTTATCTGTCGGATCTTCCGGCTCTCTCACAACATGGAGATTGCTATTCTTCCTGCGTTTCATCCGTCGGTCATCCTTTCAACGTTTCTTCTGATACTGTGTACCTTAGTATAACACATTTCCCATTTATGGGAGTAACAATTTTTGTCCGATATAGATCAGGTTGCCATCCGATAATCCATTCATTTTGCATATCGCCTTTACATGCGAAGTATCTCCATATAATTTCTTACTGATCCCCGCCAGTGTTTCTCCTTTTTGCACAACATAATAATCCTTATCCGTCAATTGGCTTTCTCCCTCCTTAGAGACCTTTGCCTCTTCTGATTTTTTCACTGTACCGGATACTTCTTTTGCTCCCTCTTTAGCCTCGGCCGCTGTTGTTGTTTTTGTATCTTCTTCTGTCTGTCCGTTTTCCATGCTTTTTGAAAGATTTTCCAGCGATGTCTGTACCGACTTCATTTTGTCAAAATTATTTACTGTTGTAATTCCGATCACCAGCACAATCAACACCAGTAGTGCACTGGTTATATAAGCAAATTTTGAACTTTGATGCTGTTCTTTATATTCCATTTTTTCTCTCACTGCACTACGAAAATCCTTTGCAGCTCGATCCTCAACCACCTCACTGGGAGTCACCCCGTTCTCTCTTCTTGTATTGATCATGTAGTTCTGCATCTCCGGATTTTTCTCATAATAAATATAATGTCCGCCCATCTGCATAATTTCTCCGAATTTGTATGCATAGAAGACTTCTTCCTGTTCCCTCGCATTTTTCCACAAGAACAGATTCCATTCTTCTGCGAACTCTTTTTCCTGGATCCGTTTAACTTCTCTGTTACGACTCATCGGGCTGCCATCTTCAATGATCCCCCATCCAACGATCCGGCATTCCGGGAAAAACCGGGCAGCTTCTTCTTTTGCCTCTTTCATTATCTCATCTGTAATTTCTATATCATTTCCATTTGTCTTTACTTCTTTCATCTGAACCGCACCGGATACAAATACTGCATTTTCATCCTCAAGTTTCAGCAGTTCTCCCGTAAGTATCACCCCGACCGGTTGTTCTCTGGCTTTCTCCCGCAGCTGATTCAAATATGTATCCACGTAATCTTCTACGTATATCTTTGGATTGTCACTTACATTTCCTATCTGTCTTACATTTTTCGGAAGTTGTCTTTCCATGATACATTCACCTCATTTTAACTATTTTAAATTGCGGTCCGGCTATATTAACACTGCGTTTTACAACCATGCTGCAATTATTTTCGCATATGATAACATATAGGGAATGCATATTTTATCAGTTGATGGGACTTGTCCGAAAAAATATCCGATACGCTTTTTTGTTTCTCGACATACTTCGTAAAAAGGAGCTAAAGACCTCTGTTATAAATGTAAAAAAAGATAGAAATACCCAAAAGTATTCCTATCTCTCTATCGTCTTATTCGTTTATTCTATGACCACAATATTCCCGCAATCCTGATATCCTTCTGCGATACGATCCGTGATCACATCTGCACCTGTAAATGCCAGGAAAGTTACTGAACTGACCTCTCCGAATTTAGAATGGTCACATAATACATATTTTTTCTGGCATTGTTCTATTGCGGTTTTCTTCACCATAGCTTCATTCGCATCCGGTGTCGTAAATCCGGCTTTCTTAGTCACGCCATTGGTTCCAAAGAAACCTTTCGTAAAATGGTATTTTCTAAGCGTCTGCATCGCTTCACTTCCCACAACAGCTTCCGTCGAACTTTTCAGTTCTCCTCCTACCAGCCGGACTTTTACGCCTGCTTTGGCCAACCGCTGTGCGTGCGCAACAGCATTCGTAACAACAGTTACATCCTTATCACAGAAGAACTCCAGCATATATCCGGTTGTCGTTCCTGCATCCAGATATATGAACTCTCCCTGTCCAATCAACCCAGCCGCATATTCTGCTATACGCTGCTTTTCCGATACATGAACTGTAATTTTCTGTGCCACTGTAGGCTCCTGTGGCGTCACTACGTGATCCGATGCAACCGCACCGCCAAACACTTTCACCAGTTTTCCTGCATTATGAAGCGCTGTGATATCTCTTCGCACGGTCGATTCCGATATATTCAGAAGTTCTTTTACTTCCGTTACGGTAATGCTGCCCTCTTTTTCAAGAAGCTTCAATATCTGTTCATAACGCTGTTCTGTAAGCATATGACCTCCTACAGGTTCTCCTGCATGAATTTACTTACTGCTTCACATGCTGCTTCTTCATCATCACCTTCAAATGTGAATGTTACTTCATGACCTTTCTTTGCTCCAAGACCCATAAGACCGAAGATCTTCTTGCAGTCAGCTTTCTTTCCTTCTTTTTCGATCATTACTGATGCTTCGAAAGATTTTGCAAGTTTAACTAACTCTCCTGCCGGACGAGCGTGGATTCCTTCGTTATCTGTGATTACATACTTAAATTCTTTCATTTTCATACCTCCATAAATATTACATTTTGTGATTTTCATTCTATTCATTTTTTACAGGTCTGTCAATATTTCTACTGGCAAACCTGTATTTTAACATTTATTTCCTAAGCGACTTTCTTTTTCAGCACTCCAAGTAATACTGCTGAGATTACAGTTCCTACTACCAGTGCCACCAGATACATCAGCGCATTTCCCACTACAGGGAACACGAAGATTCCACCGTGTGGTGCCATCAGTGTACATCCAAATGCCATAGACAGTGCTCCGGCTACTGCAGAAACTACAATGCAGGATGGAAGTACATGAAGCGGATCAGCTGCCGCATATGGGATCGCTCCTTCTGTGATAAATGCAAGTCCCATAACAAAGTTGGTCGGTCCTGCTTCTCTTTCGGATTTTGTAAATTTGTTCTTAAATAATAATGTTGCAAGGGCGATCGCACATGGAGGCGTCATTCCTCCGATCATAACCGCTGCCATGATGTCATAGTTTCCTGCTGCGATTGCCGCTGTACCGAATACATATGCTGCTTTGTTGAACGGGCCTCCCATATCGATTGCCATCATTCCGCCAAGGATCAGTCCAAGCACGATCTTACTTGAGCCGCCCATTCCTGTCAGTCCATTGTTCAGTGCTGTGTTGATCGCACCCATGATCGGTTCTACTGCAAAGTTCATAAGGAGACCGATTCCCAGAATTCCAAATACCGGATAGATCAGTACCGGTGCAATTTTCTCAAGTGCTTCCGGAAGTTTATCACATAATTTTCTAAGAAGGAGAATCAGATATCCAGATACAAAACCTGCTACCAGTGCTCCAAGGAATCCTGATTTTCCATTTGCTGCCATAAGTCCGCCTACAAAACCAACTGCAAGTGCCGGTCTGTCACCGATCGCTTCGCCGATATAGCCAGCCAGTACCGGAAGCATCAGTCCAAATGCAAGATCGCCAATTGTCTTAAGCTGTGCCGCTACCGGTGTGATCGTGCCGAAGTTACCTCTGTCTGCTGCTGATAATGCATTCATATCTACACAGAGTCCGTCAATCAGGAATGCAAGTGCGATCAGGATACCTCCACCTACTACGAACGGAAGCATATGTGATACTCCATTCATAAGCTGTGTATAGATCCGATGTCCGATTCCACTTGATTTGCCGCTGTTGCTTTCCTTTACTTCTGCTCCGTTTGCTGCATGATATACAGGGACATCTCCGTTAATCACACGGTCTACCAGTTCATCTGCTTTACTGATACCATCCGATACCTGGCAGATAATTACTTTCTTTCCATCAAAACGGTCCAACGGTACCTGCGCATCGGCTGCTACGATGATTCCGTCTGCCTCTTCAATCTCTTTGGCCGTCAGGACATTTTTTGCTCCGCCGGAACCTCTTGTCTCTACCTTGACTGCACATTCCTTTGCTTTGGCTGCTTTTTCAATTCCTTCTGCGGCCATATATGTGTGCGCAATTCCTGTCGGGCAGGATGTAACTGCAAGAATCTTTACTTTTCCGGTTGTCTCTTCTGCTGTGCTTTCTTCATCTGCTCCTGCAAGTCTCTCATCAATACCTGCTTCTTTTTCATCCGCATCATTGATAATGTTCATGAACTCTTCAACTGTCTTTGCATTTCTTAAGGATTCTGTAAATTCTTCATTCATCAGAAGAACAGATAATTTACTTAATACGTCCAGATGAATGTTATCTTCTGTATTCGGTGCTGCGATCAGGAACATTAATGTTACCGGTTCGCCGTCCAGTGAATCAAAATCCACACCGTCCTTTACTACCATTGCTGCCAGTCCCGGTTTGGTTACTGCATCGCATTTTCCGTGTGGAATTGCAATTCCCTCGCCGATTCCTGTGGTACTTTCTTCTTCTCTTGCATATACCTGCTTTCTATATGCTTCTTTGTCATTGATCTTTTCGCTCTTTACCATGAGATCAACGATCTGGTCGAGCGCTTCGCTCTTGCTCTTTGGCGATGCATCCAAAAGAATACTTCTTGCATCCAGCAAATCTGTGATTCTCATATGATTTTCCCTCCTGTTGATAAATATATTTTCTTTGCAACACTTCTCTCTTTTATGCCTTACACCAGCTGCTTATATACTTCTTCTACTTCCGGTCTGGTTGCCAGATATTCGGAAAATGCACTCGCACTTCCGGTTGCGACTCCCATATGGAAAGCATGCTCATAATCCTGCTTTTCCATCCAGCCTGCCATAAATCCTGCTACCATGGAATCTCCGGCTCCTACACCATTGACCAGTGTGCCTTTCGGTGCCGGTGAGCTGTAGACCTCTCCGTTCTCTGCGATCAGTACCGCTCCTTCACCCGCCATGGAAATCAGTACATTTCTCGCTCCTTTTTCCTGAAGCTTTCTTCCGTAAGGAATGACTTCTTCTCTTGTCTTAAGAGTCACTCCGAAAATCTCACCAAGTTCGTGATTATTTGGCTTGATCAGGAATGGATGATACTTAAGAACGTTCATCAGGAGATCTCTTGTCGCATCTACGACGATCATAACTCCCTTATCTTTCAGCTCTTTCATGATCCGGCTGTAGATATCATCCGGCATAGACGCCGGGATACTTCCCGCAAGGAATAAGATATCTCCTTCTTTCATCGTATTCAGACGGTCCATCAGTTCTTCTACTTTGTCTTTTGGAATCTCAGGACCACTTCCGTTGATCTCTGTTCCGTCGATTGATTTCAGCTTTAAATTGATTCTTGATATTCCTTCTTCAATCTGGATGAAATCAGATGTCACTCCGTCTTCTTCCAGTCTTCTTGCTATTTCTTTTCCCGTAAATCCTGCCATGAACCCAAGTGCTGTACTTTCAATTCCAAGATTCTTAAGTACGATAGAAACGTTGATTCCCTTTCCACCTGGAAGCATGAGTTCTGAGCTTGTACGGTTTGTAAGTCCGAGTTTAAAATCATCCACCGAAACGATGTAATCCAGCGATGGATTAAACGTAACTGTATAAATCATATTTCTTACCCCTTTCAACTTGTTGAATTCATTATACCGTCAAACTCAGTCAATTTCAATCATGTTATTTCACAAATATTCTGGTTGTTTTTGGTTGAATATGCACAAAAGAAGTGTAATTATGACTGATTCAAATGTTTTTTCACTTTTTCCTATCATATATTCAAACTCGGTCAACCTGGGTTTGCACCTTGCAGATATCAGCTTTACTGTATATTTTGTCATCTCCAGGACCTGCCACCGGCAGCTTCTTCCGAACGTATGGCGATCAAAAAGGCTGCCATCCAACGAATCTTTTTCGTCAGAATGGCAGCCTCTGGCTATCCGTTCTATATTAATTATTTCACGAATTCTTTTACTTTTGCATAAATGCTGTCTGCATCAAGACCATATTTCTTAATCAGTTCTACAGCCGGACCAGACTCACCAAATGTGTCATTTACACCAATCTTCATTACCTTAGCTGGTGCTTTCTCTGCAACTACGTCGCATACTGCACTTCCAAGTCCACCGATAACAGAATGTTCTTCTACTGTTACGATCTTTCCTGTCTTAGCCGCTGCTGCAACAACTGCTGCTTCATCCAGTGGTTTGATTGTGTGCATGTTGATTACTTCTGCACTGATTCCGTCTGCTGCAAGCTTCTCTGCTGCTGCGAGGGATTCAGATACTTCAAGACCTGTTGCGATGATTGTCACATCTGTACCTTCACGAAGTGTAATGGCTTTACCAATCTCGAATTTGTAATCTGCGTTATCATTGATAACCGGAACTGCAAGTCTTCCGAAACGGAGATATACAGGTCCTACATGCTCATAAGCTGCTTTTACAGCTGCTTTTGCTTCTACATCATCGGAAGGATTGATTACGATCATTCCCGGGATTGTTCTCATAAGAGCGATATCTTCGTTACACTGATGTGTAGCTCCATCTTCTCCGACAGAGATTCCGGCATGTGTAGCACCGATCTTAACATTTAATTTGGGATATCCAACTGAGTTACGAACCTGCTCAAATGCACGTCCGGCTGCAAACATAGCAAATGAACTTGCAAATGGAACTTTTCCTGTAGCAGCGATACCTGCTGCAACTCCAATCATGTTACACTCAGCGATTCCACAGTCAATGTGACGTTCCGGGAAAACTTTCTTGAACATTCCTGTCTTGGTAGCTTCTGCAAGGTCCGCATCTAATACTACCAGATCTTCATGTTCTTTTCCTAATTCTACTAAAGCATTACCGTAGCTTTCTCTTGTTGCGATTTTCTTTACTTCTGACATAATGCTTCACCTGCTTTCTCTAATTCTTCCATTGCCTGTGCATACTGCTCATCGTTAGGAGCTTTTCCATGCCATCCGGCCTGGTCTTCCATGAAGGAAACTCCTTTTCCTTTGATTGTCTTTGCAATAATTGCAGTTGGCATTCCCTTTGTCTTGCGAGCCTCTTTGAAAGCTGCTTCGATCTGGTCAAAGTCATTTCCATCAATATTGATCACATGGAAGTTAAATGCCTCGAATTTCTTATCGATCGGATATGGAGAGTTAACGTCTGTAATCTTTCCATCGATCTGAAGGTTGTTATTGTCAACGATCACTACCAGGTTGTCCAGCTTTCTGTGTCCTGCTAACATAGAAGCTTCCCATACCTGTCCTTCCTGGATCTCACCGTCTCCGAGAAGTGTGTATACTCTGTAATCATCATTTGAAAGTTTAGCAGAAATAGCCATTCCTACTGCAGCTGAGATGCCCTGTCCAAGAGATCCACTTGACATATCAACACCTGGGATGTGTTTCATATCCGGATGTCCCTGAAGGTATGATCCAACTTTACGAAGAGTTGTCAGATCTTCAACCGGGAAGAATCCTCTGTGTGCCAGTGTTGAATAATATCCTGGTGCTGTGTGTCCTTTTGATAATACAAAACGGTCACGGTCTGCTTTCTTAGGATCCTTAGGATCAATATTCATCTCTTCAAAATACAGATATGTATAAATGTCTGCTGCTGACAGTGATCCACCCGGATGTCCGGATTTTGCACTGTGAACTGCAGTAACGATGCCCTTGCGGACTTCGTTGGCTGTCTTCATAAGCTCTAATTTGTTCATGTTGTTCCTCCTGAATCATTTTATATGATAGCTTTACTTATTCTTATTCTCCGAATACTGCTTTGTAATCAGCCTGGAATTTCTCGATTCCTGCATCTGTTAATGGATGATGTGTCATCTGCTCGATTACTTTGTAAGGTACAGTTGCGATATCAGCACCTGCTAATGCACAGTCTGTTACGTGGATTGGGTTACGTACGCTTGCTGCGATGATCTCTGTATCGATTCCTGCAACTTCGAAGATCTGTGCGATCTCTGAGATTAAGTCTACTCCTCTTGTAGAGATATCGTCCAGACGTCCAAGGAATGGTGATACATATGTAGCGCCGGCTCTTGCTGCAAGAAGTGCCTGATTCGCATTGAAGATCAGTGTTACGTTTGTCTTGATTCCTTCAGCTGTAAGAACTTTTACTGCTTTTAATCCTTCTACTGTCATAGGGATCTTAACTACCATGTTAGGATGGATCTTAGCGATCTCTCTTCCTTCAGCGATCATGCCTTCAGCATCTGTTGTTGTTGCCTTTACTTCTCCACTGATTGGTCCGTCTACGATAGAAGCGATCTCAGCAATAACTTCTTCGAATACTTTACCTTCTTTTGCGATCAGAGATGGGTTTGTTGTTACTCCACAGATAACTCCCATGTCATTTGCTTTCTTAATATCTTCTACGTTCGCTGTGTCAATGAAAAATTTCATGTTATTCTTCCTCCTTAAAACCGGTGAAATCTGTTCACCATTCCCTTGTTATCGTTTGGTTGAATTATACTCTATTTAAGGAACTCTGGTCAATAGCTTTGATTTTTTATTAGTAATTTTTTCTGTTAATATTATAAAATTATTAATTGAATTTCGCATATTTTTTTGTAGAAATGTTAACGATATTTTTTTAATTTTTTCATTTCATTAACGATTTTCACGCATTTTATGGGATTATTTAAATTTAACATGCATTTTTGTTTTGTAAAATCTCGAATTTATTAATAATAATTTTTGCAAAAGAATTAATTTTTCTTTTTTCGGGCATTTTTCGCATACGTTGTCGTCCCCCGGACGATTAATTGCGGCTCATACTCCACATGATATGTACTGATCGGAACCGCACCTGTATTCGTCGAATGATGTGTGGCTATCTTCTTCATTATTATATCACATGCATCTCTTCCTTTGAAAGTCACAAAATGTTCGATGGTCGTCAGATTCATGTTATGCATTCTTGCAAACAAGGTGTTGTCACACCCCATCACGGACACATCGGTCGGCACCTTTATCTTTGCTTCATGAAGTGCATCCATGATTCCAAATGCGATCATATCATTCAGTCCGACGATTGCTGTCACATCCGTCGTTTCCTTCAACAATTCTTTCGTCAGCTCATACCCGATCTTGTACTCCGAATCAATATGCGCCACATCCAGATCGATTTCTTCTTTTGCCGCTTTTATGATCACCTGGTCACGCAGTCCGACTTTCTCATATTCTTTCAGGAAGCCCTCTACCCGCTTCGAACGCTGCTTCTGCCTTGCCGTAAGCGGCGGTGCTATATATGCAACTTTCCTGTGTCCCAGTTCCAGCAGATGTTTCGCCATGACTCTTCCAAGCTTGGAATTGTCAAGTTCCACCGCATCTACATTCATCTTTTCATTCTGGTTATTGACGATCGCAACCGGTATCTGTTCTGCAATTTCTCCCACAAGTTCCATAAAGCAATGGCTCGGATTACAGGTATAGATAATTCCAAGCGGTCTTAACTGCCACATCATTTTCAGATAGCGCTCTTCCATCCTGAGGTCTCTCTGCGTATTGCATACAAAAAGGCCGAAACCTTTTTCTTTCGCATGTGCCTCAATCCCCTGAAGCAGCATAACATAATACGGATTCGTCAGGTTTGGGCAGAATACAACAAGAAGCTTCTCCCGTTTTGTTCCTTTTCTCGTTTTCCGCTTCGGCGGGACATATCCCAGTTCTTTTGCCGCATTTTCCACTCTTTCCACAGTATCTTTTGCAAATGATACATCGTACTTTTTGTTCAGGATCATGGAAACTGTGGACTGTGATACCCCGGCAGCATGTGCAATATCCGTTGATGTAACCTTTTTCTTCATTTATCTCACCTCCAATGCCGACCGTCAAAACTCTGCTGAACCTGACAGCTCATTACGATTGCTTTGGCAACTGGCTGCTTTTTCAAACGCATGATAAGTAAAAAAGGGGACAGGTCTACAGCTCTGTCCTTCCTTCAAGTGCCCGTAGAAGTGTCACTTCATCGATATACTCCAGATCTCCTCCAACCGGAACACCACTTGCAATCCTGCTCACCTTAATTCCCGTCGGTTTGATCAGCTTACTGATATACATTGCTGTCGTCTCACCTTCCAGGCTTGAGTTCGTGGCAATAATCACTTCTTTCACATCTCCCTGCAGACGTTCGATCAGTTCCTTCAGTTTGATATCTTCCGGACCGATACCAAGCATCGGAGAGATTGCTCCGTGAAGCACGTGGTATACACCGTTATATTTTCCGGTCTTTTCGTATGCCGCAAGGTCTCTCGTATTCTCCACTACCATGATCGTCTGGTGATCACGATTACTGTTGCTGCAGATCGGACACAGTTCCTGATCCGTCAGTGTATAACATTCTTTGCAATATTTTATGTTCTCTCTGGCTTCCACCATTGTAAAAGCCAGTCTCTTTACATCATCAACCGGCATATGGATCAGATGAAATGCAAGTCTTGCCGCAGATTTTGCTCCGATTCCCGGAAGACATGACAGTTCCTCGATCAGTTTGCTCATCTGATTACTGTAATAATCCATAGTTTTTAACTCCCTGTAAGAATAATTCTCCCGGAACCTTCTCCTTAAATTTCTCCTAGAATAATCCCGGCATTCCGCCGCCCATGCCGCCGGTGAACTTAGACATTGCAGAAGTTGTCTCTGCGTCTACTTTCTCCAATGCTTCGTTGACTGCTGCCACAAGCAGATCTTCCAGCATCTCTACATCATCCGGATCTACAACTTCTTCATCCAGTTTTACTTTTAAGATCTTCTTGCTTCCGGAAACGGTAACTTCAACAGCACCGCCGCCTGCAGTTGCACTGAATTCTTTTGTCTCCATTTCCTTTGCCTGTTCTTCCATCTGACGCTGCATCTTCTGTGCCTGTTTCATCAGATTTGCCATATTTCCCGGCATTCCGCCGCCTGGGAATCCACCTCTTTTTGCCATGATAATATCCTCCTATTCGTCTTCTACAGTAATTTCCATATTAATCAGATTCTCCAGATCCACAAAATTATCTTCGAATCTGCGTCCCGCCTCCATCTGGCGGACGTCTATCTCTACTTTTTTGCCAATCTTCTGCTCGATCAGTGACTGGATCTCTTCTTTATGTTCCGGTGTTGCCACCGCACTTGCGCTCAGTTCATCCGGCAGTACGATCAGAAGCCTGTTGCCTTCTCCTGCACTCAGTCTTGCCTTTTTCAGATAGGTTCTGAGCATCGGGGAAGCCTCATTGATGATCATCCGGAAATCTTTTGCCACCGCTTTCACATCTTCGTTCAATGCCTGCGGAAGTTCCGGCTTTGGCTTCGGTTCTCCCGCCTCTTTTGCATCCGATGCATATACGATGCGTTCTCTGACCGGTGCTTCCCACGCCCCCTCTTCGAGCTGCTTCTCGATCGCACGGATGCGGTCCAGTAATGCATCTTTGTTCTGATCCATCGCCGGACGGCACAATTTGATCAGTGTCACTTCCAGAAGTACCCTCTTCTGGGTCGCATATTTTAACTGATTCGTCAGATCTGAGAAAATTCGGATGTAACGGATCAGCGTATCGCTGTCGATCATCTGCGCTTCTTCTTTTAAAAGTGCAAGATTTTCAGACGACACATCCAGTACATCTTCCATATTATCCGAACTCTTCACCAGAAGGAGATTTCGCAGATACCATGTGAAATCTGCCGCAAGCTGGGACAATTCTCTTCCCTGCATCACCAGCTCATCGACCGTTTCGATCACCTGATGCACATCCATCGCAAGCAGTTGTCTTAAAAGCCGGCTGAACACTTCCGTATCCACCGCTCCCAGCACTTCCAGTACATGATCATATGTCAGTGTCTCATTCATATAGAACGCGGCACACTGATCCAGAAGACTTAATGAATCTCGCATGGAACCGTCCGCCATCTTCGCAATATAACGGACCGCCTTATCTTCTACGTCCCATCCTTCTTTATCAATCAGTTCCCGCAGTCTTGCTGCGATCGTTTCAATGGAAATTCTCTTAAAATCATATCGCTGACAACGGCTTAAGATCGTAATCGGGATCTTGTGTGCCTCCGTTGTCGCAAGAATAAATATAACATATTCCGGCGGTTCTTCCAATGTTTTTAACAATGCATTGAACGCACCGATCGACAGCATATGCACCTCGTCGATGATATATACTTTATATTTTCCTTCCGTCGGACGGTATGTGACTTCTTCACGGATCTCTCGGATATTATCCACACCATTATTCGATGCCGCATCGATCTCGATCACGTTCATCGATGTACCCGCTGCGATCGACTTGCACATTGCGCACTCCCCGCACGGACTTCCGTCTACCGGATGTTCGCAGTTGACTGCTTTCGCAAATATTTTTGCAACCGTCGTCTTACCGGTTCCTCTTGTCCCGCAGAACAGATATGCATGTCCGATACGGTCTGCATTGATCTGGTTCTTAAGCGTCCGGACGATCGCATCCTGTCCTTTTACATCTTCGAATTCATCCGGACGGAATTTACGGTATAATGCCGTATATGACATTCTTTACACTCCTTGTCTAAATGCAGATCCTGCTTAACCTGTGTATCTTATTCATCACCGAAGCTGATACCGATGATTTTTGCTTCTTTAATGATCGATGCCTTTGGATCTACATATTTTAATTTTCCGGCAACTTCTGACAATGGTACACGGATAATCTCCTGATTCTTTGTTCCTACCATACATCCAAAATCACCTTCCAGAATTGCTCTCGCAGCTTCTGCACCAAGTCTTGTTGCAAGCACACGGTCATATGCACACGGAGAGCCGCCTCGCTGTGTATGTCCAGGCACAGTAATTCTTACTTCTTTATCTGTTTTTTCCTGAATCTTCTCAGCAAGTTCATATGCAACAGAAGGGTATTTCTTCTTTGCTTTTTTCTCTTTTAATTCCTTCTTTGAAAGCGCTGCATCTTCTTTTGAAATCGCACCTTCTGCAACAGCAATAATTGTGAATCTCTTTCCTGCTTTGCCGCGCTTTTCAATTGCTTCAACTACTGAATTGATGTCATATGGCATCTCCGGAAGCAGAATAATATCGGCACCGCCGGCAATTCCTGCATGAAGTGTTACCCATCCTACTTTGTGCCCCATTACTTCCACGATAAATACACGGCTGTGAGACGTTGCTGTTGTATGGATCCTGTCAATTGTATCTGTTGCAATGTCTACCGCACTCTGGAATCCGAATGTCATGTCCGTTCCCCAGAGATCGTTATCAATCGTCTTCGGAAGTGTTACCACATTAAGTCCTTCTTCTCTCAGCATATTGGCTGATTTGTGTGTTCCATTTCCCCCAAGGATTACCAGGCAGTCCAGATTCAGCTTGTGGTAAGTATGTTTCATTGCCTCTACTTTGTCAATTCCGTCCTTATCCGGTACTCTCATTAACTTGAACGGTTGTCTGGATGTTCCCAGAATCGTTCCACCAAGTGTCAGAATCCCCGAAAAGTCTTTTGACGTAAGCATCTTAAAGTTCGAATAGATCAAACCTTTATATCCATCTTGAAATCCATAAATCTCTACATCATCTCGTTTTGAAAAAAGCCCCTTTACGACGCCTCTCATCGCTGCATTCAGTGCCTGACAGTCGCCGCCACTTGTAAGCATTCCTATTCTTAACATATGTCTGCTCCTTTCTATGTTGCCTGTGTATAACTTTATCATTACTATGAACCATAATAGTTTATCCACATTCTGTATACAATACCAGTAAAATTATAACTTATTTTTATGGTGGAGACAATAAGGGACAAAGGATTTTTCATTTGCGGCAATCCTATTGACAAAAATTCCCCTGTCTCTTTTTCCAAAACGTGCTATAATACATGTGGAAAATTTGTGTAGAAAGCAGGTAGTATTGTGGATAAGTTAGATATAAAATTGTGGACACTTGCGTCCAAAGGCCAGATCGTTCCTGACCGTTCATTACTGAAGACACCGGAACAGATTGAAATGATCAAAAAAAGTGCAGAACTGAACACCGCAGTTCTCGACCATGTAGCAGCTCATATTCATGCAGGAATGAGCACTGCCGAAATTGACAAACTTGTATATGATTTCACAACAGAGCACGGAGGAATCCCGGCGCCTCTGAATTATGAGGGATTCCCGAAGAGCGTATGTACTTCCATCAACAACGTCATCTGCCACGGTATCCCAAGTGAAAATGAGATTCTAATCGATGGAGATATCATCAACGTAGATGTGTCTACGATTTTAAACGGATATTTCTCTGATGCATCCCGTATGTTCACGATCGGTGACGTATCACCAGAAGCCGAACGTATTGTCCGTGTTACAAAAGAATGCGTAGAGCTTGGACTTAAAGCAGCAAAACCTTGGGGACATCTTGGAGACATTGCTTACGCGATCAATTCACATGCACAAGAAAATGGATATTCTGTCGTAGAGGAGATCGGCGGCCATGGAATCGGTCTGGAATTCCACGAAGAGCCATTCGTAAGTTATGTTACTCCGAAGGGCAGTGAGATGGTTCTGGTTCCTGGTATGATGTTCACGATCGAGCCGATGATCAATCAGGGTTCTCCGGAATTCTATGTAGATGAAGACAACGGATGGACCGTTTATACGGATGACGACGGTCTTTCTGCTCAGATTGAATATATGGTTCTTATTAAAGAAGATGGTGTAGAAGTTCTTACAAAATAATATAATTTTGCATTATCGAAACCAGATCTTACATTATTATGTTTGTATAAAAACGTAAAAAAAGATTACCGGAAAACGCACTACATTTTCCGGCAATCTTTTTATTTTCTTTATTTCACTATTAGTCTGTTTGTATCTTCTTTACAAAATTCACTATTAGCCGGTCCATACCCATTCTACAAAATATACAGCCAGTCATGATCCTCTTCATTTCTCATTCCCAGTACAAGTGCCGAATGTGGTCCCATGTTCGCAACCACTTCTCCGTCTTCTACCAGATACTCTTCGTACTCTGTTGTATATCCTTCTTTGTAAGAATATAGCAGACGTTTCATGCGGCATTTTATCGGAATCTCTGCTTCCCATACAGGAACTTTTACTTCCGCACGTTCGCTGCGGTTATTGATCACAACAATGATCCGGTCATGCCCTTTAAATCTCGCATAAGACAGGATATTTTCCTCTCCGCCAAGAATCTTCAACGAACCGGTCTTAAGTGCCGGATGCTCTTTGTGGATGCGGATCGCTTCTTTGTGGAATGCGATCAGTTCCTGATCTTCATGTCCCCACGGATAGGTTCTTCTGTTATCCGGATCTGTAAATCCACAGACACCAGCCTCATCACCATAATATACCGTCGGAGCTCCGACCCAGGTCATCTGCATAACAACCGCTTCACGCATAACCGCTTTATTCACATACTCGTTCGCAGCTTCCGGTCCCAGATGTTCCACACGGCCAACCATGTGATTCGTTCTCGTTAAGAATCTGGAATGATCATGGTTGGAAAGCTCATTCATCGCCACCTGAAGTGACGGAGTCAGCATGTTCGACATGTGATGTGCCATCGAACCGATAAAGTTATCGATGTTGCCAAAGAGCTCTTCTCTCGCCTCATCACTATGCTTTTCCATTCCGGTCAGGAACCATGTAACCGGCTCCATGAACGCATCATAGTTCATAACGGTATCCCACTCATCTCCCTTAAGCCAGTCACTCGGATCGCCGTAATGTTCGGCAAGGATCAGTGCATTCGGATTTGCATCTTTCACGGCTCTTCGGAATTTCTGCCAGAACTCGTGATTGTATTCATTGCTGCGTCCCAGGTCTGCTGCCACATCCAGACGCCATCCATCTACATTATACGGCGGCGATACCCATTTCCGTCCGATATATAAGATATAATTTTCCAGTTTTACAGAATCTTCGTAATTCAGTTTCGGCAGAGTATCATGTCCCCACCAGCCATCGTAATTGCCATTATACGGCCAATTCTCCGGTCCTTCTTTGAAGAAACGGAAGTAGCTTCTGTACGGACTGTCTGCCGATACATAAGCACCCGGTTCATAATCCTCTTCACCTTCGTAAATTCTCTCACGGTCCATCCATTTATTGAATGAACCACAGTGGTTGAACACGCCGTCCAGAATCACTTTCATTCCACGGCGATGTAATTCCTCCACCAGTTTAATGAACAACTCATTACTTGCTTCCAGGTTCTTAAGACCTGTCGTGCGTTTTTTATACTTCGTTGCCTGACTGTTGTCCGTCACACCATTCGGAAGCACCTCTCCTCCGTCATCTACGATCTTTCCATAATGCGGATCGATATAATCATAATCCTGGATATCGTATTTGTGGTTGGACGGTGACACAAATAACGGATTAAAATATACGACTTCTACGCCCAGATCCTGCAGATAATCAAGCTTATCCATGACTCCCTGCAAGTCTCCTCCGTAGAACTCTCTTACACCCATGTTCGCCGGATATTTGTCCCAGTTCGTTACTCTCTGCGAATAATCCCCAATGTAGTAATACTCATTCGTCTCTACATCATTTGACTTATCTCCGTTATAAAAGCGGTCTGTAAATATCTGATACATAACCGCTCCCTTTGCCCAGTCCGGTGTGGAAAATCCGGGTACTACAACAAAATTATAGTACTCCAGGATCTCGCGAGAGATTCCACATCGTCCATAATAATATTTTTCTGTCCCAGACTGCACTTCGAAACAATATCTGAACGGCTCTTCCCCCAGACGTGTCTCGAACGTATAATAATCAAACTCTCCCTGTGTGCATTCTTTTTCCATTACATATGTGTCAGCCGATGTCACAAGCCCTACTCTGTCTACATCATCCTTCGCCGTACGGAACCGGAATGTCACCAGTTCGCTTTCTTTCGGTTCAGGAGGATACACATATCCTTCTGTTCCATCACAAAATAAAGCCGTCTTATTCATATAACTAACACCTCTCTCATTTTTTGCTCTCGGAAAGGAGCACGCTTTCTTCTAGTCTTCTGATACATCTTCCGGGAACAGCGCTTCAAATTCTTCCCGGGAAATCTTTTCTTTTTCCAACAGAAGATCTGCGCATGCATGCAGAACATCATCATATTTTCTAATGATATGTCTTGCTCTGTCATAACATTCATCAATAATTCTCTTTACTTCCTGGTCGATCACAGTCGCCACGCCCTCTCCGTAGCCTCTTGCTGTGTGCGCCAGATCACGTCCGATGAACACCTCATTGTTGTCATCATCATAGTTAATAAGTCCGACTGCCTCTGACATACCGAACTTCGTAACCATGGATTTGGCCAGGCCCGTTGCCTGCTTGATATCCTGAGATGCACCGGTTGTAATATCATCAAATACTTCTTCTTCGGCTACACGTCCGCCAAGTGCTACCGTAATATCCTGAAGCATCTTTCCTTTTGTATTAAACATCTCATCCTTTTCCGGAAGTGGCATCGTATATCCGCCCGCACTTCCCGTCGGGATGATTGAAACACTGTATACAGGTCCCACATCCGGAAGCACATGGAACAAGATCGCATGCCCTGCTTCGTGGAATGCTGTGATTCTCTTCTCTTTTTCGGAAATAACGCGGCTCTTCTTCTCCGCACCGATTCCGACTTTGACAAATGCCTTTTTTATGTCTTCCTGTTTTAAGAATACTCTGTTATCCTTTGCAGCCAGAATTGCTGCTTCGTTCAAGAGATTTTCCAGATCAGCTCCGGTAAATCCTGCCGTTGTCTGCGCGATCTGCTGCAGATTGATCTCTTCGCTTAACGGTTTCCCCTTCGCATGTACCTTGAGGATCTCTTCACGGCCCTTAATATCCGGTCTTCCGACCATAACCTTACGGTCGAATCGTCCCGGACGTAAGATTGCAGGGTCAAGAATATCCACACGGTTTGTAGCCGCCATCACAATGATGCCTTCATTGACGCCGAATCCGTCCATTTCTACCAGCAACTGGTTCAGTGTCTGCTCACGCTCATCGTGTCCGCCGCCCATTCCGGTTCCACGGCGTCTTGCAACTGCATCGATCTCATCGATGAAAATAATACACGGTGCATTCTTCTTCGCTTCCTCGAACAAGTCTCTGACACGGGAAGCTCCGACACCAACGAACATTTCCACAAAGTCTGAACCGGAGATCGTAAAGAACGGAACTCCTGCTTCTCCGGCAACTGCTTTGGCAAGCAGCGTCTTACCGGTTCCCGGAGGGCCCACTAACAGTACACCTTTCGGGATTCTTGCTCCCACCTGGATATATTTCTTCGGAGACTTCAGGAAATCAACGATCTCCTCCAGTTCCTCTTTTTCTTCTTCCAGACCTGCCACCTGGGCAAATGTCACTTTCTTGTCACGGTCTGTGCTCAGTTTTGCACGGCTCTTTCCGAAATTCATTGCTTTCGAATTGGCCCCGCCGCCCTGACGGTTCATCAGACCAAAGATCAGGAACACTCCGACCAGTGTAAGGATAACCGGCAGAAATGTAGTTGCTGCCCAGCTGTCCTGTGGAATATCCGGCATGGTATAATCCACATTCTGCTCTTTCAGGTAATCCTGGATCTCATTTACATCGGAGACATACAGATATCTGACATTATCGGAACTGTCATCTCCCTTCAGCGTAATCTCCACGCGCCCCGTCGGAACGCTCTTGTTCTGATTCACTTCTACAGACTCGATCTTGTCGTTCTGAACCAGCTGTTGGAATTTCTTCCAGGAAATTTCTTTCTCTCGTTGATCGAACTGATTGGTAAACCACAGTGCTGCGAACAAAAATACGACAAACACGAGGAATACAACACCATTCAGCCCTCTCGCTTTCTTATTATTCAATTTTCAGGCTCCTTTCTTATGCCGCGCCTTATTCCACGCCCTCTACCACTCCGATGAATGGAAGATTTCTGTATCTCTGGGCGTAATCCAGTCCATATCCCACAACGAATTCGTCCGGGATATTGAATCCGACATAATCTACTTTTACATCTTTTACTCTTCTTTCCGGTTTATCCAGAAGCGTACAGAGCTTCATGCTCTTTGGATTTCTCTTAGATAAGATGTCCATCAGATAATATAATGTTCTTCCGGAGTCAATAATATCCTCCACGATCAGTACATTTTTTCCTTCCAGTGTCTCATCTAAGTCTTTTGCGATCTTAACAACACCGCTTGACTTCGTTCCGTCACCGTAGCTGCTGACACTCATAAAGTCCATTGATACCGGAACGGTGATTCTCTTCGCCAGTTCGCACATGAAGAATACGCCACCCTTCAATACACAGATCAGATGTACCTGCTTTCCGGCATAATCTTTGCTGATCTGTTCGCCAAGCTCTTTGATTCTCTTTGCAACATCCTCTTCAGGAACTAATACTTTTACTTTCTCTGCCATCTTCTTCTCCTCCGTTAAATTCTATTTCCAGAATTCTTCTGGTTTTATCTGTAACCTGATATGCCTGGTTCTGTCTGTATCCGATGATCCACAGGATGTGGCTGGCGGCCGCTGCCCGCCCGAACTTTTCCCCTTCTTGGAGAAAAT
>OAUC01000504.1_pt1 | contig 21761 bp, 20 predicted proteins | sample 1495091 | NCBI WGS metagenome assembly OAUC01 (sample SAMEA2579997, study PRJEB22360) | human gut metagenome | biome: human gut; feature: human-associated habitat; material: faeces | place: Denmark | collected 2008/2010
AAGCAGAGATATACAGAGAAATTGCGCTGGCTGTTGCAACGCCTGCGGCTGCCATATGACAGACAATAACAAAAAACAAATTCAGAAGAACATTGACCACACCTGCAATAGAAAGGTAGATCAATGGTCGTTTCGTATCACCTATGGCACTTAATACGCCGTTTCCGAAATTGTATACGGCCATTGCAGGCATTCCCAAGGAATAGATCTTCATATATAAAATAGCCTGATCAATAAGTTCCGGCTTCGTGTTCATCATGGACAGCATCCGCCCGGAAAACAGAAGACAGATGGCGCAGACGAGCAGACCTGTGATTGCACACAAAAGAAGAGAAGTATGGATTGTTTCTTCTGTGCCTTTTTTATTACCGGCACCCAGTTCGTGAGCTACGCGGACATTGACACCGGCACCCATTCCGATAAGGATTCCGGTAAACAGAGTAACCAGCAAAGTTGTGGAGCCGACGGCACCTAGTGCCATATAATCTGCAAACCGTCCAACAACAGCAACATCGCTTAAGTTAAAAAGAACCTCCAGTACCTGTGATCCCATAAGAGGAAGGCTGAAGAGAAGTATATTTTTCCAGAGAGATCCTGTGGTCATCTCAATGGAATGATATTTCTTTTTTTCATTTTCACACATAAAATCACCTCATAAAAATTACTTCATTGAATTATAATCATTGCTCCTACTGCATTATAGATTATATGTAGTATGACTGCTCCCCACAGACAGTTAGTCCTTTTATATACAGCATCACAAAAGAAATGTAAAACGAGAAGTGATACTATATACTGCTGATAATAGATAATACATCAAAAGATACTGCTCCAGATACGACCCATTTTACAGGATAATGTATGGACAAAAAAAGAACAGAATTAATTCCAATCCTTCTAATGTTCTCTTTGCGCATCTGTTCCGGGATCATGGATTCCGTCTGCAGTGCAGCGGAGATATGCTTCATGGAATCTGCAAAGACTGTGAAAACAAATCCGATCATCTGTGATCTGTTTCAGATGCAGCATGATGGATCTGGCGGATCACACATCTGATTGATACCGGTACTGTAAAAAGGCAGGCAATCGCCCCAGACAGCATGATTGCAACATCCTGAAAAAGGAATTTGGAATTGAGAATAATTTCCAGGTTATATTGCTGTGTCTGAACATAGGCAAATAACAGAATAGAGCCTCCTAGATAAGCAAAAAGCAGCGTATTTACAGTTGTTCCTATAATTTCTTTTCCAACCTGATAGCCGGAAGAAGTAAGTTCTTTCGCTGTCAGGCTGTTTTTATGTGTCCAGACTTCATATACAGAAGAAGTTACAGATAAAGCAGTATCAATAACCGCTCCAAGAGTACTGAAAACAGTTACAAAAACTGCCACATGAAGCATATTAATATGGATATCCGTACTGTAATAATACATAAAATCATCTTCTGAAAGCTGAAGCTCATTCAGTCCATAGCTTCCTGATCTCCATATAATAAGATAAATCGGAATAAATAAAAGCAGCATCACAAGCAAGGTAGCCAGAAAAGCCGCCCGTGTCTTTGGATTGTTTCCATTCTGGTAGAACAGGGAATTATAGCAGACTCCTGCCCCTGCAGCCAATATCAGAATCAGAGCCGGGAAACCAATGGACATCAGAAGAATCGAAATAAACAGAATTACAATATTACCAGCCAGTGTCATAAGAGAAACTGCTCCGCGCTCCCCACCAATCAGAATCATTAAAACAATCAACACCAGTGCAAGAAAAATTATCATTTTTTGTCGCTCCTTTTCAGAAATGGTAGTTTCATGATAATAGAAGAAATAAAAACAGATACAGGGATTGCCAGTACAATTCCTATACTTTCAATCAAAAAACGACAGATATCATATGGAATATGATATCGTATGATCGTTATAAACCTGATTTCATTATTCATTTTCAGTATAAACATAGGAATCATGCCGCTTGCCAGAACAAAAAGCAGCACATTTATCATGGTTCCCATAATGTCATATCCGATTTCCCGTCCTGAATGTATTAATTTTCTCAGAGAAACATCTGGATTTTTCCGGACAATTTCCCCTGTTGCGGCACTGATGGTTACAGCTACGTCCATGATAGCGCCAAGTCCTGTCAGCATAATATCTGTCCAGAATATATCAGCAGAATTACTCATACTCCCCAGATATTCCAGATTGGAATAATCCAGATCTCCAAAAAACTGAACAGAAAATTCAAATAATGCCATGATCAGAAACAGTATACATATAGTTGAAATAACAGAAGCCCATGTTTTTCTGTGGATTCCATTCAGACAGATCAGAGTTGTTATCGAAAATAGAAAAGCAATTACATTGCAGATATTTAAGATATTTTCCCCTTTCATAAAAGCCTGAAATCCAAACGCGAATATAATTGTGTTCAATATCAGCGATATGATCGTATAGAATCCCTGTTTTCCTGTAATACAGATCAGAAGAAAAAACAGACCACCTGCCAGCAATGCCAGATAACCATCACGCTTTATGGAACGTATGGATTTCCCTGGATTTTCCCTTGAACCGCTTAAAAGGACCGTGTCTCCTTTGTGATATTTCTGATTCTGAACCTGAGACGATGTATATTCATTAGAAATAGCAATCTCTTCCCCTTTATGGGTACCATTTAATATACGCGCTGTAATTTTCTGAGTATAATAATACTCTTCTGCATCCCTGGTTCCTTTCCTGCTCATTGTTTCCTTTTCTGTTACTGAAGATATCTTCGCCAGAGGCGTATGATAAAGCCTGGCGTTAAAGCAGGTAAATATAACATAGATAATATAGATACCTGCTAAGAAATATTTCATCTGAAATACATGAGATTTCATAGGATTCTTTTTTCTCCTTCTTAATAAACAATATTGCAGCCTTAAAGATACTAATCAGTTACTTTTTATCGAAATACTGTGAGTTCTATATCTTTCAGCTGTTATAATAATCCAGTATTTTTTTCCATATCCCCATCTTTCACTTCTCCAATTAACTGTTCACAGCCAAATAATTCTCTGACTGCATTTTCATATACCACACATTTCTCAGCCTTCTTAATCTTTTTGGCATATTTTTTATTGTTTGTAAACATAGGTGCCAGATAAGACCATAATTCTTTCATACGGAACAGGATATTTCTGTCTCCGGACAGGTCTTCACAATATTCATTGTACATCATATCATGAAATCTGCGGATTTCTTCCTTTGACGCAGGTGCACCGCCACGAATCTCTCTGGCAAGTGCAGGATTCTTCAGTGTTCCTCTGCCTGTCATAATGCAGTCCAGGGTCGGAAACATGTCCTGTAATCTGGTACAGTCCTCTGCTGTGACGATATCTCCGTTATAGCAAACGGGGCTCTTGGCCCGCTCCACTGCCTCCCCAAATGTTTCCAGACGTGGCGTATTTTTGTAATAGTCTTTCTGCACTCTTGCGTGAACAATTAACTCTTCCAGTGGATATTTATTATAAATCGTCAGCAGATCTTCAAATTCTTCCGGATCATCCATACCCAATCGAGTCTTGATGGAAATCTTCATATCACATTTACGGAAAATCTCATCCAGGAATTTGTCCAGTTCATCCGGTCTGTCCAGAAATCCTGCGCCTCTTCCCTTTGTCACAACAGTCTTTGACGGACAGCCGAGGTTCAGATTTACTTCATTATAACCGTATTCCTGCAGTGTTTCCGCTGTCTGGATAAAATCCTCTGCATTCTTTGTGAGAATCTGGGGAACTGCATACATCCCCTCATTATTCTCAGGCATAATGTCTTTCTTTTCTCTGGTGCTGAGATGTCCTTTCTGATTTGGAAGGATAAAGGGAATAAAATACTTGTCAAAACCTCCAAAGCACTGGTAAAGTGCCCTTCTGTATGTATATCCTGTGATTCCCTCAAGGGGGGCTAAATATATTTTCATGTGCTTCTCCTGTTGTATTGTATTCAAGCGGATAAAATCATCCGCTTCGCTACGTAGTTCTACACTGAATAACTGCTCTGCAGTTTATTCGGTTAAATTCTTCCTCCATTATACTGTAGTCATTCTGATTTCTCAATGCAGATTTGAAATATCCGCTGCAAAATCAACTATAGCAATCCAAAAAAGAGATACTTTTTTACAAGCATCTCTTCCAATAAATTTCTTTATTCTTTTTATTATAGTAATTCTACAATACCTTACGTCCATTTACTGTCAGCTTGAAAGTTGTTCCAAGTATTTCCGCAGCTTTCCTGCAAAGCATCATACGCTCAAGGAAAATCTCAAAATAATCATACATGGAACAGATTTTTTCATCAATCTGTAGGTTCAGTGCAATGACAGATTTGTCTTCAGCGATTTTCAGCTTGGCGTCTGTAACTGCATAATTTACCCTGTCATGGATATCGTAAGCGGATTGTTCTTTCTGGCGCACACGGCTTCTTCTTACATCTGTTTTATCTGCAATAATAAGTGCCGCTGAAACCACATCCTCAGGGCTTCCTGTTGATTCGTCATGATTACCGATGGCTGCTATTACAGTTATCCTGTCTTCCAGAGACATATCTGTTTCTTTCAGTAAATCATTTGCAAGCAGTGCACCATATTCTGCATGATGGGTTCTGTTAATGGCATTTCCAATATCATGCATATAGCCGGCAATCTTTGCCAGCTCAATTTCATGTTCTGAATATCCCAGCCGTTTCAGTATCTTTCCTGCCTGATGTGCAACCTGCACGCAGTGTGCCTTTGAATGATCTGTAAAACCCAGCTGTCCCAGATTTGCATTACCTTTCTGCAGATATGCATTAATTTCTTTGTTATTTGCTATTTCCTTGTATTTCAAATATTTCACTCCCTTTGGCTCAAAGCCTTTTTATTGCATACGGTGCCTGAATCAGTACATTTGTATCTATTACATAGGTTTTTATCATATATCCGATTGCTCCTTTTCTCTGATTTTTCAATGTTGTCTGTGTCAGCCTGTCCATCAGCATCAAAAATCATATTCTTGTTTATCACCAGCTTTATTAAGCATATCAGAGAAAAAAGCACTCTGCCATCACACAATTGTACAGAACAGGTAAAATAATTGTAAAAAGGTTACTGTTCACTCCGTTCTCAGTAACACGCTTCGCGATGCACAGAATTTATGCTGATCGCATAAATTCGCGCAGTATGTCTCGGGTTTTCTGTGACCTTTGCTCACAAAAAACACCTCGCGGGATATTACCAGTGAACAGTAACGTAAAAAGGCTCAAATTTTTCTGGAAAAGCACCAACGCCCTGTCCTTGACATAAACTATATAGAAATCCCCTTCGAGGTAGCGATTTGAAGGCCTTTCAAAAACCTTTGTCCATATCCCAGGAAAAATATTATCTTCAAAAATATCAGGAGGGTGATTCTCAGGCAAAGAATATCCTGATCGAGCATAATCTGCGGTTGGTAGCACATGTGGTCAAAAAATATCAGGGAACCGGTGAGGATACAGATGATCTGATCTCTATTGGAACCATCGGACTGATCAAGGCTGTCACAACCTTTAATCCCCAGAAGGCTTCCCGGTTATCCACCTATGCTGCCAGATGTATAGAAAATGAACTGCTGATGTATTTTCGTGCTAAGAAAAAGCATTCAAAAGAAGTGTCCCTATATGAACCCATAGGAACAGATAAAGAAGGAAATGAGATTAATCTGTTAGATGTGATCGAGAGTGCACCTGTAGATATTGTAGAAGACTGCTATATCCGCGAAAATACCGACTATCTTCTACGTTCTCTGAAAAAAGTCCTGTCAGATAAGGAATATCAGGTGATCTGCTGCAGATATGGGCTCTTTGGCATGGAGGAAGAAACTCAGCGGGAAATTGCCCGAAAACTGTGTATCAGCCGCTCTTATGTCTCCAGGATCGAAAAAACTGCTCTGCAAAAGCTTCGAGGCCTTTTCCCGCAAACGCAGTAAACGCAGCCAACAAATTTAACGTTGGCTGCGTTTATTAATCACTCTGCTCTTCTTAACAGATCGTAAACCTGGATTTCGGTTCCCAGATCGATAAACAGCTTCTGCTGTGCATGAGGCGCACTCTCCATGGAATTGCCTTCCTCATCATAAATTCCCTTCACAGTGACAGCTACATTCTGTCCGTCCGGTTTCATAATTTCAATTGTCTCACCTACAGAGAATTTATTTCTCTGAGTGATCTGCGCATAACCCCGTTCATCCACTGCCTCAGCAAATCCCAGATACGTATATTCCTTCTGATAAGTATTATTATCATAAATCTGTGTATTCTCATCCGGTTTTCCATAGAAGAATCCGGTTGTAAACTGTCTGTAGGTACAGTTGGAAATCTGTTCCTGGTACCATGGCATATTTGCCTGATATTTCTCAGGGCTCTCCATATAGTCGTCTATTGCCTTGCGGTAAGTTCTGGCAACTGTTGCAACATAAAGAGCGGTTTTCATACGGCCTTCTATCTTCAGACTGTCGATTCCGCTGTTAATGATATCGTCCATATGCTCGATCATGCAGAGATCCTTGGAATTAAAGATATAGGTTCCTCTTTCATTTTCAAATACCGGCATATATTCTCCCGGACGTTTCTCCTCAACAATTGAATATTTCCAGCGGCAGGGATGGGTACAGGCTCCCTGGTTGGCATCACGTCCTGCCAGATAATTACTGAGCAGACATCTTCCGGAATAAGAAATGCACATAGCACCATGGATGAATGTTTCAATCTCCATATCCTCCGGAATATGCTCTCTGATCTCTTTAATCTCTGCAAGCGAAAGCTCTCTGGCTGTTACCACACGCTTTGCTCCCAGATTGTACCAGAAACGATATGTCTCATAGTTAGTATTGTTTGCCTGTGTACTGATATGGCGTTCGATTTCCGGGCATATTTCCTTTGCATACATATAGATTCCCGGGTCTGCAATGATCAGTGCATCCGGCTTCAGTTCTTTCAGTTCTGTCAGATATTCCCTCACACCCGGCAGATCATAATTATGGGCCAGAATATTTACAGTCACATAAACTTTCACTCCATGTTCATGGGCAAAAGCGATTCCTTCCTTCATATCTTCATGGGAAAAGTTCTTTGCTTTGGCACGAAGTCCAAAGGCTTCTCCACCGATATATACTGCATCTGCTCCGAAAATAACAGCAATCTTCAACACCTCAAGACTGCTAGCCGGAACCAGCAATTCTATTTTTCTCATATTGTTCACTCCTGTTTCACACTGACTGTAACTCCGTCTCCCAGGGGAATGATCGAAGTTATCAGGGATGGATTATGTTTCAGTTCATACAGATACTCACGCATTCTCTTATATATGGTTCTGTTTCTGCGCTCTACCAGATAATGGGATTCTATGATATCTCCCTCCTGAAGCACATTGTCAGAGATGAGAACACCGCCATTTTTCATAAGACGCATCACATCCGGAAGCCAGTTGATATACTGTCCCTTTGCAGCATCCATAAAAATCATGTCAAACGAATCTTCCAGTTCTTTTAATATCTGTCCTGCGTCTCCCTCAAGCAGAGTAATCTGCGCTTCCCGTCCGGCTCTCCTGAAATTCTCTTTTGCGATGGGAATTCTCTTCTCATAATTCTCGATCGTTACGATTTCAAGATCCTCAGGACCATATTCACACATAAGAAGTGTGGAGAAGCCAATGGCTGTCCCCACCTCCAGAATACGCTTCGGCCGGTTTACAGCCAGAAACATTTTTATAAAGCTCTGCATTTCTCTCCGGATGATCGGCACCCGTTCCCTGATGGCATACTGCTCCAATTCTTCAAGAAACGGTGTATTTCCCATATCCAGTGAATTAATATAGGTACGCATCCGCTCGTCAACTATCACGAATCACTTACCCCTTCCTGTTCATCATCACCTGCCAGAATTCCCATGATACGATTAGGTGTATATGCTGTACTTAACAGATACGTTCCGGCCTGAAGCTTTCCATGATAAGTGGACAGTCTCTCCTGAACATAAAATACCGTTGCACTCTTGACCAGACCTTTTTTCTGAAGAGTTTTGGCAATCTTGTACAAGGAAGTATCTTCCTTGATCACCACTGTAACTTCCTGTCCTTCTCCGGGACTCATGGCCTGCTGATTAAAGACATCATGTCCAAACTGATAAGAAGCCTTTCCTACCCAGAAAAGTAAAACTATCACACATATATAAAGTACGATCTTAAAAAACGTTCCTGCAACAACAACACCTGCTGCACCTGCACGTTCCCTGGTATCACTCATAAGCTATTTCCTTTCTGTATGTCAGGCGGATAAAGTCATCCGCTCAGTTATCTGCTCACAGCAGGATAACTGTTTTACAGTTTATCTGATCACATTCCCGGGACATCTATATCAATACCTTCTCCCAGTTTTATACAGATTCTCTGCATCATTTTGCACAAAGCAAGCTCCGCATCCAGATACGCATTCACTTCCGGGTGTCTGCGAAGCTCTGCGGATTCTTTTCCCATCTGCTCTACAACTTCAGACAGATTATCGGAATCACATTCATTCTGGACTTTATAATTATCTGCCCTGAATGTATCCACACGTGCCTTCAGTTCGGGCTTCTTTTTCAGGATATCACTCTGCTTCTGAAATTCCAGATATTCAGGGCTCTCCTTTATAGCCTCCAGAAGCCCTTTAATACTTTCCTCTATTGTATTTGGTTCCATTTTATGCCTCCATGATAATAGGCAGGATCATAGGACTTCTCTTGGTACGTTTCCATAAAAATTCACTGAGCGCATCCTTCACAACTGTCTTGATCTTGCCCCAGTCCGTAATATTACGTTCCAGACAAGAATCCAGTGCATTCTCTACCACTTCTCTTGCACCATCCATCAGATCCTCAGATTCCCTCACATATACGAAGCCTCTGGAAACAATGTCCGGTCCTGCAAGAATCACATTGCTGTGGCGTTCCAACGTAACCACAACGATCATAATTCCATCTTCTGCAAGATGCTGACGGTCACGAAGAACGATATTTCCTACATCTCCTACACCAAGTCCGTCTACCAGGATTGCTCCTGTGTGTACAGTGCCTGTTACTTGTGCACTCTGGCTGTCAAGCTCCAGAATATTTCCGGATGCAAGGACAAAGATATTCTCTTTGGGGATTCCAAGTTCCTCAACTACATTTTTCTGTGCGGTCAGATGTCTGTATTCACCATGAACAGGGATTGCATATTTCGGTTTTACCAGAGAATAGATCAGCTTGATTTCTTCCTGGCAGGCATGTCCGGAAACATGGACATCCTGGAAAATAACCTTCGCACCCTTCATGGAAAGCTCATTGATAACCTTGGATACCGCTTTCTCATTTCCCGGAATCGGATTGGAACTGAAAATAATAGTATCATTCGGTTTGATCACTATTTTCTTATGGATGTTTGCAGCCATACGGGAAAGAGCTGCCATGGATTCACCCTGGCTTCCTGTTGTGATTAGCACTACCTGTTCATCCGGGTAATTCTTAACCTGATCGATCTCAATCAGAGTCTGATCCGGAATGCGAAGGTATCCAAGCTCTGCTGCAGTTGTGATAACATTTACCATACTGCGGCCCTCTACTGCAACCTTGCGTCCGAAACGATAAGCTGTGTTAATGATCTGCTGTACGCGGTCTACATTGGATGCAAAAGTGGCAATAATGATTCTGTTTGTCTTATATTCATTGAAAAGATTATCAAACACATGTCCCACAGAACGTTCAGACATGGTAAATCCGGTTCTCTCTGCATTAGTACTGTCACACATCAGTGCCAGTACTCCCTTTCTTCCAATCTCTGCAAAACGCTGCAGATCAATGGCATCTCCGAATACAGGAGTATAATCTACTTTAAAGTCGCCGGTATGCACTACGATGCCTGCCGGAGAATAGATCGCAAGTGCAGATGCATCCTGGATACTATGGTTTGTCTTGATAAATTCAATTGAAAAATCACCAAGATTAATGACCTGTCCATGCCTTACTTCCTTTAACTTGGTAGTATTGGTCATATTATGCTCTTTCAGCTTATTTGCAATAAGGGCAATGGTCAGCTTCGTGGAATAAACAGGGACATTTACATCTTTGAGTACATACGGCAGCGCACCGATATGGTCCTCATGTCCATGAGTGATCACAAAGCCTTTTACTTTGGAAATATTCTCTTTTAAATAGGTGACATCCGGAATGACAAGGTCAATTCCGAGCATATCATCTTCCGGGAAAGCAAGACCGCAGTCTACCACAACAATGCTGTCTTCATATTCAAATGCTGTGATATTCATTCCAATCTGTTCCAGACCACCCAGAGGAATGATCTTTAATTTAGATGTTGGTTTCTTCGGTCTGCGGGAAGAATTCTTTATCGCAGCCTTAAATGGTACCTGTATTCCGTTCTTCTCTTTATCTGCCGGAGCCTTGCGGTCCTGCATTGGTTTTCTTCCATAAGAGTTTCTGTGCTGTGGTTTATATTTATAATTCTTCGGTCTGTTGTATGGCCTCTTCTGACCATGTCCGAACTGCCCGTCATGATTTTCACGCGCTTCATTATTAAACTGGTTGTTATTTTCGTTACTCAAGTACTACACCTCCATGCTACATTTCAAGGTCTACGTCATCTAACATTTGTTCAAATACTTTAAAAACAGCCTGCATCTCATCCTCGTCCTCGACCATTTCATAGCAGGCTTCCTGACTGTCATCCTCTGACACGTCTTTAAAAATATAGGCTGTCGCCTCATCATCCTGAGAATCAGATACCAGAAGATATGCAACTCCTCCGATCCTGGTCTGCTCCTCTACATAAAACTCCGCTTCTGTTCCGTCCTCAAGCTGAAATTTAATTTTCTCCATCTTATTAATCTCCTAACAGGACAGGGAATCCAGATATCCCTGCAAAATAAAAACAGCAGCCAGCTGATCCAGATACTGCTTGCGGTTCTCTCTGCGCACACTGGCTTCCATTAAAGTACGATTGGCTTCTACTGTCGTCAGACGCTCGTCCCACATGATCACTTCAAGACCTGTACGTCTCTCCAGCATTTCTTTAAATTCCAGTGATTTTTGGGCACGTTCTCCAATCGTATTGTTCATATTCTTCGGATATCCAAGCACGATCTTCTCCACGTGATATTCCGAAACAAGTTCTTCAATACGGGCAAGTGTCTGGCGCAGGTGGTTCTCCTGTTTACGCCAGATCGTCTCTACACCCTGAGCGGTGAGCCCCAGCGGATCACTGATGGCTACACCGACGGTTTTTGATCCATAATCTAATCCCAGAACCCTCATATCAGCGTTCCCAGGATTTGTTCTTAATATACTCGTTTAAAAGTTCCTCTACCAGTTCGTCGCGCTCCACTTTCATGATCATGCTTCTTGCGCCCTTATGACTGGTGATGTAAGTAGGATCTCCGGACATAATATATCCAACGATCTGATTGACCGGATTGTATCCCTTCTCATCCATTGCTGTGTAAACGAGATCCAGGACTTCCTTTACCTGAAGTTCCTGGTCTGGTTTTGTTCTGAAATATTGGGTATTACCCAGATTGTTCTCTGCCATTTTATTCACGTCCTTACCTGATTTATTGTCGCAAAGCCTTCTTAGTAATTCTGCTTTGCTATGTATTGCAAATTTCGTATACAATACACATATTTTCTTCTATATTTTAATATAATTTCACGTATTGTGCAACCGCAAATTTATTGATGATTATTCGTTACTGTTGTTACTGTTCACACACCACTATTCCGCTGAGAATGAAGTGAACTGTAACTATTCTACTCCCAGAACCTCACCTGTTAATGTATGTTCTTCCAGGAATTCTTCAGCTTTTACAGTAATGATGTCATTCACACTGTAGTTGTCCTGTTTTTTCACTGCTGTTTTAATATATTCCATACTGTGGCCGATATACCACTGCTCTCCGTTAATCTCTACTTCTTCCTCAAGAAGTACTTTCAGTTCACCGCCGAGCATGGATTTTTCATATTCTTTCGCATGCTGTTCATTTAAAGCAAGCATCTTGTCACTTCTGACCGCTTTCTGTGCTTCAGTGAGCTGTCCGGACATGGCTGCAGCCTTTGTTCCATGGCGGCGGGAATATTTGAAAATATGAGTTTCATAAAAATGAATGCTCTCTACGAAATCATAGGAATCCTGAAAATCTTCTTCTGTTTCCATCGGAAAACCAACGATCACATCTGTGGTAAGTGCAGGATTTCCCAGATATTTTCTCAGAAGCCCGCATTTCTCTGCATATTCTGCGCTTCTGTATCTGCGATTCATTCGCTCCAGTGTGGTATCACATCCGCTCTGCAGGGACAGATGGAAATGCGGACACATTTTCGGCAATGCGGCAATGCTCTGCACAAATTCTTCCGTGATGATTCCCGGTTCCAGGGAGCCCAGACGGATTCGTTCGATTCCTTCTACCTCATGTACTGCCCGGATCAGGGAAAGCAGTGTTTCTTTCTCTTCTGCCGGGAAATCTACACCATAAGAGCTTAAATGAATTCCTGTCAGAACGACTTCCTTGTATCCTTTTACTGCAAGTGCATGAACCTCATCCATTACATGTGCGATCTTACGGCTTCTGACACGACCTCTTGCATAAGGAATGATACAGTAAGTACAGAATTGATTACAGCCGTCCTGAACTTTGATATATGCGCGTACATGCTCTGCTGTATGATCAATTGCCAGTTCTTCATATTCTTTTGTCTGGTTGATCTTGAGCACATGTTTCTGCCTGGTGTGCTGTTGCTCATATTCCTCGAGTACCTGGACAATATTTCCCTTCTGATTGTTTCCAAGGATCAGGTCTACAGCCTCATCTTTATCCAGTTTTCCTTCATCTGTCTGTACATAACATCCGGCTGCGATCACGATAGCATCCGGGTTCATTTTCTTTGCTTTGTGCAGCATCTGTCTGGATTTACGATCTGCAATGTTGGTTACTGTACAGGTATTAATTAAATATACATCAGCCCCCGGTTCAAAAGGTACGATCTCGTAGCCCGCTTCTTCCAGAAGCTGCTGCATGGCTTCTACTTCATAGGCGTTTACTTTACATCCTAAGTTGTGAAGTGCAACTTTTTTTCCCATTCTTTCCTCCTAATTGATTTTTCTGTTTTTATAATTCTATACCTGCATACTCATTTTCTGTAGTCTGGACTTTGTATACATGCTGACATTTCGAAAACTTATATGCTTACAGAATAGATTTTGTTTTCGCTTTAGTTATTGTTCATTTTCTACAAAACAGTCTGATATTTTAGCACTGTTCTACATTTTCACTAAATCTTTCTGGAAATTTTATCCGTTTTCACCTTGACTTTTATGGTCTCTGCCGTTAAGATGAAAACTGTAAGCTGACAGACAATCAGGTCAGCAAATAACTATTATTAAGGGAGGTTCTCATAATGAAAACAGTTAAAATTTCACTGAACTCTATCGATAAAGTGAAAGCGTTCGTTAATGAAATCAGCAAATTCGACTGCGATTTCGATTTAGTATCCGGAAGATATGTAATCGACGCAAAATCTATCATGGGTATTTTCAGCCTTGATTTATCCAAACCAATCGATTTAAACATCCACGCTGATGGCGCTGCTCTTGATACCGTTATGGCAATCGTAGGCAAATACGTTACAGAATAATTTTTTCGCAGTCATTGAGGAACTGTTTACCAGTTCCTCTTTTTTTGTATACCAGAGTTTCAAGTTCAAACATAAGGAAGTAGCGTCAGCAGATTCCGAATGTTTGTAATCGATATTAGTCAATCTCAATAATCTCAACAGTCTCCAGCGCTGTCTTCATGAGTTCGTCAATTTTTTCTTCCAGTTTTGTTTCAGAACGGTGGATCACGTTCAGGTTTGGTTTGGTAACCGGATGTTTTGCCACGAAAATAGTACAACAGTCTTCGAATGGCTGAATGGATGTTTCATAGGTTCCGATTTCCCAGGATCTTTCTACGATTTCCTGTTTGTCGAATCCGATAACCGGACGGTATACAGGGAGTGTGCAGACTTCGTTTGTTGCTGCAAGGCTCTGCAGGGTCTGGCTGGCAACCTGACCGATGCTTTCTCCAGTGATCAGACCGAGACATCTGCTTTCTTTTGCGAAATGCTCTGCAATACGCATCATGTAACGACGCATAATGATAGTCAGCTCATCGTGCGGACACTGGTCGTAAATATAGAGCTGAATATCTGTGAAGTTCACTACATGAAGGCGGATTGGTCCACTGTATTTTGCTACCTGTTTTGCCAGATCTACAACTTTCTGTTTTGCTCTCTCGCTGGTGTATGGCGGAGCGTGGAAATATACAGCGTCAATTTTAACGCCACGTTTTGCGATCATGTATCCTGCTACCGGGCTGTCGATGCCGCCTGAAAGAAGAAGCATGGCTTTTCCGTTTGTGCCGATCGGCATTCCGCCTGCGCCCTTGATAGTCTGGGAATATACATAAATCTTGTCTCTGATTTCCACAGAGAGAGTCAGATCCGGTTCATGTACATCTACACTTGCATCCGGGAATTCATCCAGAATGCGGCCGCCCAGTTCTGCGCTGACTTCCATGGATGTGATCGGATAGGATTTCTTTGCTCTTCTTGTATATACTTTAAAGCTTCCGTCGTAGTCCGGATGGCAGTTCTTCATGTAGGAAACTACGTCCTTTGCCATCTGCTCGAATCCCTGATCTTCGTAGATCACTACAGGGCAGATTCCAACAATACCGAATACATGCTGCAAGGCTTCTACTGTCTCATCATAGTCATACTGCTCCGGGCAGAATACATAGATTCTTCCCTGTTCTTTCTTTACTTCAAACTCACCTTCTACTTTGGAAAGGGCGATGTTCATCTGCTTTACAAGGGCATCTTCGAAGATGTATCTGTTCTTGCCCTTGATGGCGATTTCTGCGTATTTTATTAAAAATGCGTGGAATATCATTTGTTTCTCCTTCTCTTATTTTGCTTATAATAAATTGTTTTATATAATATTAGAATTAATATTTTTCTGGATTTAATATCTGTAATTTTCAAATAGAATTCATATAAATGCTATTAACAACCTTTTCAAATATTCCTGAGCTTATCTCAGGTTCCATTCCAAATATCACTTATAACTATTATTTGTTATCTGCGTGCATAGCGTTTCAGCATCGGCAGTACTTCATTCAGAACTTCCAGGCAGTAGTCAACTTCTTCGAATGTATTCTCCTCTGAGAAGCTGATACGTACAGTGTTCTCGATCTGTGCATTGCTCATTCCCATTGCGGAAAGTGTTGCGCTTGGTTTTCTCTTATGGCTGGAGCATGCGCTTCCTGCTGATACGTAAATGTTTCTGTCCTCTAAGGTATGAAGCAATACCTCGCTTCTGATTCCCAGAAAGCTGACGCTTAAGATATGCGGTGCGCCTTCTCTGACAGGCATTCCATTGATTACTACATCGTCAATCTTAGAAAGTCCTTCTGCCATGCGTTCTTTGAGCTGGTAAAGATGCTCTACTTTCTCGTCAAAGTTCTGGTACATCATCTTCGCTGCAACACCAAGTCCTGCGATTCCCGGTACATTGTCTGTTCCGGAACGCATGCCATTCTGCTGGCCGCCGCCGAGAATCAGAGGCTGCACTTTTGCCTTGCTGTTGATGTACAGGAATCCAACTCCTTTTGGTCCATGGATCTTATGTGAGCTGACAGACAGAAGATGGATATTCCATTTCTTCGGATAAATACGATATTTGCCGAATGCCTGGATCGCATCTACATGATACAGCGCCTTCGGACACTTTTCCTGGATCATGGCACCGATTTTCTCTACAGGCATAACCGCACCGGTCTCATTATTTACCATCATTGTAGATACGAGAATGGTATCCGGCCTTAATGCTTTCTCCAATGCGTCAAGTTTTACTACTCCATGCCCGTCTACAGGAAGAATGGTCACTTCAAATCCCTGTTCCTGCAGAAAAGCTACCGGCTGGCTGACTGCAGCATGCTCTACTGCAGTTGTGATAATGTGATTACCGCTTCGTTTGTTGGCAAGCGCACCACCGATCAGAGCCAGGTTGTTTGACTCTGTTCCGCCGGAAGTGAACAGGATTTCTTTTTCTGTTACTTTCAGTATCTGTGCCAAAGTTCTGGCAGATTCTTTGACATACCCTTCTGCGTCTACACCTTTCTGATGCATGGCAGATGGGTTTCCGAAATCTTCCATCATTGTTTTTACCACGATGTCCTTTACTTCTTCAAAGCAGCGGGTCGTGGCTGAATTATCAAAATATGCTTCCATTTTTGTTCTCTCTTGTTTCTATTATTCATTTTCCAACTGGAACATCAGAACTGAAAGAATCGCAAGTCCTGCTGTTTCAGTTCTGAGGATTCGTCTTCCAAGTGTAATCGCATGGGCACCTGCTTCCAGTGCCTTTGCTACCTCTTCTTCCTCGAATCCACCCTCCGGTCCGATAAAGATACCGACAGACTGTCCAGGCTTAATCTCGCTGAGGATTTCTCTGGTTTCTTTCATTCCTTTGGCAAGTTCGTACGGGATCAGTTTTACATCTAACTGTTTCGCAAATTCCAGTGCCTGTTTGTAGGTCATTACTTCATGGATCTCCGGGATCAGCATTCGCTTGGACTGCTTTGCTGCACTCTCTGCGATCTGCTGCCAGCGAACCACCTTCTTTGCTGCCTTCTTAACATCCAGTTTCACCACACATCGCTTTGTCTCTACCGGGATTATAGAAAAAGCTCCCAACTCTACTGCTTTCTGGATGATCAGTTCCATCTTGTCTGCTTTCGGCAGTCCCTGGAAAAGATAAATTTTATTTGGCAACTCATATTCCGGCTCCTGTGCATAGAGGATATGCAGCAGAACCTCATCCTCTCCCAGTTCTTCAATCTGGCAGTGGTATTCTTTATCTCCTCCGTCACTGATCCACACATCCTCCCCACATTTCATGCGGAGAACGTTTTTAATATGATTTACATCCGTCCCATTGATGTGGATACGGTGTGCCTCTTCCTCAATCTGATAAGGCTCCACAAAAAAACGCTGCATAGGATCAGTCCTTTCTTGCTGTTACGGAAACCCACTCGCCCTGATGTGTCACTTCTACGACCGTCAGGCCTGCTGCTTTTACCGCCTCCACTACAACTTCTTCTTTCACATCAAGAATACCGGAAGTAATGTAGTAAGCGCCTTTTTTCATCTGGTTTACAATTACCGGTGTCAGAGGGATCAGAACATCTGCAAGGATATTTGCTGTTACGATATCATATTTTTCATATCCTGCCTGATCCTGAATCGCTTTATCGTCAATGATGTTTCCGATCACCATATCAAAAGTTTCATCCACGATCTGGTTTGCTTCTTTATTCTCTGCAACTGCAGGAACTGCACATGGATCAAGGTCTGTTCCCAGTACATGTTTCGCACCAAGTTTCAGGGCAACGATACCAAGGATACCGCTTCCGGTTCCTACGTCAAGCATCTCTGTATCCGGTGTTACATATTTCTTTAACTGGCGAATCACAAGCTGAGTAGTCTCATGCATACCTGTACCGAAGGCTGTACCCGGATCAATGTGGAGGATCATCTTGTCTTTATCCTCTGCTTTTACTTCTTCCCATGACGGTACGATAAGGATATCATCTACATAGAACTGGTGGAAATACTGTTTCCAGTTATTAATCCAGTCCTTGTCCTCTGTCTGAGATTCTTCAATGGTAGCTTCCCCGATGTCCATAAAATTCTTCAGATCATCTAATGCTTCACGAACATCTTTCAGGATTGCTTCTTTGTCTGCATCTTCTTCCAGATAAAAATTCAGATAGGCAATGCCGTCATCTGCTGGTCCTTCCGGCATAATATCTACAAACATCTGAGCCTTGTCTTCCTCAGTCAGAGGCTGTTTGTCCTGAATTTCCACGCCTTCAATGCCGACTTCTGCAAGTGTGCTGATAACGATATCTTCTGCTTCTGTTTTCGTTTTTACTGTAAAACGGTTCCACTTCATGTAATTGTCTCCATTTCTTTATGTTATATAATTAACTATTATCATCCCAAAATATGTCTGGCCCATTCTCTGTTACTCTGCAGCTATTCCCATAATGCAGCATCTCACCACATCCAGTCAATTCTTATTTACCCACCGACTGCATGCTTCACTTATTTTTTCAAAAAAATGTCTGAATATCTCGTGGCGATTTCCTTTGCTGTAAAATCTCCACGCCAATTCTACCAGTGCAACTCCGGCAATGGCATCCACCAGATAATGCTGTTTAAGCACCTGGGTAGAAATAATGATCAGTATTGCAAAAATCAGTGAAAAATGCTGATACCATTTTGGAATATTCTCTGATTTACTGACTCCGCGCCAGCTCAGCCAGCTTACATAACAATGGATTGACGGAAATAAGTTAGACGGACTGTTTCCACCATCCATGAGATAAACAAACTTAAGCATCTGCTGGGACCATGTAGTTCCTGCAATCTCAGGTCTGACATTGGTAGTTGGCAAAACCAGAAAAATAATAAAACATGTAATATGAACAGTCAGATCAGTTGCCACAAACCGATAAAATCCATCTTTTCCTCTCTGTGCAGCCAGAATATAATTCACAGCCCAAAAAGGAAATGCCAGAATATAAATCCAGATAAACTGTGGTATTAACGGCACTGCCCTGTCCAGTGACATGGTAAAATCAAAATGATATCTGTCTGCTGTCAGTACTCCGCTTCCCCAGTAAATAAGACAGTTTAATACAAAAATGCTTATCAGCGGCAAAATTACCCATACAGGGAGATACTTCTCCCGAAAAGCTGCGATCTTCTCTGTTTTTGTCAAATATCTCTCCATTTCTCAGGAAACTTTTATTCCTGTCTGTTCATCTGATTTTTACCGTTACTCTTCAATATACACGACTATACAAAAAAAGAAAAGAGGGTAAACCTCTTTTCTTTAATTTTCTTTTATAATTAATCCTCAAAAGTCTCTTTTAATTTATCCATGAAACTCTTTTTCTTCTTTTCCGGTTTTTCAAAATCATCAGAATCTTTTGATTTCGGACGGTTACCACACGCCTCATCGAATTTGCGCAGTGCTTCTTTTGCTTCTTCGTTGAGGTTTGTAGGAACCTGCACAACGAAAGTCACATAATGATCGCCACGTACATTCTTATTTCTCAGAGACGGTACACCTTTTCCCTTCAGACGGATCCTTGTGTCTGTCTGAGTTCCGGGTTTCACTTCATATTCAACCTCTCCATCCACTGTGTTGATACGTACAGTACCGCCCAGTGCTGCCTGCGCGTATGTAAGAGGCGCAGTAGAGAAGATATTCATATCCTGTCTCTGGAAGATCGGATGACGTGCAACATTTACTTCTACAAGCAGATCGCCTCTCGGGCCTCCGTTTGTACCCGGTTCACCCTTCTCACGGATGCGGATGCTCTGACCATTGTCAATACCTGCAGGTACAGATACCTGAATCTTCTTTCTTGAAGATGTATATCCGGTTCCGCGGCAGGAAGTACATTTATCCTTGATGATCTTACCTGATCCATGACAATCCGGACAAGTCTGTACATTACGCACCATTCCAAACATGGACTGCTGTGTATAAACAACCTGACCTTCTCCATGACATTTCGGACAGGTTACCGGTGAAGTACCCGGCTTCGCACCTGTTCCATGACAGGTGGTGCACTCGTCTTTCAGTACGATCTCCAGTTCCTTCTCACAGCCAAAGACAGCTTCTTCAAAAGTAATATTTACGCGTGCGCGGAGATTAGCTCCCTTCATCGGACCATTATTGGCACGTCTGCTTCTGCTGCCGCCGCCAAATAAATCGCCGAAAATATCGCCGAAGATATCACCCATATCAGCACCGTTAAAATCAAAACCTCCGAAGCCGCCGCCGGCACCTCCGCCACCGTTTTCAAAAGCCGCATGGCCAAACTGGTCATACTGTTTTCTCTTCTCCGGATCGCTTAAGATGGTGTAAGCCTCTGTTGCCTCTTTAAATTTCGCCTCAGCCTCTTTATCTCCTGGATTTACATCCGGGTGATACTTCTTGGCCAGCTTACGATATGCTTTTTTAAGTGTTGCGTCATCGGCGCTTTTGTCCACGCCTAAGACTTCATAATAATCTCTCTTATCAGCCATGATTTTAATCCTATACCCGTTTTATTTATAACACAACTATTCAGTGAGAGAGACTCTCCCACTGAACAGTTATTATTGATATTTCCGTTGCAAATCTCTGCTTTTACAGAAATGTCACATTATACTTCTTTGTAATCAGCATCTACAACATCATCGTTGTTTCCTGCATCTGTGCTGCCTGCTGCACCGCCGCCCATATTCATGTCCGGTCCTGCCTGGCCGCCTGCCTGCTGTGTCTGCTCATACATTTTAGCGAAAAGTTTCTGAGCACTTTCCATCATCTTCTCCTGAGCAGCTTTGATATCTGCTACCTGAGAATCTGTCATCTCTTCTGCATTTGCAGTCTGAGACAGTAAATCTTTCAGTGCGTTCAGGTCTGCTTCTACAGCAGCTTTATCATTAGCATCGATCTTGTCTCCGGCTTCTTTCAGTGCATTCTCAACCTGGAATACCATGGAATCAGCATTGTTTCTTGTATCGATTGCTTCTTTACGTTTCTTATCCTGTGCTTCAAACTCAGCAGCTTCTTTTACTGCCTTGTCGATATCGGAATCAGACATGTTAGAACCAGCTGTGATTGTGATGTGCTGTTCTTTACCTGTTCCAAGATCCTTAGCAGATACATTTACGATACCGTTTGCATCGATATCAAATGTAACTTCAATCTGCGGAACACCACGACGTGCTGGCGGGATTCCGTCCAGACGGAACTGGCCAAGGGATTTGTTGTCTTTTGCAAACTGACGCTCACCCTGTACAACGTTGATATCTACTGCTGTCTGGTTGTCTGCTGCTGTTGAGAAAATCTGGCTCTTTCTTGTAGGAATTGTAGTATTTCTCTCAATCAGTCTTGTTGCGATACCACCCATTGTCTCGATGGACAGTGACAGTGGAGTAACATCCAGAAGAAGGATATCACCTGCGCCTGCATCACCTGCAAGTTTACCACCCTGGATAGAAGCACCAAGTGCTACACACTCATCCGGGTTCAGGTTCTTGCTTGGCTCTTTGCCTGTTAACTGTCTTACTTTATCCTGAACAGCCGGGATACGGGAAGATCCACCAACCAGAAGTACCTGGCCAAGTTCAGATGCTGTGATACCTGCATCTGAAAGTGCACGACGTACCGGTTCTGCTGTCATTTCTACTAAGTCATGTGTTAATTCATCGAATTTAGCTCTTGTAAGGTTCATATCGAAGTGTTTCGGGCCTTCTGCTGTAGCTGTGATGAATGGCAGATTGATGTTTGTAGTTGTTGCGGAAGAAAGCTCTTTCTTTGCTTTCTCTGCAGCTTCTTTTAATCTCTGAAGTGCCATCTTATCATTGCTTAAGTCTACACCTTCTGCTTTCTTAAACTCTGCAAGCATGTAATCTGTAACTTTCTGGTCGAAGTCATCACCACCAAGACGGTTGTTACCTGCTGTGGAAAGTACTTCGATAACGCCGTCACCGATTTCGATCACAGATACATCGAATGTACCGCCACCTAAATCGTATACCATGATCTTCTGTTCTTTTTCATTGTCAAGACCATATGCAAGAGCTGCTG
>OAUC01000507.1_pt1 | contig 21463 bp, 19 predicted proteins | sample 1495091 | NCBI WGS metagenome assembly OAUC01 (sample SAMEA2579997, study PRJEB22360) | human gut metagenome | biome: human gut; feature: human-associated habitat; material: faeces | place: Denmark | collected 2008/2010
CAGCCCCGGCCCCACGCCCCGCAGCGAACGCCCCCCGTCCTCGTGCGGCGGCCACGCGACCCGCCCGTGGAGCGGCGCCGCGCCCGCAGCGCGTTCAGGCGCCGTCCCAAGCTCGCGCGCACGGCCGCTCCGGTGGCGTGCATCCCGCCTATGCGCAGGCCGGAGCCAAGCGCTCCAAGCTTCCCGTCATTTTCGGCGTGCTCATTGCCATCGCCGTGGTTGCCGTGGCGGCCGTTTTCGTGTTCCCGCGCGTATTCGGCGGTTCGGGTGAGGCCATCGAGGCCGGACAGCCCGTGAACGTCGTCATCCCTGAGGGTGCGACGGGCGACGTCATCGCGCAGACCCTGGTCGAGAACCACGTCGTTGAGGATGCTGGCGAGTATTACGCCGCCGTCAAGAAGCTCGGCGCCGAGATGCAGCTCAAACCCGGTGAGTACCGCTTCGAGACCTTGCAGGACCCCATCTCCGTGGTTAAGCAGCTCGTGGCCGGCCCCAACGTCGAGGGCATCAAGCTCACGGTCCCCGAGGGCAAGACCGTCGCCCAGACCGCCCGCATTGTCGAGGAGGTTTACGGCATCCCCGCCGACGACTTCATCGCGCAGGCCAAGGCCTCCAACTACGTTGCCGATTTCACGTTCCTCTCCGAGGCCGCCGACGACTCCCTCGAGGGCTTCCTGTTCCCCAAGACCTACACGTTCCAGGGTACGCCGACCGCCGACCAGATCATCCGCGCCATGCTCGGCCAGTTCCAGGTCGATGTCCTCGACGCGTTGGATTTCAATGCCGGCCTGCCTTCCATCAAGTCGAGGTTCGGCGTCGAGCTCACTGCTTATCAGCTGCTCGATCTCGCCTCCATCGTCGAGCGCGAGGGTCTTCACGCGGAGCAGCGATCGCACGTCGCTTCGGTGTTCCTGAACCGCCTTGCCGGTAAGGGCGACTTCGCCGGGCGTCCGTACCTGCAAAGCGATGCCACGCTCATGTACGTGACGGGTGGCGAGGTCACGGCCAACGACATCCAGACGATTGACAGCCCGTACAACTCGTACAAGAACGCCGGTCTTCCCCCAACGCCGATCTGCTCTCCGTCTGCCGAGGCCATCAGCGCCACGTTGAATCCCACCGATTCCAACGACCTGTATTTCTTCATCACGCAGGACGAGGAGTTCTTCTCCGAGACCTACGACGATCATCAAAAGTCCTGGGAGTAGCGCCTATGAGCATCTTTTCCCCCAGCCGCTACATTACGTGCGTCGAGCACATCGATCTCGACGCCCTGTGGGCGTCGGGTAAGCGCGCGATCCTGCTCGATCGCGACAACACCCTCGTGCCGCGCGACCGTACCTGCGCGCCCGAATCCGTGGCTGCCTGGCTCGATCACGCCCGTGAGCTCGGCTTCGAGCTCATCATGGTCTCCAACAACTGGCATGTAAGTCACGTCTCGCGTTCCGCGGGCGAGCTCGGCATGGACTACATCTCCTTTGCCTGCAAGCCGCTTCCGTTCGCCATCACGGCGGGCATGAAGCGCCTGGGCGCCCGCAAGGAGGAGGCCGTCATGGTCGGCGACCAGCTTTACACCGATGTGTGGGGCGGCAAGCTCGCCGGCGTGACCACCATCCTCGTCAAGCCGCAGTCCACCGCCGATCTGTGGTACACGCAGATCTTCCGCATCTTCGAGCGCATGGCGCTGCGCGGCGTTCCCTGCGAGGAGTAGGGCTGCCATGACCTCTACCGTGAAGCGCGGATGCGACCATATCTTCTTCGTCGGATTCTTGGGGGCGGGCAAGTCCACGCTCGCCCGCAACCTCGGGCGTATGTTCCATCGGCGTTTCGTCGACACCGATCGCCTCGTCGAGCGCAAGTGCGGCCAGACGGTCTCGCAAATCTTCGAGGCCGAGGGCGAGCGGCGTTTCCGCACGCTCGAGACTGAGGCCCTCGAGAGCCTAGCCTCCGAGCGCAGCCTGCTCGTCTCGTGCGGCGGGGGAGTGGTCGAGACCCCTCGCAACATCGAGCTCATCCACGAGATGGGCTTCTGCGTCTACCTCGAGGGCGATATCGACGATTCGCTGCGTCAGATCCGCCGCTCCGACACCCGACCCGATTTTCGCAGTGCCGAGCACGCCGCCCGGTTGCTCGAGCACAGGCGCCCGCTGTACGAAAGCGCCGCCGACCTCACCGTGGATATCCGCGGCACCTCGTTCACCGAGGTTTCCTATACCGTTGCCGAGCTTCTCTTGGAGCGTGGTCTCATATGACGATTCGTCGCAAGCTGCTTTCCTTCGGCTCCCGGAGCACCGATGTCCGCCTTGGCTTCGGGGCCCTCGACGAGCTTCCCAAGTTCCTCTCCGGAGCGGTTGGCAAGCCCTCTCGCGCCTATGTGCTGAGCACCGACGACGTCGATCCCGTCCATGTCGAGACCGTGCGCCGCGCGCTCGTCGACGGCGGGTTCAACGCCGTCGTTCGATGCGTCACTGCCTCCGATGCGCTCGAGGCCGAGTCGGCCCTTGCGCAGTATGACGAGCTTTCTGCGGCAGGCATCACCGCCGAGGACCTGATCGTGGGCGTGGGCGGCGACGAGGCCTGCTCCCTGGCGAGCTACATTTCCCGCACGTGGTGCGGCGGCGTGTCGTGCGCGCTCGTTCCCACCACGCTCGATGCCATGATCCGCTGCTCCACGCAGATGACGCCCCTCGCCGTTTCAGGGGGTTCCCTCGTCAGCCTCGAGCCCGAGGTTTCGCTCGTCGTGTGCGACCTCGCGCTGGTTGGCGATCGCCCGGTCGAGGAGAATGGCCTGGGCTACGCGCTCATGTGCGGTGCGTACCTCTCCGAGAGCCGAGCCTGCTGGGATAGCCTTGGCGCTGCCGTCCAGGGCATTGCGGAAAAGAACGAGACCTCGCTGTCCGACGCGCTTTCCACCACGCTCACTGCGCGCCTGAACATCGCCAAATCCGTGAGCCCCTCTGCGCGCCGCGCCCTGCTGTTCGGCCATACCACCGCCCGCGCCCTGTCCGCGTGCCTGCGCGAGGGCGCGCACCCGTATTACCTGCTCCTCGCCGAGGGCATGCGCTTCGAGGCGCGTCTCGCCATCGATGCCTGCGACTTCGCGGTCGATGAGGTCTTTGCACTCGACGATCACCTCGAGGACCTTGGCATCGGCGAGCTGTCGTTTGACATCGATCCCGCCGCGTTCATCGAGGCCCTTCGCGCCGAGCGCTTCCGCGTCGCCAACCGCTTCCAGCTTGCGCTGCCCAAGTACCCAGGCGTCATCCGTCTTTCGTCCATCGACGACGAAGTTCTTGAGCGCCATGCGCGTGCGTTCATCGCCTCGCGCAAACCCGAGTAGGTCCGTTTACACATCTTTCGCGAGAAAGGAACCGATATGTCCGAAATCCTCAACGGTCCCGCCGGCCGCATCGCCCGCCTGCGCACCCTCATGGCCGAGCGCGGCTACGACGCCGTGGTCGTGCGCGACGAGGCAAACCTGCGTTGGCTCACCGGCGCCATGCGCGTCTTTGACTACACCGGCGAGTATCCGCATGTGGCGTTCGTCACGGTCGACGAGTGCTTCCTGCACACCGACTCGCGCTACTTCAACTCCTTTGAGGAGAACATGCCTGCCGGCAGCCCCTGGAAGCTCGATATGGACGAGATCGACATGCCCCGCTGGGTTGCCGAGCACGCCCGCTCCACCAAGAGCCGCGTCGTCGCCGTCGAGGACGACATGCACATCAAGTTCTACCGCGGTATCGAGCGCGGCCTCGAGGACTGCTCCATCTGCGCGAGCCTTCCGCTCATGCACGGCGACCTCCAACTCATGCGCGCCATCAAGGACGCCGAGGAAATCGAGCTCATGCGCCACGCGCAGTCCATCACCGACGCCGCGTTCGCCCATATGTGCACCGTGATCCGTCCCGGCCTCACCGAGAAGCAGCTCCGCTGCGAGCTCGAGACCTTTATGTTCGATCACGGCGCAGACGACCTGGCCTTCGGCTCCATCGTCGCATCCGGTCCCAACACCGCCAACCCGCACGCCATCCCCAGCGACCGCGTGGTGGAGAAGGGCGACTTCGTCCTTATGGACTACGGTGCGGGCTACCGCGATTACAAATCCGACATGACCCGTACGGTTTGCGTGGGCGAGCCGAGCGAGAAGCAGAGCGAGATCTACGACATCGTCCGTCGCACGCACGAGGAGTGCGTCGCCGCGATTCACGCCGGCGTGGACGGCCACGACATCCACCTGCTCTCCCAGAAGATCATCGGTGACGCGGGTTACGGCGAGTACTACGGCCACGGCCTCGGTCACGGCGTGGGCATCGACATCCACGAGCTGCCGGTCTTCGGCCGCAAGAGCAACATCGTGGAGGAGGGCGCTGTCATCACCGTGGAACCCGGCATCTACCTGCCCGGTGTGGGCGGCGTGCGCCTGGAGGACTACGGCGTGGTTACCAAGGACGGGTACGAGCCCTTCACGACCTCTACGCACGAGCTGGTCGTCATCGACTGCTAGGGCGCTGGCGTAGCGTTTCAATTGCTGCCAACACAAGGGTTCGCGTGTTTATCGCGAACCCTTGTTTCAGAATGTGGCTAAAACCTATGACTTGAGTGTTTTATTATTGGAGCAATTTGCTGCATAGAGCTAGCAGTATGATGCACAATCCAAATAGCGATGCGCTCATGATGGATTTCCATGAGTCTGCTTTCCCCCCGCGTTTTCTATACTGAATCCACGTGCTTGTAATAGAGATGGAAATCGCCAAGGCTATGGTCCAGTAAACCGGATGCGGAATTTGCGCACTCGTGAGAATCAAAACGACTATGGTTATTGTCCCAATAGCCGCTACTGCGTCATGCGCTCGTTTATACGCAGTTTTCTTATTGGACCGTCCGTTCATTGGAGGTTAGCCCAGACACTTATATAATGTTTGAGCAACGTCTGCGGTTGCAAATAGAACTCCCCACGCATCCTTCGTAACGGCAGAGGCTACCCATTCAGCTCCATTCCTTATCAGCCCCCAGTAGCATTCGCTTTCCCTTTGATTAAGTTTTACCTTGTGTGGCACAGGACGGTTGTTTTGGAAGCCGTGCGCGTCGCACCATTCTTTCGAGTAGCTATCCGTGCAGCGCCCGCGCTCGCGCAGTACGGTTGCAGTGGGCGTGCTCTCTTCCTCGAGCATGTAGACTTCTACATCTTGCTTCGGGAGTTCACTGGCAAGTGCAAGCGTTGGCGCTGCAAGGAGGCTCGATGTTGAGAGTGTTCCGACTAACATGAGACCGATAATTTTTTGATTGATGTTCATGGCTGTTCCTTTCATCTTATTGACTTGCTCGCCCTGGTACTCCTTTCTTGAAATGTGGGGCGATCACTTATTCCGTTGGACATATTCGTCGAGCAGCTCTTTCACATCGTGCTCGCCCTCAGCTGAACCCAGGATGATTCCCTTGTCGTCAACTACAAAGGCAGTTGGAATATGTTCGAGCTTGAATTGCTTGTAGGTTATCCAGCCTGGGTCGAGAAGAATCGGAAAATCTCCTTTATGGGGTTCGATGTCATTGAGCGTTCCGTCTTCCGAGACGGTGAATAGATTGCGTTTGATGCTCTGTTCCGCATCGGACTGATCGATGTAGTCGAACACGTTTTCGCAATGGGGGCAGTACGAGCCCCAGAACAGCAGGATATTCTCCTGGCCTTTTGAGAGCTTGGAATAGTAGGTCTCGCCTTTTCCGAGGTTAAAGTCAACTGCGGAGATCATGTTGCTGTATTGCATCGTGTAGGGTCTTGAATTAGCGCGCTCGGTTTCGCGAGACGCGACATTTCGGTTATTCGCGACTGTCGCGATGGTTAAGAGGGTGATCGCCGCAGCGATGACGACGGCACTCCAATTAACGCTTCTTTGGTTGGACATGATTTCCTCCCATCAAACTCGGTGCACCTTGAGCTTTGCAGGAGGGCGTTTGAATGTCTGCCAACAGGGCGTATGAAACTTAGAATCTCGGCTGTTTACAAAGATAAATTACACCTGTTGTCGATTTATGCTGCTTATGTAAAATGAGCGTATGATGCTGGCGCGAGGTTTGGTGGCCATGATGGAGAGTCGAATCCGTGGATACATTCGATACATACCACTCCTGCTTCTCTGCATGTTTCCACATCAGATTTTTCTTGTTGGGTCTATGGACCGTGTCACGGGTATTTCAATCGCCCCATATGCGGTTGTCCCCGCTCTTGCCCTTTCAATGGGAGCGGGCGTCGTGATCCATATTGGACGGGAGCTATTTTGCGAGAAGGTTTGTTCGCACATTTTCAGAGTTCAGCTTATGCTCGCTCTCGCTCTGATTGTGCTCGGATGCTCGCATCTTGTTTTGCTTCATTTTCGTATTTCTGGTTCTTATTTCTACTTCCTGTACCCGCTACAGCAGCTTCTGTTGTTTACCGCATATGCGCTCGCTCCGGCTGTACATGCTCTCATGCCCCAGATCGAAATTGATTCGCGTGTGCAACAGTCTTGTGATAAAGCGGCGGATGGCTCGATGGGTCGATCCCGCGACTACAGGATTATCGCGGCTTATGAGGCGTTTTCCGTCACGTTTCTCTTTGCGTGCTGGTTAATGTTTTCATTCAGCCTGATGGGCCTATTCGCAGCTTACCCTTCACTGATTACTTTCGTTTTGGCGCAGGCTGTGATTGGCCTATGTGTCGTGATGTGGCTTGTTCGTTCTCGCGAGCCTTTGGTCGATTTCGCCTTTTGGGACATATGGCCGTTCAGATTCTTCGGTTCGGTTATTGCATGGCCCGTCGTAGTCTGTGTCCTCGAATGCGGTGCGCCCGGTATCGAGATGTGCTGCGTTGTGATCGCGGCGTCCCTTTTCATTATGAAGTTACGGTCATCCAGCTCCATGAAAGCATGGGGCAATGCGCCAGATGGGTCTGTTCGAGAGTCAAGTGAGACTCCCGAGCGATACCCGGTTTCCGCAATGGCCGTTCAGCTCAAGGGTGCGTTTCCCAATGTGGAACTTGCCGACAGGGAGCGGCGATGCATCGAGATGGCGTTGACAGGTATGACCTCTGCTCAGATTGCCGATGTGCTCGGGATTAAATCGGCGACCGTACGGTCATATCTTGTCCGATCGTATCGAAAGCTCGGTGTTCCCGACTTTAAGGGGCTTGTTGAACAGATGAGGCACTCGCATCAGGCCTTCCCATCGGAGGGGGCGGGGGATGAGGTGGTGATGGGCTCCGCAGTCGCGGGTGGAAAGCCGGAGTCCCGCGTCCTCCCGAGTCTGCCCATCGATGTGCGGAGCGTACTTGCCTTTTTGCTCCTCATGCTCATCCTCGGAGATCCGCGGCTGACGAGCACTTCGTTGTCCTTCATCGTCGCCTGCTCGATCATCGCCGGTGTCACGCTGTATGTGGTAAGGGACAGGAGCCGGTGCATGTCGAGGGCGGTGCGGATTCTTGTCGAGGGCGTTGCCATCTGCTCCATCATCGTCTTTCATGCTCTTGCATCCACTTTGCATGATGTGCCACACGCCTCGATTGGGGTGCATCTTGGTTTGTTGATTTGCGCGATCTTCTTCATTCCTTACCTATTGAGTATTGCGGCGGATGCTACGGGCGCAGCGATGACTGATGGGTTCGGGCGTAATCGCACCCTATTCGCCGCATCTTTGCTGCTCACTGCCGTCTTCCTGCTTATCGCGTCATTGTTTCCGCTCGTGCGGGAACTCGGTATCTTCGCGTTGCTTGTCGTTTTGTGTCTCGACAGGCTCGACCGCTCATGTACTTTCGAGGAGCCCTGGGCGGCGCATGACGGGGCTTTCGAGGCGGCCTCGCGTTTTCGTTTCGACCGATTTCTCCCGTTCTTTATGCTGGGGGTCGTTTCCGGTGTCTGCGTGCAGGCGGTTCTACATGTCGATGGGGTTTTGGGAACCGACATCATGCTCGCCCTGCCCGTGGCGCTTAGTATGTTGGCGTGTAGCCTGTATCTCTATCGCCTGTCTTGTCCCAGGAGATGGTGTGTCGTCTATCTGGGAGTCGGTATATGTATGGTGGCGGTTGGATATACCTTGTGGGGCTCCGCTCGGCTTGGGTCGGCATATGCTCTTCTCATGCTGTGGGCGGTTGTTGCTCAATCGCGAGGCGAGCCCTCTTGGCGAGCTTCGGTCCATGCGCTTATGTTCGGGATAGCCGCGGGTGCCGCCGTTGGCCTCATGGAGTTTGAGATTCGCTATGTCGCGCTGTGCGCGCTGAAAGAGCTTCAGGGCGCCCTGCCCAGCTCTTTTGATATCGAGTTTCGAGCCCTTATTTTGGTGGGACTGCTACTTTCCTGCTCCGTATACGTCCTGTACGAATTCTGGACCTGCCGTCTTTGCGACCCTCCGTCTATGCCAATGGGGGATTTCGAAAGAATAGTGAGCTACTGCACGGCGAGGGGAGCTACGGATCTTCAGGGGCTCGTTGTCGCACACATCGTGGTTGGTGAATCCGGTCGTCGGATAGCGAATGCCGTTGGATACTCCGTTGGTTCCGTAAACTCTGCGCGCCTGGCTGCATATAGGCAGCTCGGAGTACATAATCGAGGGGAGCTCATGCAGTTGCTGGGAAGAGAGCTCGGCATAACCGCACGTCCATTGCGTTCTTGAGGGGACGTTCCGTGTAGGTCGCCCAAATCGAGTATACTTAATCAGTTCGATTCTTCTACAGAAAGGCAAGCCATGGCTTCCATCACCACCGCCGACTTCCGCAACGGCATGGGTCTCAAGATCAAGGACAAGTACTACACCATCGTCGAGTTCCAGCACGTCAAGCCCGGCAAGGGCGGCGCCTTCGTCCGCTACAAGACCAAGGACCTCAAGACCGGCCGCGTGGTGGAGAACACCTGCAACGCCGGCTCCAAGTTCGAGAGCGTGCAGCTCATCACCAACGAGATGCAGTACCTCTACAACGACGGCGACAACTACTACTTCATGGACATGACCTCCTACGAGCAGATCGCCGTCCCGGCCGACTTCATCGGTGACAACTCCAAGTGGCTGCGCGAGAACGACAACGCCCAGCTGCTCTACGCCGACACCGAGCTGCTCGGCGTGAACCCGCCCATGTTCATCGAGGCCGAGGTCGTCGAGACCGTCCCGGGCGCCAAGGGCAACACCGTCCAGGGTGCCACCAAGCCGGCCACCATCGACACCGGCGCGGTCGTCCAGGTCCCCATGTACCTCAACGAGGGCGAGCGCATCAAGGTCGACACCCGCACCGGCGAGTTCGTCCAGCGCCTCTAATCGCTCTCATCCAGTGCACGTCCGTCGCGCGGCCCGCATGGGCCCGCGCGCTTACCACGTAAAGGAGTGGGCATGTCGCAAGAGATCACCATCGCCGGCATCGGCATCGCACCCGAGGTGCTGACCGCCATCGTTTCCCGCGCCGTCGAGGAGGTCGAGGGCATCGCGTCCGTGGGCGTGAAGGACCTCGCCACCAACCTCGTCTCCATGTTCTCCACCAAGTCCGTGCCCATGGGCGAGGACGTCGAGGCCGAGGTCGTCGACGACAAGCTTCGCCTGACCGTGCACCTCACGGTCTTCTTCGGCTATCCGTTCAAGCCCCTGGCCGAGGCCGTGCGCGTCGCCGTCGCCAATGCCATCGACGCCCAGGTCGGCGTTGAGGTCGAGTGCGTGAACATCTGCATCGACAGCCTCGTCTTTCCCAAGGAGTAGCGCGTGGCAAGTCTCAAAGTCAATCGTGGGCGCACGCTCGCCCGCAGCCAGGCGCTGCAGATCCTGTTCCAGTCCGAGATGCGAAAAGTCTCCGTCGAGGACGTCCTGGCAGGGGATTACACCCTGTCCAAGGGTCCGCTGGCACCGTACGCCATCGAGATCGCGCGCGGCGTTTCCGCCAACCGCGACCGTATCGACTCCGCGCTTCGCGCCGTCTCCGCGAACTGGACCCTCGAGCGCATGCCGGGTGCCGATCGCAACTTGCTTCGCGCCGCTGTCTACGAGCTGTACTTCCAGGTCGCCGACACGCTCGACGCAGCCGTCGTCATCAACGAGGCCGTCGAGATCGCCAAGGCCTATGGCACCGATGAGTCCGCCGGCTTTGTGAACGGCGTGCTCGGTCGCATCGTGCGTGATCGTCACCTGCCGAGTCTGCAGCACGTCGCCTGCACCATCACCGCTGAGGATGCCGAGGCTGCCTGCCTGGCCGCCCTGTGGTTCGAGATCGACCCCAAGCGCCTGGCAGCCGAGGAAGAGGCCGCCCGCGCCGCCGAGGAGGCCCGCGCCCGCTTCGAGGCCGACGACTACGGCTTTGCCGAGGATGACCTTGACCATATCTTCAACGATCCCTTCGACGCCGAGGCCGGCGAGTAGTGCATGGCCGAGGGTAACTTCGACGAGATCACCGAGCGCCTGGACGAGATCATTGCCCAGGTCCGCTCCAAGGACACGTCCCTCGAGCGCAGCCTCGACCTGTTCGACGAGGCGATCGAGCTCGGCTCCCGCGCCGTGGACATGGTCGATTCGTTCGAGCTGTCCCCGCGCGAGGCCGATATGCTCGATGCAGAGCTTGCGACCGAGGCCCAATCTGAGCAGCCTGCCGAGCAGGCCGAGACCGACCCCGAACCGAGCGGGGCATAAGGAAGGCGCCACGTGGCACGCGTTCGTTTGGATGATGAATTGATTTCCCAGGGCATCTGCGAGAATCGCGCAGATGCCCTGCGCACGTTGATGGCCGGTTTGGTTTCGTCCGGCGGCGAGCGCTTGAGCTCGCCCGGCATGATGGTCAAGCCCGGCATCGAACTGCACGTGAAGGGCCGTATTCCCTATGTGGGGCGTGGCGGGCTCAAGCTCGCCGGCGCCCTCGATGCGTTCCGAGTGGACCCTTCCGGCCTCAACTGCCTGGATGTTGGATGCTCCACCGGCGGCTTTACCGATTGCCTTCTCAAACGCGGTGCGGCCCATGTCCTGTCCGTGGACGTGGGGCGGGCGCAGTTCGACTGGTCGCTGCGCCAGGATGAGCGGGTGACCCTGCTCGAGCGCACGAACATTGTGGACGTTCCCGAGCTCGGCTATCGTTCGAGCGCCGACCTGGCCGTATGCGACGTGTCGTTCACGAGCATCGCCACGATCCTGCCTGCGGTGCTCGAGCTCCTCACGCCCAACGGCGCTTTCCTGACCCTCGTCAAGCCTCAGTTCGAGGCGCCGCAGGGCGAAGTGGGGGAGGGCGGCATCGTTCGCGACCCTGCCGTGCATGCGCGGGTCCTTGCCGATGCGGTCGAACTCTTCCGCGAAAACGGGCTTTCCCCGCTGGGGCTGTGCGCCTCACCCATCACGGGCGCCAAGGGCAATCGCGAATTCTTCCTCCTGGGTGCGCGCGGGGCATCTGCCGCATCTCGTGAGGAGATGGACGCATCTGCCGTTTCCGCGCGCATCGACGCGCTGGTGTATTCGGAGGTTCCTCGATGAAGGTCCTGCTCGTCCCCAATTACTACAAGCAAGAGGCCGTTGAGAGCGGCCTCACCCTCGAGCTGTGGCTCACGCGACAGGGCTTTGAGGTCGAATGGGCCGCCGACCGGCGCTCCGGTATCGAGTCGATCCCCGACCTCGCGGGCTGTGGCCTTGTCATCTCCCTCGGCGGCGACGGCACGCTCCTGCGCGCCGCGCGCATCGTGGGGTATCGCGAGATTCCAATCCTCGGCCTGTCCTATGGTCACCTCGGGTTTCTCACCGCGGCGAGCCCTCAGGACAAGAACATCCTCTCGGTTGTGTCCGACGCGCTTGCCGGCGAGCTGCATGTGAGCCGCCGCGCTACGCTCGCCTGCGAGATCATGAGCGTGAATGAACGCGGTGAGGAAGAGGTCTGCACCGGCTTTGCCCTGAACGACCTCGCGCTCGCCCGCGGCCCGCTCTCCGATATGGTCGAGTTCGACATCACCGTTTCCGGCCATCACATCGATCGCCTGCGCGGGGACGGCGTGGTGGTTTCCACGGCCACCGGCTCCACGGGGTACGCCCTGTCCGCCGGCGGCCCCATCGTGAGCCCGGAGTACACCGGCATGGTCTGCGTGCCCATCGCGCCCCACACCATCCAGGCCCGCGCCTTCCTCACGTCCCCGTCCGACGTCGTGGAGATATCCGTGTCCAAAGATCGCCCGTCGGTCCCCGCCATTGCCCTCGACGGCCAGTTCATCACGCCGTCCGGCGAGGTCGAGCGCGCCGTCGTGCGTCGCGGCGATGCCGACATCCTGCTGCTCGATTACGGCCCGGAGAGCTTTTACACGTCCGTGAGCCGCGTCTTTTACGGGGTGCGCAATGATCGATGAGATCCATGTCGAGAACATCGCGCTGATTAAATGCGCCGACCTGGTGCCCGGTCCCGGTCTCACGGTCCTCACCGGCGAGACGGGCGCGGGCAAGACCGCCCTGCTTTCCGCCCTCAAGCTGCTGATGGGCGAGCGTGCGGATTCCGCGACGGTTCGCGAGGGGAGCGACGGTGCGCTTGTCGAGGGACGTCTGTTCAGCGGCGCTCGCGACGAGGAGGGCTTCGTTATCCAGCGTCGCCTGGGCTCCGACGGCCGTTCCCGCGTGCGTGTGGACGGATCGCTTGCGAGCGTGCGCGAACTGTCCGAGCGCGTGAGCCCCCTGATCGACCTGTGCGGTCAGCACGAGCACCAGCGGCTGCTCGACCCAGCTTCCCATGTTGGGATGGTCGATGCCTGGGCCGGCGCGGGCGTTGCCGAGGCACTCGCCGCGTATCGCGACGCGCTTGCGCGTGCCAACGAGGCCGCGCGCGAGCTCGAGCGCGTCGAGCAGGCGAGCCGCACGCAGGGCAGCCGTCTTGAGGAGGCGCGGTTTGCCCTCGAGCGCATATCCGATGTCGATCCCAAGCCCGGCGAGCTCGAGGAGCTCGAGGAGCGCCTGCCCCGCGTCGAGCACGCGGAGAGCCTCGCATGCTGCGCCAACGATGCCGCTGAGGCCCTGACCTGCGAGGGCGGCGCGCTCGATGCACTCAATACCGCCATCGCGGAGCTGTCTCGCATGACCCGCGTCGACGTTAAGCTCTCCGAGTTCGCCGACCAGCTTTCCGGCGCTGCCATCACGGTCGAAGATGCGGCTGCGGAGCTGCGCAGATACCGCGATTCGGTCGATTTTGACCCGGCGGAGCTGGCCGCCGCGCAGGAGCGCTACTCGGCGTTCAAGGGCTTGTTGCGCCAGTGGGGCCCGCATATGGAGGACGTCTTTGCCCGTCGCGATGAGGCGGCCGAGCTGCTTTCGCTCGTCGATGACGCCGAGGCCCGCGTGAGGCGCGCCCGCGATGCCCGCGATGCAGCCGAGGCCGAGCTTGCTGAGGCCGCGCGGACACTGACCAAACGCAGAAACGCTGCGGCGCCGCGTTTTTGCCGCGAGGTGGGCAAGCAGATGGCGCGTCTCGAGATGGGCCGCGCCGAGCTCGTGTGGGACAGCAAGCCGCTCGCACGTGAGCGCTGGACCGTCCAGGGCCCAACCGCTTGCGAGCTGCTGTACCGCAGCGGTGCCGGCATGACGCCTCGTCCGCTGCGCCGTATCGCCAGCGGCGGCGAGCTCTCGCGCGTCATGCTCGCTTCCAAGGTGGTCCTCGGCGAGGCGGACGCCGTTGATACGCTCGTGTTCGACGAGGTCGACGCCGGCGTTGGCGGCTCCACGGCCCGCTCCCTCGCGCAGGTGCTCGCAGACCTGGCGCGCACCCATCAGGTGATCGTGGTCACGCATCTGGCCCAGGTGGCCGTGCAGGGCTCCGTCCACTATGTGGTGCGTCGCGACGATGCTGCCGACATCCCCGAGACGAGCCTCATCCGCGTCGAGGCCGCCGATCGTATCGCCGAGATCGCCCGCCTCCTCTCCGGAGACGCCACCGAAGAGTCCCTCGCCCACGCCAAGCAACTCCTCGTCGAAGCAGGAAGGCTCTAACTGTCCGCCCAGCGGGAACGTATAAGATTCAGCGTTCGGTCAGTCCTGACTCGCGACGAAGGCCCCACTGGGGCCTTCTGCTCGTGCGGAATCTACGCTGAACCTTATACGTTCCCGCTGGGCTGCGTTGAGCTTATGCTCACTGGCGGTTTCCAGGCGGAATCTCGTTGTGAATACGCGACCGTCGAGCCTTGGGGCTGGGTCGGGTGCGTGTTTGCCGTAGATTCCGCACGCAAAGAAGAGCCCAGTGGGCTCTTCGTCTTGCGCAGGACCTGACCGAGCGGCAAACACGCACCCGACTCAGCCAATTTCAGGTAAGATGGTCAGCATGAATACTTTTGATACCTCCCACATCCGCAACTTCTCAATCGTTGCGCACATCGACCACGGCAAGTCGACGATTTCCGACCGCATCCTCGAGCTCACCCGCACCGTCGAGGAGCGCGACATGGAGTCGCAGCTGCTCGACACCATGGATATCGAGCGCGAGCGCGGCATCACCATCAAGTCCAACGCCGTCCGCGTCATGTACGACGCCGACGACGGTGAGACCTATCAGTTCAACCTCATCGACACGCCTGGTCACGTCGACTTCACCTACGAGGTCTCCCGCTCGCTCGCCGCGTGCGAGGGCGCGGTCCTCGTGGTCGACGCCACGCAGGGTGTTGAGGCGCAGACGGTCTCCAACGCGAGCCTCGCAATGAACGCCGACCTGGACATCGTGCCGGCAATCAATAAGATCGACCTGCCCTCCGCGCATCCCGAGGAGGTCAAGGTCGAGATCGAGGACGAGCTCGCCATCCCCGCCGACGACGCCGTGTGCGTGTCCGGCAAGACGGGTGAGGGCATTCATGACCTGCTCGAGGCTATTGTGTTCCTGGTGAGCCCGCCCAAGGGCGACGCCAACAAGCCGCTCAAGGCCCTCATCCTCGATTCCTATTTCGACGAGTACCGCGGCGTCGTTGCCACGGTCCGCATTTTCGACGGCCAGGTCAAGAAGGGCGACCATCTGCGCATGATGCAGGGCGGCGAGGAGTTCCTCGTCGACGGCGTCGGCGTGCGTCGTCCCGCCGAGTTTGCGCTCGACGCGCTCGGCGTGGGCGAGGTCGGTTTTGTGGTCACGGGCCTGAAGGACCCCGAGGCCGTGCGCGTGGGCGATACCCTCACCCTCGCAGGCAACCCCTGCGACGCGCCTCTGGAGGGCTATCGCGAGGCCAAGCCCATGGTGTACACCGGCCTGTTCCCGATTGACAACAAGGACTACGAGAGCCTGCGCGACGCGCTCGAGAAGCTCCACGTCAACGACCCGTCGCTCATCTGGGAGCCCGAGACCTCCGCGGCGCTCGGCTTTGGCTTCCGCGTTGGCTTCCTGGGGCTGCTGCACATGGAGGTCATCAAGGAGCGCCTGGAGCGCGAGTTCGACCTGGCGCTCATCGCGACGAGCCCCAGCGTGGACTACCACGTGTACAAGACCGATGGCGAGATGATCGAGGTCCGCAGCCCGCAGGACCTGCCCGACGTCACGCGCATCGACCACATCGAGGAGCCCTACCTCAAGGCCAAGATCATCACCCCGCCCGAGTACACCGGCGCGGTCATGCAGCTTGCCATCGAGCACCGCGGTATCACTACCGACATGATCCACTTGTCGCAGAAGTCCGTGGAGATGCACTTCGACATCCCGCTCGCCGAGCTCATCCTCGACTTCTTTGACCAGCTCAAGAGCCGTACCAAGGGCTACGCGTCCCTGGATTACGAGTTCTCCGACTATCGCATGAGCGAGCTCGTCAAGCTCGACATCTTGCTGTCCGGCGACGAGGTCGACGCCCTGTCGTTCATCGTCCATAAGGACAAGGCCTACGGCCTGGCCCGCGGGCTGTGCGACAAGCTCAAGGAGATCATCCCTCGCCAGCTGTTCGAGGTACCCATCCAGGGTGCCATCGGCAACAAGATCATCGCCCGCTCCACCGTCAAGGCGCGTCGCAAGGACGTTCTGGCTAAGTGCTACGGCGGCGATATCTCGCGTAAGCGCAAGCTGCTCGAGAAGCAAAAAGAGGGCAAGAAGCGCATGAAGGCCATCGGCTCCGTCGAGGTGCCGCAGGAGGCGTTCCTCGCCATTTTGAAGGTCGAAGATTGATCGACCTGCGTGAACAATTCAAGCGTCAGCCGTTTCTGATGGCGCCCATGGCGGGCGTCACGGATGCGGCGTACCGCATCATGTGCCGCCGTCGCGGTGCTGAGATGGCCTATACCGAGATGGTGAGCGTGGCCGGCCTCTCCTATAAGAGCGCCAAGACCTGGGTGCTCGTGGAACCGGAACCCGAGGAGCCGCAGATCTGCGTGCAGCTGTTCGGCACCAAGCCCGAGCAATTCGCGTTCGCGGTGAACGCTGTGCAGGAGCGCGTGGGGGACAAGCTCACGCTCATCGACATCAACATGGCGTGCCCGGCGCGCAAGGTCATTACCAAGGGCGAGGGCTCCGCGCTCATGAAGGAGCCCGAGCTTGCAGCGTCGCTGGTGGAGGCATGCGTGCGTGAGGCGCGCGTGCCCGTCACGGTCAAGATTCGCCGCGGCTTTGCGGCGGGGGAGAACACGGCCGCTGAGTTCGCCGCCCGCATGGAGCAGGCCGGCGCCGCCGCCGTCGCCGTGCACGGCCGCACTGCTAACCAGCTGTACACCGGCGAGGCAGACTGGTCCACCATCGACGAGGTCGCCGCGCGCGTGGGCGTGCCCGTGATCGGCTCGGGCGACGTGTTCTCCGCGGAGGACGCCGCGCGGATGCTCACCGAGACGGCCGCCGACGCGGTGTTCATCGCCCGCGGTACGTATGGCAATCCCTGGGTGTTCGGCGACGCCCGTGCGCTCTCTCTCGACGGCGTGCCCGTGCCCGAGCGCGGCGCCCTCGAGCGTATCGAGGCGCTGCGCGAGCACCTCACGCTGTTGCACGAGACGCAGCCGTTCATGGCACGCGGCCGCGCGTTCTCGAGCTGGTACCTCAAGGGCCTGCCGCATGCCGCTGCGTGGCGTGGCCGCGTGGTGCAGTGCACAACCTACGACGAATTCATGGCCCTGCTCGACGAGGCCGAGGCTGAGCTGGCGGTGGGGCCTGACGCGGACGGTCGATGACGTCTGCTTGCCGGAGTTTTGGAGCCCGGTTTTTGATGCGGAGTTGCCCTGGTTTGCCTCGCGGGCCCGCATGTACGCCGCGGGAGCCGCAAGTCGTCGTTTCGTGCGGGGCATGTTTCTTCGGATACCTGGCATAGTTCGAAACTAATTACCAAAAGTCGACGATTTTTTTCCGAATCCTGGGGAAATGCAAAATAAACTTCGGGTTTTGGTAACTAGGGTTGAGTATCCGCAATCGGTACCTTGGATTTGGGGGTCGCTATTCGTGAAGCCGCGCGCTCTGTACCTGCATATTCCGTTTTGCAGGGCAAAATGCCTGTACTGCGATTTTGACTCGCGCGCCTTGGGCGGTTGTGAGCTCGACGCCACGATGGACCGCTACTGCACCGCCCTCACATCCCAGATCGACACATACGGTGCCGCGGGCGAGCTCGACGAGGTGGAGACGGTCTACATCGGCGGGGGAACGCCGAGCCTCTTGGGCGCGCGCCTTGTTTCGCTGGTGGAGCGCGTGCGTGGGTATTGCGATCCCACTGAGTTTACTTGCGAGGCAAATCCCGAGTCGTTCACGCTTGAGCTCGCGCAGGCCCTGCGCGAGGCCGGTGTCACGCGTATCTCCCTCGGCGTTCAGACGCTCGATGCAGGCGAGCTAAAGGCCATCGGTCGCATTCATTCCGCCGAGCAGGCCATGCTCGCCATTGCTCAGGCCAAGGCAGTTGGCTTTTCCACCTCGTGCGATGTCATGTGCGGGCTGCCCGGGCAGACGTTCGAATCGTTCGGTCGTACGCTCGAGACCCTTATGACGCTACGGCCCGATCACATCTCGGTGTACCCCCTGCAGCTCGAGGAAGGCACGCCGCTTGCGCGTTTGGAGGAGCAGGGTCGCATTGCGGTCCCCGATGAGGATTTCCAGGCCGTATGCATGGACCTTGCCGCCGAGAAGCTAGCGGGCGCGGGCTTTGAGCGATACGAGGTCGCGAGCTACGCCCTGCCTGGTCAGCGCTGCCGCCACAACATTGCGTATTGGACCGGTAAGCCCTATCTGGGTCTCGGCCGCTCCGCCGCCGGCATGTTTGACATCCCCGTCACTTCCGAGATGTGTAATTTGGGGACGTACCCCTTTTACACATCGGGCGCGAACCTCTCGAGCGCCCCGCAGGAGGGGCGTGTGCGCTACCGCCAGCTCGACGATGAGGGTGCGCAGTTCGATACCGAGCACCTCGCGCCGCGCGAGGCCATGGCTGAGGACCTGATGCTCGCCTGTCGCATGACCGACGGCATTCCGCTCGACCTGCTCACACGGGCCACCTCGTGTATTCCGGAGACGGACCTGCGCGCGGCTTGTGAGAGCGCCGTTTCCTCCGGTCTCGCGACGTGGGACGAGGACGCGCTCAGGCCCACCCACCTCGGCTGGCTCGATGGCAACGAGTTGTTCGGCCTATTCTGGGGCCTCGCCGAGTAGCCGCATCGGCATATTTCCCGCGGACCCCTTGCGCGCCGCCGCTGGTTGCGCCATGCTGTGCAAAATCGTTTGAGAGGAGGGCGCCATGCCCGGTAAACGCGAAAATGTGATCAGCTGGGACGAGTTCTTCATGCGCGCCGCCGTTGCGGCATCCCTGCGCAGCAAGGACCCCAACACGCAGGTGGGCGCTTGCATTGCCGATACGAACAACCGCATCCTCTCGGTGGGGTACAACGGCACGCCGTCAGCGCTGAACGACGATGATTTCCCCTGGGGCACCGCGGACGACCCGCTGCATGACAAGCACAACTACGTGATTCATGCCGAGGCCAACGCGATCCTCAACTACCGTGGTTCTCTCAAGGACATGGCGGGCGCGACTGTTTACGTCACCCTGTTCCCGTGCCACGAGTGCGCCAAGACCCTCGTGCAGGCGGGCATCGGTGAGGTCGTGTACCTGGACGACAAGTACTGCGGCACCGAGGACAACCTCATCTCCAAGAACATCCTCGATCGCTGTGGTATCGCGTATCGCCAGGTCCAGCTCGGGGATTAACGTCTCAATTGGGGACAGGCACGAATTGATCCGGCGCCAGACTGCGCGTGTATAAGGGGACGGGTGCAAATTGCACATTGTGCGGTTTGCACCCGTCCCTTGCTTCTTGCGAGCGCCCAGGACGAGTGAGCGGCGCCGGCCCAGTGCACATCGCCGGGGCCATGTGTAATTTGCACCCGCCCCATTTACACATTGGGGGCATTTGGTGCCCGATGGCGCTCCGTGGGTGTGCCGGGTGTTCATCGGGATATAATGTCTCCCACTGAATACAGCCGTAGCAGGGAGTTTTTTGCCATATGGCAGGAATGAACGATAAAGACTACTACGCCATCCTCGGCGTGGATAAGGACGCCTCGGCCAAGGACATCCAGAAGGCGTTCCAGCAGAAGGCCCGCAAGCTGCATCCCGATGTGAACAAGGAACCGGATGCCGAGGAGCGCTTCAAGGAGGTTTCCGAGGCCTATGCCGTCCTCTCCGACGAGCAGAAGCGCGCCCGGTACGACGCCATGCGCTCGGGCAACCCGTTTGCCGCCGCAGGCGGTCCCGCACCCGCCTCGGGCGGGTACTCCGGCGGCTACACCGGCTTTGGGGGCTTTGGTTTCCCGTTCGGCGGCATGGGCGGCTTTTCCACGCAGCGCCGCCGCGGCGCCTCCGCCTACAACCCCTCGATCGGCGCGGACGTGGTCGTCGAGGTCAAGCTCTCCCGCGAGCAGGCGCGCGACGGTGCGCGCGTCGCGGTCAAGTACCCGCGCTACGAATCCTGTGATAACTGTCACGGTTCCGGATCGGTGGCCTCCGAGCACCATCGCGCGTGCCCCACGTGCGGCGGCACTGGCTCCATCGCCGTCGACCTGGGCATGTTCGGCATGGGCCAGGCCCGCATGGTGTGCCCGGAATGCGGCGGCTCCGGCAAGGTCATCGCAGACCCGTGCCCGGTGTGCGGCGGCGAGGGTCGCACGCGCGTCCAGGGCGAGGCTGTGGTCGAGTTCCCCGCCGGCACGCACGACGGCGATCTGGTCCGCATGAAGGGCCGCGGTAACGCCGGCACCAACGGCGGCGAGACGGGCGACCTGGTCGGCCGCGCCCATGTGAGTGCTGAGCGCCTCGAGGGCCGTGCCCGCTCGGGCTTCTACACGCTCGGCTTGGTAACGCCCTTCCTGGTGCTCTCCTCGTTCTCGGGCACGTTCTCCATGTTCTTGCTGCTGTGCGCGATACCGCTCGTCATGGGCCTGGTCATGGTCCTTACCGACGACGTGTTCCATCGCAGCGGCCTGTGGTGGAAGCGCGGCCTGCAGGTGTTTGCCAGCGGCGTTTCGAACGGTCTGCTCTTCGCCCTGATCTCCGTGTGGTTCTCTAGCTGTACGCAGGCCATGTTCTTGGGGCCGTATCGGTATATGTAGCGTGCGCCCAATTCGCCCGAGTCATTTTGGGCGTGTGAGGCTGCCGCGCTTTGGGTAGAACGAAAAGCGTCGGCGCGCTGCCTGGGGCCCTATGCGGTCCTGGAGGCGGCGCCGGCATGCCGCATCCGTCGGGGGTGCGGCGCGACCGGCAGGGCGTTCGCGTCTTGCGCGGCCGCATGAGTTAAGGAAAACCTTGGGGGAGGGTCCACACAGTGGCGGACAAGAGGGATTACTACGAGGTGCTCGGCGTCGATCGCGATGCCACGCCCGATCAGATCAAGCGCGCGTTCAGGAAGAAGGCGGTCAAGCTTCATCCCGACCATAACGATGCACCCGATGCGAACGAGCAGTTCGCCGAGCTGAACGAGGCCTACTCGGTCCTGTCCGACGAACAGAAGCGCTCCATGTACGACCGCTACGGCACCGTCGACGGCATGCCCGGCGGATCCGGCTTTGTCGATTTCTCCGACATTTTTGGTGGCATGGGCGTCGACGACATCTTTTCCTCGATCTTCGGCGGCTCCGGCGGCGGCACGCGCGATCGCGCCCGCGACCGGGCCCGTCGCCGCGCCGGCCGCGATATGGCCATCTCACTCTCCATCACCCTCGAGGAGGCGGCGCAGGGCTGCAAGAAGACCATCACGTTCGACCGCCTCGGCCCGTGCGAGGACTGCGACGGCTCCGGCAGCGAGGAGGGCGGCCAGGAGCAGCCGTGCCCGAACTGCAACGGTACGGGCTATGTGACCACGGTTCAGCAGTCCATCTTCGGCGCCATGCAGTCCAGCTCACCGTGCCCCGATTGCAAGGGCGAGGGCACCGTCATCGACAAGCCCTGCTCGCACTGCCACGGCGACGGTCGCGTCCGGACCCATGAGCGCCTGGACGTCGAGGTCCCGGCGGGTGTGGGCACCGGTCGCCAGCTGCGCTTGCGCGGCTACGGCGAGGCGGGCTTTCCCGGAGCCCGGGCCGGCTGCCGGTGCC
>OAUC01000510.1_pt1 | contig 21431 bp, 20 predicted proteins | sample 1495091 | NCBI WGS metagenome assembly OAUC01 (sample SAMEA2579997, study PRJEB22360) | human gut metagenome | biome: human gut; feature: human-associated habitat; material: faeces | place: Denmark | collected 2008/2010
GGCGGCGCGACATGGCCGCCCGCCTGTCGCCCACCGGCCTCGTGGACGCGGAGGGAAGCCCCTCCGACGAGCTCGCCGCCGCCGCCCTGTATCCGCTCAACAAGCCGGGCATTTCGATTAACGACGGCCCTATACCGCAGAGAACTGGCGAGCGGGACTCCCGAACAATCTCGATGGTTGTGTTCGACGGTTCCGCCTCGGTGATCAGGCGCATGGGAGGCAGGCGTGCGGGCTTCAGTGTAGTGCCGCTGCCCGCAGAAGATCGTCTGGACTCGGCGTTCCGTGGTCTTATCTCGGCGGTGCCCCTTCGCCAGGCCTCGCGAGGGCAGCGTCTTTACTTCGAGTCGAGTCCGGAAATTGGAAGAAGGATAACCTCTGGTGATGTTGGGTGGGCGCGCGCCCACTGTGTCGGCCAGGGCGAGGACCCGGCTCAGCTGTGCCGGTTTGTTGAAAGGCTGGCGGCGGATTCTTCGCTTTTGAGTTCGGCCAGGCGATTCGTCTCCTCTGATTACCGCGGTTGTGAGTTTGAGGAGTCGCTGGGTTTTTCTATCCCGCAGGCGAATTCCGCGAATTTCAGGAAGAAGAACTCGCTCGTCTTCATGACGGATGGAGTCGCCCTTGTTGATGCGGCGGCACGTCCGGGCGGTGGGGGAGATCTTGCCGAGTTCGCGGCTGTCGAGTTCATCTCCCATCTCACGCTGGTTGATTATCTTCTTGATTTTTACCCCTATCCCGATGCGCTGGTGAGCGGGGAGGGGTCATCGACATGTTCGAGTTCCTGATGCGCCGCCATGCGGCTCCGGCCGAGACCCCGCTCTCCGAGGTCCGCTTCACCCGGGAGGACCTGCTGGACCTTGGATGTCGAAGAACAATTGGCAGGTGATGTGCATATGAGTCTTCAAAGTCTATACGGTCGGCTGGCGCGGTACGAGGCGAACGCGAGCTATTGGGAGGACCAGGCGGCGGGATATTCGTCCCAGATTGCCGGCCTTTCCAGTTCGCTTTCGCACAAACAGGATCAACTTGCGAAGGCCCGGGCTGCCGATGCGATGTGCGCCTCCGTGGTTGCGGCAGCCGAAACGTTTGAGCTCGATATGGACAATCTCGCTCTTTCGCTTGGTCAGGCGGTGGTTGAGAATGTCAGGCCGGGAGTCAAATCCATCTACGAGGGTACGTCTGATTTGGCGCAACAAGCCAAAGCCGCGAGTGCATTGTTGGTTGCTCAGCTTGCCGGGGAGGTCGACTGTTTGAGTGCATCGCTTTCTGCCGCGCAAGCGAGCCTTGACAATGCAAGCGCGAACGCCGCTTCGGCCCGTTCAAGCGCCAACTCGGTGCGCGCGAGCATCCGTTGGTATCGCGAGTAAGTTTCGAGCGGCATCCTTGCCAGAGCAGGCTTCACTGCTACCCTGTGGTGACGACAAGGGCTGTCGTTGTGAGAGGAAGTGACGATATGGTTTCAACTGAGGGTTGGCTTCCCATAGGCTCCGTGGTTTACGTGGGCTGCTTTGAAGATCCGGTTGTGATCATCGGCTATCTGGGCCGCGACGGAGGCGTTGGCAAAGTGTGGGACTACTTTGGCAGGAAGTACCCCGCCGGATGGTCATCAGATGCGAAGGACATCATGTTTAACCGCGATGCCATAGAGGGCGTTTTGTATGTGGGCTACCAGGACGAGCGTTTTGCCGATTTGGTCGATCGCCTCAATGCGGCGAAGGGGGACGTTGCCGGTGAGGGGTGCGGCTATGATGGCTGATCAAGGCGACTCTACGGTCTATGAGTTCTCCTATCTCTTCGGCAAGGAGGAGTACCGTTCGTACGTGACGGCGCGAGACGCGCGGTCTATGCGCTTTTTCGGGGCCGTGGGGTTGGTGTGCATTCTTCCCTCCTTGCTCTTACTCCCGTATGCGTTTTCCACCGGCGAATTGTCCGATGCCATTGCGGCAGTTCTATTTATTCTGCTCGCCTTATTCGTGGTCTCGATTCTGATAACGGGCAAAGCCCCGTGGATTGGATCCGCGCGCAAGTCGCAGTGCCGCAACTACTTGGAGGTCCATGGCGCGCGCGTGACGAATCAACGCTTTTTTGAGCGCGTTGCGCTTGATGAAGACGGGGTTGCCGTCACATTCGGGCCGCGCGGGGCTTCCGAGGGGGAGCTCGTGACGATCAGCCGCGCCTGGGATGCTTGGGACCGCGCTTTCGCGACGCGGGACGGGAGCCTGCTCATCACGTCTCGTGAAGGGAAGAAGGGCTGTTTCTACCTGATGCTCGGCTACAACGCCCTGCTGCACATGGCAAGGCGCGACCAGATCCAGGACGCCTATGTCCCCGCTTCCGCGCTGGAGGGCGCCGATGCCCGCGATCTGGCCGCCTGGGCGCGGGCCCGCATAGCGTCTGCGCGCAAGGGCTAACACGGTTCTCCGCTTGTAAGCCGCACGCCGCTTATCGATTAATGACATGCCTCCGACGAACTAGCCTACTGACGCCCTGGGAATGGGATTACCATATCCCGTGTGAGTATTGTTTGACGGGGGTTGGTTATGGAACCGGGTATTGTTGTTGGCAAGCGGTATCAGCTGCTTACCAAAATTGGGACCGGCGGCATGTCGACGGTGTACCTTGCGCTCGACACGGTGCTCAACAAGCAGTGGGCAGCCAAGGAGATCAAAGATGTCTCTGATCCCGCGCAGCGCGAGCTCATTGTTCAGAGCATCGTGACCGAAGCCAACATGATAAAGAGTTTCGACCATCCTGCCATTCCCCGCATCGTTGACCTGGTGGACGAAGGCGGCACTCTCTATGTAATCATGGACTATGTCGAGGGTCGCCCACTTTCCGCTGTGCTTGCCACCGATGGGCCGCAGCCTGAAGACGAGGTGGTCAACTGGGGACTCCAGCTGTGTGATGCGCTTGAGTACCTGCACCGCCGTACGCCGCCGGTTATCTACCGCGACATGAAGCCCTCCAACGTCATGCTCAAACCGAACGGCCTCGTGCAAATCATCGATTTCGGCATCGCGCGCGAATATCGTGATGACGGAGGGTCCGTAACTGCCGCTATGGGCGATACCGTGCAACTCGGGACGCGCGGCTACGCACCTCCCGAGCAGTACGGAGGAGGCGGTCAAACGGACGCCCGCACTGATGTGTACGCGCTTGGCGCCACCATGTACACCATGCTCACGGGCAAGAACCCCGCGGAGCCCCCGTATCAGATCTTGCCCCTGCGACAAGTTGATGCCTCGCTCTCCCCGGCTTTAGAGCGCGTGATCGCCAAGGCGACGCAGCCCGACCCGGTCGATAGATATCAGGATTGCGCGGAGTTTGCGTATGCTCTGAGTCATTATCGCGAAGAGGATGCGGGCCAGCGCGCGGAGCTCGAGCGTGTTTGGAAACGCTTCGTGGGTCTGGTGGCGGCGTCTGTCGTGAGCCTGGCGGTGGGCGTGGGTGGCCTCATTGGGTATAACATCGCGCTCAACTCCGATTTTGGATATTGGATGCAGATCGCCCGTCAAACTTCAAGCGAAGAAGAGGCACGCAGCGCCTATGTGAAGGCGGTAGAGATTATGCCCGGCTCAACCGAGCCGTACGAGGGTCTTGCCGGCGTGTATCGTTCCGACCAGGTTTTCACAATTGGCGAAGAGCAGCAGCTTCGCGCGGTGATCTTGCCTAACTTGGGGGAGCTGCGCGCCGATGAGGATTATGCCCGCATGGCCTTCGACATCGGAAAGCTGTATTGGTACAACTACGCCGCGAGCGATGCCGCTACCAAGGGCACGAGGTCGGAGCGCATCCGGGCCGCCGCGCAATGGATGAACGACGCCGCCGCGGACGAAGATTTCGAGCAGCACGAGCTTGCGCAGGCGTATGCCGGTATTGCGGAATTTGAGACCATCATCGTGCCTCTCATCAATGAGGGGTCCGACGCAGGGCTCTATCGGCCGTATTTCGACCAGATTTCGTATCTATTGGACGAGCTTTCCGAGCAGGAGAACGACGTCGTGCGTTTGGAGACCGCCAATTTGGCGCTCGATGCGGTATTTACTTATCCTCGCAAATTCCGCGCGGACGACATTTCCCAAAAGGAGTTGCTGGTCCTTGTCGATAAAGCTCAGGCGCTTGTGGAAGACGTGCATCCCACAACCGATGCGCTCGATGTCGAGAAAGGCAGGGCGGTTAGTCTGATAGGCAATGTGCGCCAAGCTGTGGCTGACGCCTATGTGGATGTGGAGGCGTAAATGGCACCGGAAATGTTTGGCGTAATTGCCGTTATTGGATTTGGACTCGCCGCGGTGCTCGCGATTGTCGCCGCCGCATACGGTGTCACGCACCATGTGCGCAGCGTCCATGATGAATTGACGGGCCGGGCCGCCCAACGCGCCATCGACGCCATGCGTGAGGGACGCAGCTCCGTTCCTGCGCTGGGGGTTCAACAAGGGAGCCGGGGGGACGTGCAGAGCGGCAGCCTAAGGCTGCGCGAAGTGAATTCCCGCGACCGTAAGCCCTTCGCGGCCAGCTCGACGCTGCCTGTGGCGAGTGATACGACTCCGCAGAGTGAGGAAGTTCTCGAGTCCGAATCGGGAACCACTTTGCTGGACACCGTTGCGCCCTCGGGTTGCGCGCCCGACAGCGAGGCTGGGACCACACTGCTTTCGTCGGGGGTGCCGAGCGCCTCTTCTTTGATCGCGCCTGAGTCGGAGACCACACTCCTGGCGCGAGATGCTCCGGTCGTCGCCCCTGCAGATGGTTCCGAGTCCGAGACCACCCTGCTCGGCTCCGGGGCTCCGAATGCTGCTGCTTCGGAATCCGATACGACGCTCCTGTCGGGCAAGGAGGACTAACCATGCGTTCGTTCCGCGCGTCTGTTGCCGTATTATGCGGCCTTCTCGCCTGCTTGTCTGTTCCTACGGTATGGGCCAGCGCCGCTGCGCCCCTTGAATCGGCGCAGCGCGTTGCGGCCAAAACCCTGAGGGAGACGCTCGCCGTTGGAGATAACCGGCCTGCTGGCGCAGTAAAGATTGCAGAGATGCAGGTTTTGGGTGTCGATGACAAGCTTCTCGACATTACCGGCGCATGGGTCGCAGAGAAGAAATTGGCGGTCATCGATCCTGGTCTTACCGTTTCGTGTATTGCTGAGGCGTCAGAGGGCGTTAACGATGTCAAGGTGAAGCTTCATGCCGATGGCGTTGAAATCGATCCTTTGGAAGACGAGGAACTGCCTGTGGGTACGTTCGTGTTCCCCTTGGGTTCCGAGGTATGCAAGGCAGCGGAGCTCGAACTGGCCAAGGTCAAGATCGCTGCGACGTATACGGATGAAAATGGCGATGAGCAGTCGATTGAGTCGAGTCCTCTGAGCGAGCTCAAGGTGTTTAAGGATGCGGATATTGAGCGCCTGCTTTTCGTTGATCCGCAAGACGAAAAAACCGCTCCTCAAACATACGTGTTGTTTGATGACATCCGTGCGCAATCGAACGGGATTCAATATACGAAGGAAAATGAGGTGCCAGTAAAGCTGGGCCTAATCGATTCTTTGTTTGACCAACTGAAAAAATCCAAGTGGTTTGATTCGCACAAACCTGAGTATGCGATTGACGGATCCAAGGAGGAGTTGGACGTCGATTCTCTCATATACAAAAATGGCGCCATGTATGAAACAGACGAATTGACCAAGCTGACTGAAGAGGGGCGCCATGAGGTGAGCTTTACCTATAGCGGCGCTTCGCTTGTCTCGGAGTCTGGAAAACCCCTCGACCTTGTTTCTGTGGCAGATGCCGTGGTGGTGATTGACCGTACGGCGCCAAAGCTCGCCGGCGCCTCGATAAAGGACGGCTTTGACTCCGATAGCGAAGTTGCGCAAATGCCCGGCTCGAATGGGCAAGCTAATTTCGGAGTTTTGTTTGGCGGCGAGCGCACGCTTTCCCTTCAGCTTGTGGATGCGCCCAGCAAGGAGGACATCGAGGCTTCTGGCGTGGTCGAGTTTAAGATCACCGTCGTTCGTCATGACGACGTCAATGCCTCCGATAAGGGCAAAAGGGAAGTCTACACTCAAGACGGCCTGAAGATGAGTGACGATGGCGTCGTCGAGGTGCCTCTTAAAAATGAGGGGACGTACCTGCTGAGCGAGATAGAGGCAACAATCGAGGACCGGGCGGGAAATAAGAGCAAGCCTGTTCCCATCGATTCGTTCTTTGGCTCGTCGGGTTTTGATAGGGTCTCGGTCGATGACCCCAATGCTGCGGCTAAGAATACCTTCGATATTGAGGTGAATTCAGACGGCCTCTCGGGAGCCGACCGCTACTACCACAACGACAGTGTCACGGTGACGCTGTGGGGCAAGGGACGACGCTTCGATTTTTTCCGACGCACTTTGGCGTTCAAGAGGGCAGTTTCGGCAAGTTTTGAATCATGGGAGGGAAAGCAAGTCTTAGCCGATATTAACAATCAGCCGGAATTTACTTTTAACAAGCAGAAAGACCGCTGGGAGGCGGAGCTGGGGCTCCCCGTCGTTCCGGATGGTGGTGCGCGAGACGGTGCGTACCATGTGAGGTTCAGGGGTGCTTACGCTGCGCTTCCAAAGGTGCGGGACTTCGTAGTCGATACAACCGCCCCGGCCATAACCGATGCATATCTCGATCCGTCGCCCGCCGCGCAGGATGATGTTGCCGACATCGATGGCATCGGTCGGCTTGTGCTCGGCGGAACGCGTGACCTTCATGTAAGAGTCCAGGATCTGCAGCCGCGATTTGAGGGCGACGGCGATCCCCAGGTTGATGAAATGAATGAGGCGGGTACTGCGGGTGTTGATGAGGCGTCGCTTACGGTCCTTCTAAAACGGCTTACCGACCTGAACGGATGGGCCGCCCCAACGCTTACTGTGAAGCCCGAGGTGGACGAACAGGGCTGGCTGACCGTTCCTCTAAACGAAGAAGGTGTATTCTGTCTGCGCGATATCGAGCTCGTGGTGCCGGATTTCGCCGCTAATGGGCAGCGTGTCGCCTTGGGCGTTGATGGCGCAAGGCCCTGGGGATTTGACGGGGTGCTTGTGGACTCCGATGCCACCACGCCTGAGGTTCGGCTGACGGTCGCGGATGTCGATGGAGCCCCGTTGTCCAAAGACCCGCATTACCACCGAGGAAGCGTGAAGGTCTCGGCATATATCGAGGATCGTTGGTTCGAAGCTCGTCGCGCTGCGGCAGGAGATTCCGTGCTGACGTCCACCGTCTTGCTCCAGAAACCGGGCGAGGCGGCCTCGGCTCCGCTTGACCCGATCACGTTCGCCGACTTTGTTCGGATTCCAGGTACGCATACATGGGTCGCTATCTATGAGCTGCCTGAGGTCGGGGTGACGCCGCAAGCAAAACCCCAAGAGGGCGAGTACCGCATGGGCCTTGCGTATCGATCGGTTACGGGCATTCCATGTGTTGCGGAGCCCCTGGAGTTCGGTATCGATTACACGGGTCCGTCTTTCGGCAAGCTGTCTCTCTCCACGGAGGGTTCGTTCGAATGGGGCTGGATTTTTGCCGACGCGCCCCTTCAGGTCACTTTGGGTGTAAGCGATAACCTTTCGGGCGTTAACGGGGGTTCGGGCTCCTTGATGGTGGCGGGAACTGCCAATCCCGATCTGACGTTTATGCCGGGCATCACAAAGAACCTGGGAACACTGGGCTTTATGCTCGAGCAGGACGGCAGCCGCCTCGTCTTCGACGGGACGCACGTGGGTATCGAGGATGCGGCGGGCAACCCCGCAGATTCCGGCTCGTTCGCCGAGCGTGTGGGGTCGGAACTACCCGAGGAATCGCTGGGAATTTGTGTCGATATAGAATCGCCGCAGGTTTCCGTTAGATATGACAACAACGACGTCTCGAACGGAAAGTACTACAAGGCCTTCCGCACTGCGACCATCACAGTGGTCGAGTCGAACTTCGATCTTATCCGGCAATATGACGAGCGCCGCGCAATCGCCACGGTTGAACGCAACGGCCGCAGCTCGTCGATTGCCGCAAACGAGTTCGAGAACCCTTCGAGTGATGGGGTGACTTGGGTTGGACGGGTATCGTGCGATTCCGATGCCGATTGGTCGCTGTCCGCATCGATGACCGACCCTACGGGCAAGGAGGGTCGCGTTGACCGGGACGACTTCATCGTCGACACGACCGCCCCGGCCGTCTTGGTCCAGTTCGACAACAACGAGGTTGCCAACGGCATGTACTTCAAGGCGCCGCGCACCGCTACCGTTACCGTGATGGATAGGAATTTCGATCCCGCGCTCGCTCAGGTGGCACCTTGGGCGCGCGACGCCGGCAATGTCCCGACGGCTGCCCCGGCTGTTGCGGCTTGGCGGGCGGCGGACCCGCGCGCGGAATGGGCAACTTCGGTTTCGTTTGAACGTGAGCTCCATTACGGCATGAGCGTTGCCGTCACCGACCTTGCCGGCAACGTTGCGGAGCCCTACGAGGAGCCCGAGTTCGTAATCGACCTCACGGCCCCCTCGCTCTCTATAGGCGGGGTTAGCCAGCACGCCGCGTATGCGGATGCGGTCATGCCTAAGATTTCTTACAGCGACGCCAACTTCGACCCGCTGTTCGCCACCTACGAGCTTACGGGCGCGGCGCGCGGGGGCGTATTCATGCCCACGACCGAGACGGAGGACGCGGGCGGTAAGACGGTAGATTTCGCTGACTTCGAGCGCAAGCTGGAAAACGACGACGTCTACACGCTCACCGCCGCCGTTGATGACCTGGCAGGCAACACCGCGGAGCAGTCCGTGACGTTCTCGGTCAATCGCTTCGGGTCCACGTACTATTTCCCCAATGCGGAAAGCGACGTCGCAGGAAAGTTCCTCGATGCGGCTCGACTCGTTGAGATTGCCGAGGTAAACGTGAGCGGACTCGACATGGCCCAGGCGCACGCCGAGGTTGTTCACGACTCGCGTACGCAGCTCCTGAAGGTCGGCGAGGATTACGAGGCGATTTCCGGTACCGATGGCGCCTGGAGCGTCATGACATACCGCTTCCCCAGGGAACTGTTCGCCGAGGACGGGTATTACCGCATCTTGCTTACGTCGCGCGACCTTGCCGGCAACTTGTCGCAGAACACGATGGACGGCAAGGACGCCGATCGCGAGGACGCCTTCGAGGTCGGCTTTGCCGTGGATGGAACAGCGCCCTTCGCCTCCCTTTCGGGCGTTGGTTCACATGGCGTTTACCTCGATCCCCAAAAGCAAGTTCCGGTGGATGTTCATGACAACATTGAGCTCCTCGAGGCGAGTCTCTCAGTCGATGGCGAGCGGGTGCAGGAGTGGAAGGGTGCAGGCGCTTCTGCCCAGGCTCCCGAGTTCCGCATGTCCGCCGACGGCAAGCCGCACTCATACGAGCTCATGGCGATTGACCGTGCGGGCAATAAGACCATTGCGCGCTATGACGACGTGGTCGTTACCGGCGATTGGTTCACCTTCATCCTCAACACTCCGCGCCTGTTGTTCTCTGCCGTTGGCGGAGGCATCTTCACCGGTGCCGTTATGGCGGCTGGGGCATGGGCGGCTTGGCGCCATGTCAAACGCACGCGCGAGCTGCGCGAGCGGCTGAACGGTTAGGCGAATAAATGGTGGTTAAACGCGTCGCTCAATGTGGGCGGCGCATGAGAGAAAGGATTCTCTTATGGCAGGTCAGATTAGAATCACCCCGGATCAGATGCGTTCTCGTGCCGGCGAGTACCGTGTCGAGGCCGATAACGTGGGCAACGTGATTAGCCGCATGGACAGTCTTCTGTCCGCCCTGCAGAGTGAGTGGGAGGGAGAGGCATCCAACGCCTACGCCTCCCGCTTCCAGGAACTGCGTCCCGGTTTCGTTCGCGCGCAGGAGCTCATCACCGAGATCGCCCAGAGCCTCGACTCTACGGCCCAGGCTCTCGAGGAGACGGACGCCAACATCGCGAGCGCGTTTCGTGGGTAAATAATGGCCTTGGAGCGGCCGTCGTCCCTTGCATGTGGCGGCGGCCGCCCTTTTGGTAGATAGGGAATCGAGATATGGCTGGGCAGCAAGCGCAACAGCTGAACCGTGAGGCGAAGTGTTTTCGAGCCGTGTGTTTTGTGAAAGATTTCTCTTGCGTGATCGGGCGCTCCCCGGATGCGGACGTTCGCTACGACGCGCCTGAAGTCTCGGGTGGGCATGCGCGCCTTTCGCTGCTTGGCGATACTTTTACGTTGGAGGATTTGGGTTCCACCAACGGCACACTTGTGAACTGCCATCCGTTGCCGGCGAAATCACCGCGCCGCCTGGCGGTTGGGGACGTGGTGCAAATTGCCTCGTTCACCTGCATGGTCGGCCATGGCTATTTGGTGGCCAACTGCGCTGAGAGCGTTCCGTTGGAGGCGTCCATCTCCGGTGCGGCGCTGATTGAACACGCTAGGCTCAAAGAGGGTAGCCCCGATCCGGTGGAGCCGACGGGTGAGGAGCGCCTGTTCTATCCGGCTCCTCGTCTTATGCACTCGGTGCATAAGCGCGCCTTTACCGTTGACAGCCCGCCACAGGGCAAGAAGCGCGATGAGGCACCTGCCATTATGAAACTCGGCCCTTCATTCATCATGGGCCTGACTTCGGTATTTATGATCGCCAGCACGGTTTCGCGCTTGGCGGGCGGCGCCGATGTCATGACCGCGCTACCCATGCTCGCCATGTCTATTTCCATGATTGCCGGCATGCTCGTCTGGCCGCTCATATCTAAGCGCTACGAGCGCAAGCGCGACGAGCGGGAAGAGGCCCGCCGCGAGAGCACCTATACGGATTACTTGAACGCCATCGAGCATGCGCTGCAGCAGGAGTGCGCTGCGCAAGCGGCTGTGTTGGCGGAGAACCGAGTGACCGTTCCGACGTTATTGGATAAGGCCGCCGCGCTCTCCCCGGACTTGATGAATCGCACGAGTGCGCACAGCGACTTCATGGATCTGCGTGTGGGAACGGGCAGTCTTCCCCTTGAGGCAGATATCCGCTGGCCTGCCGAACAGTTCGCGGTCGATAGGGACCGTTTGCTGGCGAAGGTGATTGAAGTGTCGCACCGCCCACCCCAGCTTGTCGGGGTTCCGTTGGCGTTTAACCCCGCCGAGCACTACGTCGCAGGCGTTGTGGGACCGCGGGCGGAGGCATGGGCGTTTGCCCGCGGCCTCGTTGTTCAGTTGTGCGCGCTCATGAGCTATCAGGACGTGAAGCTCATGTTGGTTGCGGATGAGGCGGAGAAGGCTGAGTGGGATTGCATGCGCTCGCTGCCCCATTTGTTTGACGACGCCGACCAGGGGCGCTTCCTGGCAACGACCTCTGAGGAGCTCATGGGGCTTACTATGCACCTGGAGCGCGAGCTCGAGCGGAGGGCGTCCCAGCGCGCCGAGGAGGCGATTGACGCCGGCCCGCGCTATGTAGTGCTTTGCGCGAACAAGGCTCTGACCGACCCGTCGGAGACGATTGCGCGGCTGGCCCGCCTGCGCAGCTATCGCGGCATCTCCCTCGTGTTCATGGGCGGGGAGCTCAAGGATCTGCCGCGCGAGTGTGCCTACGTCATCGACCTGACGGGCGCGATCGCCTCTGGCGCAGCCTACGGTGCGCCGACGGGCGCGTGCATGTTCGACCGTGCCGATGTGTCCGGTACCATGCTGCCGTTCGCCCCGGACATCAACGTCTTGCCGAAGCATGTTGACGGTTTCGCACGGTGTATGGCCCACGTACGCCTGGATGTTCCTGGGCAGCGCACGTCCCTGCCGTCTTCCTTGGGTTTCTTGGAGATGTTCGAGGTCGGCAACGTGGGGCAGCTGAACATAGCCGCCCGCTGGGCTAAGGCGGATGCTTCTCGTACCCTGCAGGCCCCGGTGGGCGTGGATGCCCAGGGGGCTCCCGCCATGCTCAACCTGCATGAGAAGGTGCACGGACCGCACGGCCTCATCGCGGGGACCACGGGCTCGGGCAAGAGTGAGTTCATCATCACCTACGTGCTGAGCCTGGCGGTGTGCTACCCGCCCGATCAGGTGGCTTTCGTGCTCATCGACTACAAGGGCGGTGGCCTTGCCGGAGCCTTTGACAACGACCGTTTCCACCTGCCGCACCTGGCGGGCACCATCACCAACCTCGATGGTGCCGCCATTTCGCGCAGCCTCGTGTCCATCAAAAGCGAGCTCAAGCGCAGGCAGGACGCCTTCAACCGCGCGCGCGAGGTCACGGGCGAAGCCACCATGGACATCTACAAGTACATCTCGTACTACCTGCGCGGCGTGCTGGGAGACCCCATCCCGCACCTGTTTATCGTCGCCGACGAGTTTGCAGAGCTCAAGCAGCAGGAGCCCGAGTTCATGGACGAGCTCATGAGCGCCGCCCGCATCGGCCGTTCTTTGGGCGTGCACCTCATCTTGGCGACGCAGAAGCCCTCCGGCGTGGTGAACGACCAGATCCGCTCCAACATGCGCTTCAAGGTCTGCCTCAAGGTGGCAGACGCGGGCGATTCCAAGGAGATGATCGGCCGCGCGGACGCGGCGGAGATTCGCGAGCCGGGCCGATTCTACCTGCTTGTGGGATTCAACGAGTACTTCACCGGTGGGCAGGCGGCCTATGCGGGCGTCCCGTACGCCCCGGCCGAGCGGTTCGAACCCAAGCACGATGACGCCGTTGAGCTCATCGACAACGCCGGCGCGACCGCGGCAGCCATTCGCCCGGCGAGGGGTGGCGCGCAAAGCGGTGTATCCGAGATAAACGCCGCGCTGGGGATAATCCAGGATACCGCCGCAAGGAAGGGGCTTGCTGCCAACCAACTGTGGCTTGAGCCGCTGTCGGACTACGTTGCACTGCACGAGCTCTACGAGCGCTACGGTACGCTTCCTACCGATGAACGGAAGCGCGATCTGTCGCTTCTCGTAGGCGAACTCGATGACCCGGCGAACCAGACGAAGCTCCCGCTACTGGCTTCGCTCCAGAACGATGGCAACATCGCGCTGTATGGCGATGCCAATTCGGGCATTGAGGAAGTTGCGGCGTCGATGCTCATGAATGCGTGCGAGCGCTACGTTGCATCTGAGCTCAATGTGTATGCGCTGGATTTTGGCGGAGGCATGCTCACGGCATTCAGAGAGGCTCCCCAAGTTGGCGATGTTGTGATTGCCAGCGATGAGGAGCGTGTAAGGCGGCTTTTCCGTTTTCTTTCGCAGGAATTGGATCGCCGCCGCCGCGTTCTCACGTCGGTGGGCGGATCATATACGCGTTATGTCGCCCAAGGAAACGTTTGTCCGAGGGTTCTGTTAGTGATCAACGGCATGGCGATATTCAACGAGCTGTACGAAAAACAAGAGCCGCAGTTAGTCAAGCTGTTGCGAGAAGGCGCCTCGGTGGGCATCCATGCAATCCTGTGCGCAACGACTGTACAGGATATTCGCATGAGACTGCGTGCTTGTGTAAAAAGCTCTCTGGTGTTCTCGCTTGCGAGTGAGGGCGATTACATGAATCTTTTAGGTTCCTTGCGTGGCGTGGCTCTGCCCGATGGTTTGGGTCGCGGCCTTATCAGGCGCGGCGATGGCGTCTACACGTTTCAATCTGCGAGCGTTGCTTCACGAGCCGATGAGGATTCGTACAGAACAATCCGGGCGGCCATTGAGGGCATTGGGGCAAATTCGCGCGGGGCTTTTGCTCCTCCAATCCCAGTGCTCCCCGATCGTGTGACGTCTGCGTTGTTCGAACGCGGGCAAGAGAGGCTGATCGTGCCCATTGGCATGCATGAGGACAGCCTCGATCTATGCATGTTCGATTATGCGGAGCGCGCAATGGAACGCGTTCTGTACGCAAAGGCGAAAGACGGCCTCGCATTCCTCTCCGCCGCCGTTGATTTCTGCGTGGGCAAGGGTGCTCATCGGGTCATTCTCGCCGACTTTTCCGGAAGCCTCGCATCCATGCGCAAAAGCGCGACGTGCGAACTTTGGAATGCGGAGACGATGCTTGAGAAGATGAGCGCTTTGTTTGACGGCCTTGACAAGGCGACTGGGGAGACACTCCTGGTCATCTCTGGCATCGCCGCGCTCCTCACAAGAAGCGACCCGCTCAAAACGAGGACGATCCGCGAGAAGCTGCAGGCTCTCACACCAGGCGGCAGATTGAATGTCCTGCTGTTCGATGCTGCGGTTGATGCGACTTATTCGCAGGAGCCGTGGTTCAAGGCGCAAATCGGCCCCAAGGATGCACTCTGGGTTGGAGAGGGCTTGGACGCCGGACAGTCGGCAGTGCAAGTCAGTTATGCAATGGGGCAGCGCGTCGATCCCGAGGTAAAGGGCGATCGTGGTTACATGGTCGAATGCGGCCGAATAAGCAGCGTCAAGCTGATCCAGCTGAATGAAAGGAACTGAACATGAACGCACCGGAGTTTTTGCCCCTTGGGTCTGTCGTCATCGTTAAGGGCAGTACGAAGAAGCTCATGGTTATTTCCCGTGCGATTGCAGTCCCGCAGAATGAGGTGGCACGCTACTACGATTACGGCGCCTGCCTTTACCCCGAGGGCTTGCTGGGCGACCAGCTGGCGTATTTCAATCATGATGCGATTCAGAAGGTCGTCTTCGAGGGTTATGAGAATGAGGAGAACGAACTCATTCTCGAGACGCTCAAGGAGAATTTGAGCAAGGTGTCAATCAAAAAGGGCGATCCGGCGCCTTTTGATCCCGCGCTGACGGGTGAGGAGGTGCCGCAAGATGGGGAATCGGAGCACGGGGGCAATTAGGCGATCGATTGCGAACCAGAAGGGCGTGATTGACGGGATCAATGCCCGCATAACGAGCCTGAGCGGGCGAATCGAGCGGCTTGAAACTGCACGCGACAGCGTGGATGGCATCTATCAGGACACCTGCACGATGGTCGACAACATGGCCGCCTACGACGTTGGGATTGCGTGGCAGGGCAACCTGAGGGAGGACTGGGAGGAACTTAAGAGCGATGCCGTTGAGACGGGCAAGACCTACCGCAACGCGATCAACGATATTTATCTGGCGATTGACGCCAAGATAGCCAGCCTGAGTAATCAGTTGACCGAGGAGCAAACTGGACTTGCAGTGGCAAACGAGACGCTTCGGATTCTCAATAACGAGTTGCTTGTTGCCAATTGGCGTAAAGGGTTGCCCGAGCTTAGGAAGAAGGCGAATTCATGTCCCAGGAAATATCGTTAAACGGCCTGCGATATGACATGGCCGTCGGTCTACTCGAGAGGAATGCAGGGCGACTGGCGAGTGGAGGCGCGACATTGCCCGAGCTCAAGGGATCATCGCCGGCGCAGGAGGCGTTCGTGGGGCAGATCGGGCGGCTGCAGGGACTGCTTGCGAGTTATCAGAGGGCGCTCTCCTCAGATGTCCAGGCGTACCGTCGCATCGCGACGGTCATGGGGGAGGCGGACGAGAAGAGCGCCCGGACGCTGGTCGAGGCGTTGGAGGCGAAACGATGAAGTTGTGGACTTCAGAGCAGACGGCTCGGTACATGGTCATCGGGCTTGCTCTTCTCGGAGTACTTATGAACGGATTTGGCGTGCTCATCTGCACGGCGTCCTTGGGGGACGAAAAGTACGCCACGATCGGCGCTGCCTATGCCACCATCAACTCGATGTTCCTGGTCTAGGCGGCAGACCTGGGGGCCTACCTCAGGCTGCGCGGGCGCAGGGGCGTACGCGTCCTCCGGGCATGCTGCGTCGCTTCGGTGATCGTCGCCGTTGCCGCGGGCTTGGTCTCGCGGGACGCCTTCGGCGCGCTGGTGTGGCTCGTCGCTCCGATGCCGGTTGCGACGGCGCCCCTTGCCCACGTCCTTGCCGTGCGCCGCATTGAGCGCGGGGACGACTCCCCGCTGATGCCCGGGGCGGAGCACATGGCCAGCACAACATGGAAGGAGGCGCTTGTCATCTTTCTGGTTTGCCTGATGCTGGCGTTCGCGGTGAGTGCCGTCTTTGGAGAAGGGGAGACGGGTTCCCATGCCAATCGGGGGTCGGATGCTGCTTCGCACCCGCCGGTTAATTACGAGTCTCCCAGCTTTATTAGGGAGCCTAAGGAGTAACTTTCATGGATTTTGACGTACGTAAATCTGATGCCGATGCCCTTGCGTCTTGGGTCAACGCATTCGTTGGTCACATGATTGAGGATTTAGAGGGCGTCGCCGCCGCAGGCTCATCCCTCGGTGTCCTCGACGGCTTTGCGGGCGTCGCCGCCGACTCCTCGTGTGCTTACTGGAATGAGGTACACGCCCCCATACTCAAGGGAGGCCAAACAATGAAGCTGTGGACTTCAGAGCAGTCGGCTCGGTACATGGTCATAATCAGGGCAAATCAATGTCGACATTTGAAATCCCCCACGATGATATCGGAGGCAAGATAATGAAACTCTGGACAGCCGAGCAGTCCGCCCGCGCATTGCTGGCTTTGTTGCTGGCATATGGGGCATTGATGAGCGGGACTGGCATCATTGTCGGTGTGGCCGTTTCGCATGGGAACGGGATCGGACCCCGAGAATTTACATTTGTTCTGCACGGTGTGCCCTTCTTCATTCAAGCGCTCGCCATGGCAACTTACTTAAAGTTGCGAGGGAGGAGGGGGCGTTTTGGACTCATGATCGGCTGCTCCGTCTCCCTTGCATTCGCCGGTGCATCTATTGCCGCTTCGGATGGAACGCTTGGCTCGCTGGCTCCATTGCTGTTCGTTGCCCCTTTGATTTCCGCTGTTTCTGTCTATATGCTTGTGGCGCGTCGCTTGGAATGCGGCAATAGCGCTCCGCTCATGCCCGGCTCGGACAAAATGGCAAAAATGTCCTGGAAGCAGATAGTGCTTATCTATCTTGGCGCTGCGGTTTTTCTTGCCTTGTTGATGCTTGTGTTCGGCGGGGCCCCCATGTGCGCTCAGATAATTCTGATAATTATCTACCCGATGCGTCCAACGCTTCCGTTGTTCCTGATTTCGCTGGTGGCCCCAGGGGGTGAAAGCCATGGGTTTTGATGTTCGGAAAGAGGATGCCGACGCCCTTGCCGCTTGGGTCAAGGCGTTCGCGGTCGGCATGCAGCGGAATCTCGAGGACGTTGCCGCTGCGGCCTCGGCTCTCGGGGAAGTCGACGACTTCACCGGTGCGGCCGCCGACTCGTCGCGCGCCTACTGGAATGAGGTGCACGCCCCCATACTCAGGGGGTTCGACGCGGCAATGCGCGAGCTCTACGCCCGCTACGGCGAGTACGTGGCAGCGCTCGACGGTGTGGACTCGGCATGCGACGCGCGGTTCGAGTACGGCGCGCTCACCAGGGCCGAGACCGACTTCGGCCCTCTGCCCGCCGACGTGGCGGGGAGGGCCGCCTCGCTGGCGCAGGTGCTGGAGGACATCCGCGACATCATCGACCTTTCCGTCCCGAGCGATGCGGCCCTCATCGAGCAGGTCTCCGACCTCGCCTGCCTGCCCCGCGCCCATCGCGACGCCGTCGAGGGTGTAGAGGATTTCTATGTGGGCTCTTTGACCGGTCTCGACGGGCTTGTCTCTGCCCTTGCCATCGCGATTGGTTACGCTGGCACGGTCGGCTCATTTGCATCCTACGAGCCGGGCTCCGCACATGCCCAGCCGTGGACTGGTGGCCTGGCGGCGGCCACCGAGACGTCGCGCGTCTTTTCGGCGGCGAGGTTCGAGTCGGCCAAGGCGGCCTACACCGCCGCTGCGAACCGCGAACAGCATCGTTTCGAGGAGGCCTCGCAAGATCTTATAGATGATGGGCGCGCCGACATAATCACTGGCTTCGGCTCTCTTATTGTTGGGGGGCTTGCGATTGTGTTTACCGGGACCGCGGCGGTTCCGTTCGTGGCTCCATTGATGGCATTTGGTACGGTTCAGATTATCGAAGGCGCTCAGGATGCCTGGCATGGTGCAAGCGGTGATCTTGGTGCTGCGGCGTGGAATCCCATTCGGGACACCATCTTCCTAGGGAATCAAGAGCTGTACGACAAGGGTTACGGAGTTGCGAGTGTATTCGCTGCGCTCGGGCCCTCCGCCTGGTCTGCTCTTGGGGCGGCGAAGTCGGCAGGCTCTTCTCTATCGCAGATGGTTCCTGTGTTTACAAAGGACTTTGCGAAGGATCTTGTGAAGGGTGCTGGACATGACGTCCTTGCCGATGGGGCGTTTGCCCTGGTGGGGGACCAGGCAATCGACGGCATGGGCTTCGGGGAGAAGACAACCGCGGCCCTCAAGGACTCCGGACGGGACACCCTTAGCGGTCTGTCTTCGGGCATCAGCGACAAGTTGAGCACAAATGGTGTGCCCTCGGCGGACGCCTCTTCGCCATCGGATGTCCCTAAGTCGAGTTTCCCCGGGGCAGATGGCGGGGTGCCGACTGTCGGAGCGGACGTCCCGCCTGATACTGCAGGCATCGGTATCGGCGCTGTGCCAGGTGCCGCTGGGGAGTCCGACGTCGCGGAGGGGGCCATGTACTCCACCCAAAAGCCCGTCGACCCCAAGGCGGGCGTGAGAACACGTCCGTGATTGCAGCATTCTACGATATGGATGCAGCGTTGCCCATCTTGTTTGAGTTGGCATGCGGCATCTTCCTGCTGGTGATATTGGAGGTAAGGACATGAAACCTTGGACTGCTGAGCGTACAGCGAGGGCGCTCCCCTTCTTTTTGATTGCTTCGGGGGCGCTCGCGGTTGGCCTTGGCGCGTTTTTGGCCTACTGTACCGCGAAAATCGGCGTCGTGGATTCTCGCGACCTTTCGATCGTTGCTGTCGGAACGTCGTTCCTCGTCCAGTCTGCCGGGGTGCTTTTCTATCTCAGGATTCGGGGGAAGAGGGGCATGCGGTGGCTTCTGGTGATTTCTTTCCTGTCTTTGGTGCCGCCACTGGTGCTTTTCGCGGTCACCTCTATGGAGTTCGGTGGGGAGTTCGGTGCGTACGCATTCCTGCTGATGGGGCTCCCTCTGTGCTCCGCCATCCTGACCCATCTTCTCGTCGCGCGTCGGATTGAACCCGGGGACGAATCTCCGTTGCTGATGTCTGCCGCCGCGCAAAGGGGGATGCCTGCGTGGGGGGAGGTCGTGGGCATTCTTCTACTCTGCGCGGCTGTGTACTTCCTTTTCGATTTCTTCTTCTGACGAAAAGCCCGCCGCCGAGGCGCAAATGCTCAAGGATTGGATTTCCCAAGAGCGCTATGCGGGTGTCACCTCGCTTGTTGTCGCAACGGAGCTCTGGCGCATCAAGTCGGTGTACGACGAGTGGTTCAAAGTCATCTCGGCATATGGAAGCGGCCTGTGGATCGGCTCGGGAATGGGCGATCAGACGTTGCTGCGTACCGCCCGCGCCGAGGCACAGTACCGCGCGGTGCGGAAGCCGTCGGAGGGCTTCGTCGTGGTCAACGGCTCTGCCGAGCTGGTGCGGCTTCTGGAGCCCGAGCGCTGTGATGGAGATGAGGGGCGATGAGCGGAACCATCAGGGTCGAGTCGGACCAAATGCTCGTTGCGAAGCAGTGCCTCGAGTCCGAGATGGATTCCATAGAGGGGGTCGTCGGGAGCCTCGAGGCCATGAGGGGCAGGTTGTCCGACTCGTGGGAAGGAGAGACGGCGTCAAAGGCGTCCGGTGTGCTTACCCATGCCATCGCGACGGCGCTCCTGGTGCAAGGTGAGGCTCGGGGGTATTGCAGGGCGGTCCAGGCGGGCGTTCAGACGTTGGAGGAGGCTGATAGGGAACGGGCCCAGGTCCTGCAGCTGCAAGAGGACGCCCCGTACGCCGGCAACGCGATGTCGAACGTAAGGAGGTAACCCGTGTTCAGAGTGTCCATAGGCTCTTTCGAGGACGCGGTCGGTTTCCTGGAGGATGCCTCTTCCGCCGCCGACAACATTGCTTATCGCACCGACCTTCTGCTCGCCGATTTCCGTCCGCTTGCCGAGGGCTCCTTCGCCGACGCCTCCGCGGAGGCCGGAGCGGAGATCGGCGTCAAGGCTAAGCTGCTTTCGCTCTCCCTATTCGCGTTGTTGGAGACGATGCGCGCTGCGAGCGCCGCGTTGTCTGATGTAATGGAACTCAGGAAGGGCGTCCTTGAGGCGGCGGGTACGGGAAGGGTCACCGATCCCGTTCTGGACGCTGACATCAATGTGGAGGGCTCTGCGGAGGCGGCGTCCGCTTCCGCACGGGACGTGGTCGCCAAGCTGGAGGAGGCCGAAGGGCTCCTCGTGGGGATCCATTTTCCCGGCGGCGTTACCGACTCGTTGTCTTATGCGATTTCGTGGGCGGCCAAACAGGGGTCGTACGCCGATTCGGCCGCCGAGGCCTACGTCGCGTACAAGGGCGGTGTGGAATCGTTCGAGGCGGAGTTTGCGCCGTTGTTCGACGAAGACTCGTTCCTCCAAGTGGATTCCACGCTCGAATGGTGTCGTACCGAGGCCTCGTCGGGCGGTGCGGGAATCGGGGCGCTTCTCGGGGCGCCCGGGGCAATTGGGGATGGGATGGACATCGCCTCGGGTGCGTTACTGGGCCTTTCACGGGCCCTGGATGGCAACGAGGCGGAGCTCGTTCAGGCCTGGGGCGCGATCAGGGCCCTCGGGACCGACAGTGCCCGAGCGCTGTCGAAGGCGCTCAGTGATGAAGGGACGCTCAAGGGCCTTATCGCTGCCATGGAAGCCAATCTCAAGGAGAACGGCGGCGACCTCCTTGCAGCCTTGAAGAGCATCGACTGGTTTGGGTATGGCGTGGACGATGGGAAGATGGAGTCGCTCATTACGAATACTATGCGCAAAAGCGGCGAGTGGTCCGATACTTTCAAGTTTTTGGACGATGTTCGAGGCGCTGCGCTTGAGGCTGGCGACAGCTTAAAATGCTACGCCAAGGATTCGAGCAATGTCGCAGTTGCCATCGACTTGCTGCTCGCCTGTGGGGAGGCTGGACCGGTGGGTCCGGAGAAAGCTGCAGCCGTCGCGACCGAAGGCGCGGTCATCTTCGCTTCGGGCAAGGTCGGGGACTTCATATCCTCGGGCATGGGCGCGGTGCGCGGAGGCATCGTTGGCGGCGTCATGAGCCCACTGGGCGCAGTCGCCGGCGTCGCTGCGGGCTTCGGTTGGGAGTGGTATAAGGAAACGCCCGAGGGCGCCGACTTCCAGCGTGATGTGGATAGCGCCTTCATGACTGCCTCGGGCTTCGGCTCTGTGCATCCCAACGACTACTTTAGCGAGGTTGTCAAGCGCGAGCAGCTCAGGGCAAACAAAGATGAGAGGAAATGACGGATGTTCGGTTTCTTCAAGCGACGCGACGATAGTGTCACCCCGGTGGCGCCGGGCACCCCGATGGACAAGGTGAGCTTCACCGCGAGGGAGATCTTCGCGATTATGGACGATGTCGACCTCCCCATCTTCATTTGCAACACCACCACGATGGAGCTCCTGCGCCCGGCGCTGATCCGCCCCGACGAGTGGCGCCGTCGCGCCGTGGAGCGC
>OAUC01000517.1_pt1 | contig 21193 bp, 18 predicted proteins | sample 1495091 | NCBI WGS metagenome assembly OAUC01 (sample SAMEA2579997, study PRJEB22360) | human gut metagenome | biome: human gut; feature: human-associated habitat; material: faeces | place: Denmark | collected 2008/2010
CAGTAAGATCCAAGCTTTGCAGCAACTTCTGCTCCTTCACCTGCCATTCCTGCCGCCCCCATCTTTGGATTCTTACGTCTTGCAGGTTTTTCCTGTGTCTTTGGATCATTTTCAGATTCCGGAGTCTTCTTTTCCGGTTCATTCGTCATGTCTTCTTTTCCATAATCTGCCGGCTCAGGATCCGCACGGTGTATGATAAATTCCGGTTTCTCCGGTCCTTTTGCTGTCTTTGGATCGATTGGAAGTTCTCTTACTTCCGGAGATTTCTTAGCGATAGACGTATCGAAAGATACTCCTTCCACATGCTTGTCTCTCCGCCTGTGCATGCTGCTGTCTGCCGCAGCCGCAGCACGTTCCTTTTCACGTTGTTCACGCTGTTCCATGCGTTCACGTTTTCTGACTTCTGCATGCTCTTTATGTCTTCTTGCATCTTCTTTTGCCCTTGCATATGCTTTATCACTGCCGGCCTTCACACCTTTTAATGCAGACTTTCCTGTAATGATCACCAGACAGATGATCATAAGGATCACTGTGACAACATATGTTCCGGCTACACCGATTGCCGGCGTTAATACAGATGCCAGTCCCTTTCCGATCTTTCCGCCAAGTTCGTCCACGAGCTGCAGCAAAATTTCAGCAAGGAACAGCAAAAGCACTGCAATTACTGTCTTCATGTATGCATACCGGTTGCCTTTATTAGACACCAGAAAAGATACCAGACCAAACAAAACGAATGGAATGATATAGGCCACGGCCCCGAATATCTCCCACAAAACTCCGGATACGGCATCTCCTAAAAATCCTGCAACACCAAAATTACTGATCAGAAGAATGATACTGACCGCAAGTGTTATCCATATCAGGATTTCATCCATCAGAAAACTATTACCGGACTTTGCGGTTCTGGTAGATCTGGTTGTTTTTTTTGTATTTTTCTTTGTTGTTTTTTTATTAGAAGTCGACTTTTTTGAAGTCGTACCTGTTTTTTTTCTGTTCGTCTTACTCTTTGTAGACTTCGCCGTCATGAAAACTCCCCCTTATGATGGCAATACTAATTATAATTATAGCATTTAGGGGAATTGCTGTCATTACACATTTTCGTTCTTTTTTTGATTTCTGTCACTGATCATTTCGTGCAATTTATTCAATGCATCACTTAATCCGCCTACTGCATCAATGAGTCCTTCTCTTACAGCATCCTTTCCTTCCAGAAGTGTCCCAACATCTTTGACCAGCTCTGTAGGGTTTAACATTAACTCTTCGATCCGCTCCTGCTTCATAGAAGAATGTTCTGACAAAAATCTTGTGATCCGGTCCTGCGTACGTATCATGTTATCGAGACTTTGCTGAACTCCGATAAACATCCCGTTAGACCGCACCGGATGTATCACCATCGTTCCGCTTGGCACGATAAATGAATAGTCGGCCGACACTGCCAGTGGTCCGCCGATCGAATGACTGCCGCCAAGCACCAGGGATACTGTAGGTTTACTCAAAGAAGCGATCATTTCTGCAATCGAAAGTCCCGCCTCTACATCTCCTCCAAGTGTATTCAGAAGAATCAGAAGACCATCAATCTTACTGCTGTCTTCGACTTCGGCCAGCATAGGAAGCAGATGTTCATACTTTGTGGCCTTTGTATTCCCGGATACCGCTTCATGTCCTTCAATTTCACCCACTATCGTAAGAAGTTTGATTCTGTGGTTGTCCCGGCTTCCTTCAAGATTCGCACTACCGGTTTCTTTTAATTCTTCTGTCGGCTCTGCACTTTTTTCTTTTTCTTTTTTCTCTTCGCTCATAAAAACACCTCCATACTTTTTATTAGTATGGAGGTGTTGCATACATTTTATTCATCCCAGTTGTGATATACATCCTGAACATCATCGTCATCATCCAGCATATCCAGCGTCTTCTGGATATTGGCAATGTCTTTTGGATCTGTCAGTTCTACATATGTCTGAGGGATCATTGTTACTTCTGCAGATGCCATCGGGATTCCTGCTTCTTCCATTGCAAGACGTACCCCACTGAAATCATCAGGATCTGTCAGTACTTCAAAGCTGTCTTCTTCTTCTACAAAGTCCTCTGCTCCTGCATCCAGTACCTGCATCATCAGTTCATCTGCATCGCCTTCATATTCTTCTTTGTCAATCACGATCTGACCTTTCTTGTCGAACATGAATGATACACATCCAGGTGTTCCTACGTTACCGCTTCCCTTTGTGAATGCATTCTTTACATTAGATGCTGTACGGTTCTTGTTATCTGTAAGAGTTTCTACGATGATAGCTGTACCGTTCGGTCCGTATCCTTCATATGTAATGTGCTCATAGTTTGCTGCACTCATATCTCCGGATGCACGTTTGATATTTCTTTCAATTGTATCGTTTGGCATGTTGTTGGATTTTGCTTTTGCGATTACATCTCTCAATCTGCTGTTATTAGAAGGATCTGAACTTCCGCCTTCTTTTACTGCTACTGCGATCTCTTTACCGATCTTTGTAAAGATCTTTCCTTTGGCAGCATCATTTTTCTCTTTCTTATGCTTAATATTGGCAAATTTTGAATGTCCTGACATGTCTTTTACCTCTCTTTATCTATTTTGTTTTATCTTTTATAAAAATTGTATTATTACACACTTTATCTATTTTATCACGCTTCGGGCAGTTTTTCAATCTTAACTGTCTGAATTATATTATTATCTACCTGTAAAGCGGTAAAACGATATCCTTCATAGTCTACTACGCACTTTTCATCTTCACCCGGAATGTGTTCCAGTTCATCGATCAGAAAACCATTTAACGTCTCATAATCTTCTTTGTCGAATGTAACAGGAATGAGATCCTCCAGATCCTCAAGCTCTGTCAGGCCATTTGCGATCATGCTTCCGTCATTCTGCTTCTTGATCATCTCATCTTCTTCATCATATTCATCCAGGATATTTCCGACGATCTCTTCCAGAATATCCTCCATAGCAACAAGTCCGGACGTCTGGCCGTATTCATCCAGAACAATCACCATATGATTCTTTGTGGACTGCATCTCCTTAAATAAAGTATCGATGCTTTTGGTTTCAGGAATATATGTAACCGGACGGAGATATTCTTTCAATTCTTTCACCGGACAGCCTCTCTTTGATTCATCCAGATAACCGGATGTTGCATCTCTTAAATGGATAATACCTATGATCTCGTCAATATCCTCCTGATATACTGGGAACCTTGAAAATCTTTCATCCAGCATGAATTTTAATGCTTCTTCCAGAGACCAGTCTCCGTCAATTGCAACAATGTTCTTACGGTGGGTCATAATGTCTTTCGCATCTTTATCCATATAGCGGAAAATATTGCGGATCAGCGCTGCAGCTTCTTTCTGCATCTCTTCATCCATTTCATCTTCATGAAATATCTGTTTCATTCGTTGGAACAAACTTCCCTCTTCCATAATTAATTATCCTTAACTCCTTCTTCTATGTATGAAGCTCGAAACTGATTCGGATCGCCTCATCTACTTTGTTCATTATCTCTTCATCCAGATGACATACCAGATCTCTAAGTCTTTGTTTGTCGATCGTGCGGATCTGTTCCAGTAAAACCACTGAATTCTTTACAATATGATATCTTCTTGCATCGATTTCTACATGCGTTGGCAGTTTGGCCTTATTCATCCGGGATGTGATAGCGGCACAGATAACAGTTGGGCTGTGTCTGTTTCCCACATCATTCTGAATGATCAGAACCGGACGGATTCCTCCCTGTTCCGATCCCACCACCGGACTTAAATCTGCATAATAGATATCTCCTCGTTTCACCTGCACTTTGCTTCACACTCCGATTCTTAAGATATACTAAGTATTTCCTTTTTTCTCAGATGTATTCTGCAAAGTTTTACGATATCTACAGAAGCTGCCACCGTCAGCTTCTGTACGAATGCACGGCAATTAAAAACTGTCTACCTGTTCTACGACTTCTCCGTGGCGGATATATTCTCTTGGAATACGTTTGTTCAATACACACACGAATTCATAATTAAATCTTCCGGAAAGTTCTCCCAGCGTATCAACTGACAGGAACTCCTTTCCGTCACGTCCGAATATTACAACTTTATCTCCGAATTCCACGTCCTCGATAGCTGTCACATCAACCATGAACTGATCCATACATACACGTCCGATGATCGGTGCTTTCTGCCCGTGGATCAGCACATATCCTTTATTAGACAGACTTCTTGGATATCCGTCTCCATAACCGACCGGAATCGTAGCCACTTTTGTCGGACGGGTTGTAACATACGTTCCGCCATAGCTTACAGGCTTTCCTTCTGTCAGCCATTTTACATGGGCAACATGACTGATAAGTTCCATTGCCGGTTTTAACGGAACCCGTTCTTTCTCTACTTCATCTGACGGATACATGCCATATGTAGTGATACCCGCACGTACAATATCCATATTCGCTTCTTTCAGATCAATGATACCTGCGCTGTTGGAGCAATGATAATACTGGAACGTAACACCTCTTTTTTTCAGTTCTTCTTTCATCCAGAGATATTTATCAAGCTGCTCATTGGTAAATGTCTTATCTGCTTCATCAGACTTGGAAAAATGTGTAAACATTCCTTCCATTACCAGGTTCGGCAGTTTACTGATCTTTGCGATTTCTTCGGCATTCTCCTCTGTAATCTGGAATCCCAGTCTTGCCATTCCAGTGTCAAGCTTAATATGTACATAGACTTTACAGCCCATGGCTTCTGCAAGCTCTGACACTTCTTTTGCCATCTCATAACTATAGACAGTCATACGTACTTCATTGCGGATCATCGTATCCCACTGATCCGGGAAAATGCATCCAAGAACCAATACCGGTTTCTTCAAACATGCATCTTTTAATAAAATAGCTTCATCCAGCGTAGCTACTGCATAACCCCAGATATAATCCTTGGGTTCCAGAAGCTTTGCAATCTGAACGGCACCATGTCCATAACCATCCATCTTGATGACTGCCATCATCTGTGTATCTTTCTGAATATTTTTCTTCATCATCTCTATATTATATTCAACCGCATCTAAATCGACTCTGGCTAAAACTCTTGTATAATGTTTCACTGCTATTCATCCTCCAGTTTCATTAATGCTTTACTGATATATTCTATCAGATCTCTTGCCATTACACTATATACGCCTTTTTCAAATTTTGCAAGGTCACCGGCCAAACCATGTACATATGTACCTAATCTGGCTGCTTTTTTCGTATCTTTTTCCTGCACCATAAAGCCTGCGATCACACCGGCCAGCACATCTCCCGAACCGGCTTTTGCCATCGCACTGTTCCCGGTAAGATTCAGGCAGATTTCATTTGCCTTATCTGCGATCAGTGTTCTGGAATCTTTTAATACACAGGTTACCTGATATCCGTCAGCGAATTTCTTCAGGATCTGTATCCGGTCTTCTCTAAGATCTTCCACAGAGATGCCTGTAAGTCTAGACATCTCTTTCATATGCGGCGTAAATATGAACTTCCGGTCTGCCAGCCGATCAAGAAGATCTTTGTTATCTGACAGAAGATTTAACCCGTCTGCATCGATCAGGCATGGAACATCCACGTACTCTATAACCGTCCGCAATAACTTCTCCGATGTTGTACTTCTTCCAATGCCGGAACCAATACACACACCGTCTGCCCACTTAAGAAGCTTTAGTACTTCTTCTTTATTAAATTCATCATAAGCCGTTATGATCGCTTCCGGCAGAAGTGTCTGCAATATCTCGCGGTTGTCCTTTGGTGTATAGATTCTGACAAGCCCGGCTCCTGTCATATAAGCCGGCATTCAGATATGCCGCACCTGCCATACCCTTACTTCCAGCGATCACAAGAAGCCTTCCATAACTTCCCTTATTAGAATCTTCCGGTCTTTCCGGAAGCATTCTACGATATTCTTCTCTTTCAAAAGAATGGATCACATCTGCATCCTGTAATAACAGCTCATGCGAAATGCCAATCTCTGCTACTGTTACTCTTCCTGCATATGCTCTGCCCTGCGCCAGCTCAAGACCGATCTTTTTTACCTCGAATGTCACTGTATCATCTGCGCGGAATGCACAACCAAGCACACATCCCGTAGAAGCTGAAAGTCCTGACGGGATATCTACTGCAAATTTTGTACCTTGCATCTGATTCATACGTTCAATCACCTGACGATATCTACCTTCGATCTTACGGCTCAGTCCGACTCCGAACACGGCGTCTATCACTATGCTGTAACTGTCATCCTGCGGGATATCTTCCGTGATCTTACCACCACATTCTTTAAGACGTCTTATCTGTTCCCGTGTCTCCGGTGTACAATGCTCTGGATTGCCGACCAGATAAGTATCCACAGAACACCCCATATTTTTCAAGATCCTGGCGATGGCAAATCCATCTCCGCCATTATTTCCTGATCCACATACCACACAGACAGAAGAAAGATCCAGATTCTCACTTTGCATCGTCTGTACACAGGCATTTGCTGCACGCTCCATTAATTCCAGTGATGCAATGCCCAGTTCCTGAATCGTGTACTGATCGGCAGCCTTCAGCTGTGCAGCATTAACCAGAAGTTTCATATATTCATTCATCTCCCATCAGATATATCTCTGCAACAAAAGAACGTGTAAAAATATGTCCGTATTCCAGACTACTCCTACACGCTTTCTTGTATTATAGTTTATTTATGGTCCTCTTTGTAACGACTGATATTGTATGACAACTGCATCAGACTTTCTGACAGATGCACATTCTCAACAACAACATTATCCGGAAGGTTCAAATCTGTATGTGCAAAGTTCCAGATCGCACGTACTCCGTTCTCAACCAGCATATTCGCAACTTCAATTGCTTTCTCTTTCGGAATCGTCAGAACTGCAATATCAATCTCATTATTCTGAACGAACGCTTTCAGATCATCCATCATACGGATCGGAACTCCACGGATGGATACTCCCTGAAGTCTTGGATTCACATCAAAGATTCCTTTCAGAATGAATCCACGGTTCTCGAAGGCTGCATAATTAGCCAGTGCCTGCCCAAGATTACCTGCACCAATGATAATAATATTGTGGTCTTCTTCCAATCCTAATATCTTTCCAATCTCTGTGTATAAATACTTAACGTTATAACCGTATCCCTGCTGTCCGAATCCTCCGAAATTATTAAGATCCTGACGGATCTGGGATGCTGTTACTTTCATCCGCTTACTCAGATCGTTCGAAGAAATCCGCTCTACACCATTTTCCAACAGTTCGCCCAAATATCTGTAATACCTCGGCAATCTTCTTATGACCGCACGAGAAATCTCTCTTTCTTCCAATGTTTTCACCCTTCCAATCATAGTCTGAAATAATTATATAAAATTGAAAGATTATTGTCAAACTATTGTTGAATTTTATGCAATTTCCGTTATAATAAAGTAGCATGTGTAAATGCATTTTGAGAATACCAACGTATCAATTATCCATAACTCAGGAGGAAATATATGATATTAGCATGTCACGGGATCCAGAAATCTTTCGGTGAACACCTCATCGTCAGAGATGGATCCTTCCATATAGAAGATCACGAAAAAGCAGCTCTTGTCGGACCGAACGGTGCCGGTAAGTCCACTCTGCTCAAAATGATTGTAGGCGAATTAGCCCCGGATGACGGCAACGTCATCCTGACAAAAGGTAAGACACTTGGCTATCTTGCCCAGCATCAAGAGATGCAAAGCGGTAATACGATCTATGAAGAAGTCCGCACCGCAAAGGCCGATATAATCGCTATGGAGCGCCGTATCCGCGAGATCGAGATGGAACTTAAGCATCTCTCCGGTGACGCCCTGAACGACCGTCTGGAAACTTACAACCGCCTTACGGCCACTTTCGAACGTGAGAACGGCTATTCTTGCGAAAGTGAGATCACCGGTGTGTTAAAGGGACTTGGATTTACGGAAAATGATTTCACCAAACCCGTCGACACTCTCTCCGGAGGACAGAAAACCCGTGTATCTCTCGGCAAGCTTCTGTTAACGAAACCAGACATCTTGCTTCTTGATGAGCCAACCAACCATCTGGATCTGAATTCAATTGCATGGCTTGAAACCTATCTTCTAAACTATCAGGGAGCTGTGCTGATCGTGTCTCATGACCGTTATTTTTTGAACAAAGTTGTCACGAAAGTTCTTGAAATCGAGCTTGGAGAACTTCGTACTTATATGGGAAATTACAGCGACTATGCAGCAAAGAAGCAGCAGCTTCGCGACATACGCCTGAAGGAATATCTTAACCAGCAGCAGGAAATCAAGCATCAGGAAGCGGTTATCGAAAAGCTTCGTTCTTTCAACCGCGAAAAATCCATCAAACGTGCCGAAAGCCGCGAAAAGATGTTGGAAAAAATGCAGACCATCGAAAAACCGATAGAAGTTAATACAGATATACATCTGAAACTGGAACCATCCTGTGTAAGTGGCAATGATGTTCTGACTATTGAACATTTAAGCAAATCTTTCCCCGGACAGGAACTTTTTACAGACGTTAATCTCGAGATCAAACGTGGTGAACATGTCGCAGTAATCGGTGATAACGGAACAGGAAAGACTACGCTTCTTAAGATCTTAAACCGAGTGGTATCTGCTGATTCCGGTACTTATACACTTGGCTCCAATGTTAAGATTGGCTACTACGATCAGGAACATCATGTCCTTCATATGGAGAAAACAATTTTTGACGAGATTTCCGATGATTATCCGACTCTTACGAATACGGAAATCCGGAATGTGCTTGCAGCATTTCTTTTTACCGGTGATGATGTCTTCAAACAGATCAGTTCTTTGAGCGGTGGGGAACGCGGACGTGTATCTCTCGCAAAACTGATGCTCTCTGAAGCGAATTTCCTGATCCTCGACGAGCCGACCAACCACTTGGACATCGCATCCAAAGAAATCCTTGAGAATGCTTTGAATGATTATACCGGCACTGTACTTTATGTCTCTCATGACCGTTATTTCATCAATCAGACTGCATCACGGATTCTGGATCTTGTCAATCATACATTTGTAAATTATATCGGAAATTATGACTATTATCTGGAGAAAAAAGAAGAACTCACTACTGCATATGCCGGAGTAGCTTCTACATCTTCATCCGTTTCAGATAACAGTACAGACAAGAATGTATCCGAGTCAAAACTCAGCTGGCAGGAGCAAAAGGAAGCCCAGGCAAGACTTCGCAAACGTCAGAATGAGCTAAAAAAGACTGAAGAACGTATCAGCGAACTGGAAGGCCGTGACGGTGAGATCGATGCCCTGATGGTTCAGGAAGAGATTTTCACCAACTCTGTAAAATGCCAGGAACTCGCAAAAGAAAAAGCCGCAATAGCGGAAGAATTAGAAGAATTATACATGAAATGGGAGGAATTAGCGGAAGACGCTTAAACGCCTGATTTGCAACTTTTTAGCCCGCTCCAGAAAGCTTCTGGGGCGGGCTTTTATATTGCCATGCATTCGTAAGGAGCTGCCGGTGGCAGGTCCTGTAGATATATATTATCTATTTTAATTTTTCAGCAATTGCCTTAATAAATCCTTCGCTGTTCAATACGGTTGGATTTTCCAGTGTCGTGATCAATGCCAGATCTTTCGTCATCTTACCTTCTTCAATGGTATCAATGGTTGCTTTTTCAAGCTTATCTGCGAATGCTGCCAATTCGGCATTTCCATCCATCTCACCACGTTTTCTAAGAGCACCTGTCCATGCAAAAATTGTAGCTACAGAGTTTGTAGAAGTCTCTTCCCCTTTCAGATGCTTGTAATAATGACGTTGTACAGTTCCATGAGCTGCCTCATATTCATAATTTCCATCCGGTGATACCAGAACAGATGTCATCATTGCAAGAGAACCAAATGCGGAAGAAACCATATCACTCATTACATCTCCGTCATAGTTCTTACATGCCCAGATATATCCGCCTTCTGATTTCATAACTCTTGCAACCGCATCATCGATCAAAGTATAGAAATATGTAATTCCGGCTTCTTTGAACTTCTCGGCATAATCTTTGTCAAAGATTTCCTGGAAAATATCTTTGAATGTATGGTCATACTTCTTAGAGATCGTATCTTTTGTTGCGAACCACAGATCCTGCTTTGTATCCAATGCATAATTAAAGCAGCTTCTCGCAAAGCTTTCAATAGATCCGCATAAGTTATGCATTCCCTGTGCAACACCCGGTCCTGCATAGTTGTGTACCAGTTCTCTGGTCTCTGTGCCGTCTTCTGCCGTGTATACCAGTTCTACTTTTCCAGGTCCAGGAATCTTCATCTCTGTATTTTTATATACATCTCCATATGCATGTCTTGCAATAGTGATTGGTTTTTTCCAGTTTTTTACACATGGCTCAATGCCTTTTACAACAATCGGTGCACGAAATACAGTTCCGTCAAGTATTGCACGGATCGTTCCGTTCGGACTCTTCCACATTTCTTTCAGATCGTACTCTTTCATACGTGCCGCATTCGGTGTGATTGTTGCACATTTTACTGCAACTTTATATTTCTTGGTTGCATTAGCAGCATCGATTGTTACCTGATCATCTGTCTCATTTCTATGTTCCAGACCCAGATCATAATATTCTGTGTTCAGTTCAATATATGGCTCCAGAAGATCTTCTTTGATCATCTTCCAGAGAATTCTTGTCATCTCGTCTCCGTCCATCTCTACAATCGGTGTTGTCATTTTAATTTTTGCCATGATATTGTCTCCTTTCTATCTGTTCGCGGCATCTTTTATTATTCTTCCAGATGCAGATTTTCCATCACGTGTAATATATGTTCATTTGCAAGCTGTTCTGCTTTTGCCGCATCTTTTGCCTTGATCGCTTCCAGGATTTCTCTGTGTTCTTCTATTGATTTCTCGGCACGCTCCGGTGCTTCAATAGACATCGTCCTGGCAAGCTGTACATACTTGTGAAAATCTGTTAATACATGTTCCAGGATCCTGCTGTTGGATGCCTCATACAATATCTTATGAAACTTACCATCCATTTCTGACATCTGTTCAATCTGTCCGGATCCCTTCTTATGCAAATGAAATTCTGACAGAAGAATCACTTCTTCCAGTTCTTCAATCTGCGCATCCGTAATATATTTCGTTGCCCAGTTGGCACACAGCCCTTCCAGTTGCGAACGTATCTTATAGATATCTTTCACATCTTTTCTGGTAATGGCTGTCACATACGCACCTTTATTCGGAATGATCGTAACCAGTCCTTCTAACTCCAATTGTCTTAAGGCTTCTCTTACCGGTGTTCTGCTTACCCCCAGTTCTTCACCGATTGTTACTTCCCTTAATTCTTCATGATTTTTATATACCCCATTCAGAATATCTTCCCGCAGATGCCGGAACACTCTTCCTCGTAAGGATCTGTCCTGATATTCTTCCATTAAAAACACCTCTGCTATATCAATTCCACACCAATTCTCTTACAGTTTTCGTCGATAACTCTGATCAACTCATCGTCTGTAAGAACGGTTACTCGTCCTTCTTCATACTGCTTATCTACCCATTCTTTTACAGAACTTACAAGTTCTGAGTTCTTATCTACTTTCTTGTCCTCCGGCAGCTTAAAATATGTATTGATCCAGTGTGCAATACCTGCAAGTCCGGATGTGTTAGATATTGCAACAAGCGGAGGACGGTTCAGGAATTTTCCGGTATCAAATACGTTGTAGATCTCTTCATTCTTCAATAAACCATCTGCATGGATTCCGGCCCTTGTTACATTAAAGTTCTTACCAACAAAAGGTGTTCTTGAAGGAATATGATATCCGATCTCTTTCTCATAATAATCTGCAAGCTCTGTGATAACTGTTGTATCCATCCCATCCAGTGTGCCACGAAGCTGTGCATATTCGAACACCATCGCTTCCAGTGGTGTATTACCGGTACGCTCTCCGATTCCAAAAAGTGAACAGTTCACACCGCACGCACCATAAAGCCATGCTGTCGATGAATTGCTGACTGCCTTATAGAAATCATTATGTCCGTGAAATTCGATCAGTTCGCTTGGAACACCGGCATGTACTCTGAGTCCATAGATGATTCCCGGAATAGATCTTGGTATTACAGCTCCCGGATAGTTGACCCCGTATCCCATGGTATCACAGACACGGATCTTGACCGGAATCTTATACTCATCCATCAGTTTCATAAGTTCCAGACAGAATGGAATGACGAATCCATAGATGTCGGAACGTGTAATATCTTCCAGATGACATCTCGGGCTGATTCCTGTCTCAAGACATTCTCTTACGATAGACAGATAATGTTCCATTGCCTCACGTCTTGTCATCTTTAGTTTATAGAATATATGATAGTCCGAACAGCTTACCAGAATACCAGTCTCTTTCATTCCGATCTCTTTCACCAGTTCGAAATCTTTCTTGCTCGCACGTATCCAGCTTGTTATCTCCGGGAATTTATAATCCTTTTCCATGCATTTGTAGACTGCGTCTCTGTCCTTTTTACTATAGAGGAAGAATTCACACTGTCTGATCTTTCCCTTCGGACCACCCAGACGATGAAAATAATCATATAATGTTACGATCTGCTCAGTACTGTACGGGGCACGTGATTGTTGGCCATCTCTGAATGTTGTATCTGTGATCCAGATCTCATCCGGCATACAATGCGGAACAATTCGGTCATTGAATGCGATTTTCGGAATCTCGTCATAATGGAACAGATTACGAAATACATTCGGTGTCTTCACATCCACCAACGGGTACATGTGCTCTTCCAGTTGCAATAAATTTGTATGATCATCCAGGTATACTTTCCTGTTTTCCATTTTCCATCGCCTGCTTTCTAAAATATTTTTTCGTAGTAAAGTACTAAATTCAACATGTATAATTGTATACAATAATACATGTGTTGTCAAGTTCTATTATGGATATTTATTCAAAAAAAAATGATTATGGGGATTCCATAATCATTTTTTATACATTATTAATAAAGTTTTGCGTTAACTTCTCTTGGACTTAAGCCCTCGTCTTCTAAGGCTTTCATAATCTGGTGTTTGTGTTCGGTTCCGAATGCTTCCAGTGTGATTCGAAGTTCTACTGCTGCGTTTCGGTTGGTACTTACGAACTGGTTATGCTCCAGTTTGATTACATTACCATTTGCTTTGGCGATTGTAGATGCAACGCGTACCAGTTCACCCGGCTTGTCCGGAAGAAGTACAGATACAGAGAAGATTCTGTCTCTCTGGATCAGTCCGTGCTGTACGATCGAGGACATTGTAATCACATCCATATTACCACCACTTAAGATGGATACGACTTTCTTTCCTTTCAGATCAAGCTGTCTGAGAGCCGCTACTGTCAGAAGGCCTGAATTTTCTACGATCATCTTGTGATTCTCTACTACATCGAGGAATGCACCGATCAGATCATCATCTGAAACTGTAATAACTTCATCTATATTCTTTTCTGCATATGGGAATATCTTTTCTCCGACACGTTTTACAGCTGTACCATCAGCGATCGTATTGGCACTTGCAAGTGTTACCGGATGTCTTTCTTTCAATGCCTCTGTCATGCTTGCAGCGGCAGCCGGTTCTACACCGATTACTTTGACATTCGGATTCAGCATCTTGGTAAGTGTCGAAACTCCTGTGATCAGACCGCCGCCACCGATTGGTGCGAGAATATAATCTACGTCCGGAAGTTCTTCAAAGATTTCCATTGCAATACTTCCCTGTCCCGTTGCAACATCCAGATCATCGAAAGGATGTACGAATGTGTATCCTTCTTCTTCTGCCAGTTTCATTGCATATGCACAGGCATCATCATAGACATCTCCGTGTAATACGACTTCTGCTCCATAGCTCTTTGTACGATTTACTTTGATCAATGGTGTAACTGTCGGCATAACTACCGTTGCCTTGCAGCCGAATTTCTTTGCTGCATATGCCACGCCCTGTGCATGGTTACCTGCAGATGCAGTTACAAGACCTTTCTTTCTGTCTTCTTCGCTCATTGTACTGATCTTGTAATATGCACCACGTACTTTATAAGCACCTGTATACTGCATATTCTCTGGTTTCAGATAAACATCAGCACCTGTCTGTTTGCTTAAGTATTCGCTGTATACCAGCTTAGTTGGCAGGGTTACTTCTTTTACGATTGCACTCGCCTGTTTGAATTTTTCTAATGTTAACATCTCGTACTTCCTCTCTTCCTCTTATTCGTTTTCTGAAACCTCTTCTGAAGCCTCATCATCTTTCGGTCTTTCGAATAACGCATTCACGAAATCATCTGCATTAAATTTCTGCAAATCGTCAATAGTCTCTCCCACACCGATATATTTTACCGGAACGCCCAGCTCTGCATGGATGGCAACTGCGATTCCTCCTTTTGCGGTTCCATCCATCTTTGTCAAAACGATCCCTGTAATCTCTGCCACATCGTTGAATTCCTTCGCCTGCTGCAGGGCATTCTGTCCTGTTGTTGCATCCAGAACAACCAATGTCTCTCTGTATGCCTCAGGGAATTCCCGGTCAATGATCTTATTCATCTTTCTGAGTTCTTCCATCAGATTCTTTTTATTGTGCAGACGTCCGGCTGTATCGATCATCAGCACATCTGCATGCCGCGCCTTTGCTGCCGCACCAGCATCCGATGCCGGATCAGATCCCTCCTGTCCGCCGATCAGCTCTGCCTGCGAACGGTTCGCCCATTCTTTTAACTGTTCTCCGGCCGCCGCACGGAATGTATCGGCCGCTGCAATTACAACTTTCTTATTCTCTGCACGAAGCTTTCCTGCAAGCTTTCCGATCGTTGTAGTCTTTCCTACACCATTGACACCGATTACCATCACTACGGATGTGCGGTTTTCAAATTCATATGCTGTTTCTCCGATGTCCATCTGTTCTTTGATACTTTCGATCAGAAATTCCCGGCATTCCATTGGTTCTTTGATGTGTTTTTCTTTTACTTTTGCCTTCAGATCATCCAGAATATCATATGTTGCCTGTACACCAAGATCTCCCATGATCAGAACCTCTTCCAGCTCCTCGTAAAAGTCATCATCGATACGGGAGAATCCGTGAAAGATGCTGTCCATTCCTGATACAATATTGTCTCTGGTCTTACCAAGACCGGCAACCAGTTTTTCAAAAAATCCCATATCTTCCTCCTATTTATCCAGTTCATTTTCAAGCAGGCTGACAGATACCAGTGTAGATACACCTTTTTCCTGCATAGTGATACCATACAGTCTGTCTGCCGCCGTCATTGTTCCACGTCGATGTGTGATTACTATGAACTGCGTATACTTTGTTAACTTGTGCAAATATTGTGCAAAACGGTCTACGTTATTATCATCCAGTGCCGCTTCGATCTCATCCAGCAGACAGAACGGTGACGGCTTCAGATTCTGGATTGCAAAAAGAAGTGCTATCGCTGTCAATGCTTTTTCTCCACCGGACAACTGCATCATATTCTGCAGCTTCTTTCCAGGCGGCTGGGCAATGATCCGGATAACCGCCTCCAGAATATCCTCATCTTCCATAAGTTCCAGCGTTCCTTTTCCGCCTCCGAACATTTCCTTGAATACCTGATCGAACTCGGCTGCAATTCTGGCGAACTGCTCTTTGAACTGCTTACGCATGGCATTATCAAGTTCCTCGATAATCTGTTCCAGTGTTTCGGCTGCTTCTACCAGATCATCATGCTGGCCCTTCAGGAATTCATAACGCTCGGATACACTTTTATATTCTTCTATCGCATTAACATTGACATTACCCAGTGCACGGATCTCACCTTTTAACTCCTGGATCCGCCTCTTCATATCTGCAAGATCGGTCAGGTTCGGATTCCTAAGTTCTTTTGCGTGATTCAGTGTGAGTTCATATTCCTCCCACATATAATTAATCTGCTTTTCAGAAGCTTCTTCGTACCCTTCCCTCTGACTTTCCAGACGATAAACCTCTTTATCAAGATCTGTCATATGTTTTGAGATCTCTTCACGTTTTTCGAAGAATGATTTGTGCCGTTTATTCAATTCCTCACGTTCTCTTTTTGAACGTTCAATCTGAAGTTTGATTTCATCAAACAGATCACCGGAATTATCAATTGTTGTTTTCAATTCCTGGATCTTCTTCTCTTTTTCGGCAATTTCCTGAGAATTTCCACCCTTATTCTTTGTCAGTTCTTCCAATTCTGCCCGGAATTTATCCATCTCTTCACGGATACGGATAATATTTTCCGTAATAAATGTATACTTCTGCTCTAATCCTGCATATTCCAGATGAATCTGTTCTGATTTTCTGGTCTTAAAGCTTTCCTTTGCGTGGATCTCTTCCAGCTCTTTTTGTTCTTTCTCAATGTTGATATTCAGATCATTTTCCAGACTTTCTGACGTATCCAGTTCTATATTAATAGACTCCTGATTGTCCATTATCTCGTTGATCTGTGTATCCAGTTTTGCAGCTTCATTTCGCAGATTATCGAATTGTTGTTTGAAGCTCTGGATCTTTGCAGATGACTGATCTGCATTCATCTTTGCGGTATTCTGTACGACATACGCTTTCTGAAGCTCTGCACTGATTGCGTCAGTCTTTTCATAATACCCTGCGCGTTCATCTTTCAGGCCACAGATCTGCTGTTCCGTCTCCGTCATCTCCTGTTTTAATTTCTGAACGGTCTTTTCAAACTCTTCGATTTCTCTTCGTCTGCTCAGAAGATTACTGGAATTCTTAAATGCTCCACCGGTCATGGAACCACCCGGATTGATCAGTTCCCCTTCCAGTGTAACGATACGGATTGACTGGTGGTATTTTCTTGCGATCATTGTTGCATGATCAATATGATCTACTACCAGTGTTCTTCCCAGCAGATAATCTGCGAGAGTTTTATATTTATTCTCTACCTGAACCAGTTTGTTGGCTGTTCCGACAACTCCCGGTTCTTTAAGTGCTTCCGGACGATTGATCCCGGAATTCGCACGGATTGATGTTAAAGGCAAGAATGTTGCACGGCCGAACTTATTCTTCTTCAGGAAATTGATCATACGTTTTGCCGTATCTTCATCCTCGGTTACGATATTCTGGATATTACCGCCAAGTGCGGTCTCAATAGCGATCTCATAGTCTTTTTCAACCTTTACGATATCTGCTACTACACCCAGAAGTCCCTTCTCACGGTCCTTATTATCCATAACTCTACGAATACTGTTACCGTATCCGTCATAACGTTCTGTAATATTCTTAAGGGATTCCAGTCTTGACTGCTCCCGGTGGAAAGCAGACTGACCAATCTGTAATTTCTGAGACTCTCTGGATATCTGCGCCTGTAACGTCTTAATGTTACTTTCATATTCTTTATTTTCATTGTTCAGGGCTATGATCTTGTCTGAGATAACTTTTAATTCCATCTGATACTTGTTCAGATTTTCATTTTCTTCTGCAATCTCACTGTCATTAGCAAGGATCTCTCGGTTGATCTGCGACTTTCTAACCTGGATCTGTTCCATCATCGTATCGAATTTCTGGATCTGAGCTTTCGTAGATGCTCTGTTATTCAGTATCTCCATGATATGATTCTTCTTTTCATCAACGGATCCTGTAATCTGTGCTATCTTCGCCTGTAATTCCGTCAGTTCATTCTTAATCTGATCTTCTTCCGACTGTTTTTCTTCCATTTGTTTTACAATGGAATCCTTCTCCGTCTGAAGTTCTTTCATCTGTCCTTCACGGACATCCATCTCGGAATCAATCACGCTGGCCCGCTGATCGAAATGTTCATCGTTCATCCGTGCACTGTGAATCTGTTCCTTTAACAGTGCGATCTGGTTCTCTAACTGCTGCTTCAGAATCGTCGTCTCATTTAATTGACGGTTAGCCTTTTCGACAGAAGCGTCGATCACTTCCACCTGTTCTTCAATCGCCTCATATTCCGTCTTCGTATCCGCATATTGTCTGGTTGCTTCTTCAAGCTCCCCTTTTGTAATACGAAGCTTCTCTTCCAGCCCCCGAATCTGATCTCGGATACGTTCCATTTCCAGCAGGAACATGTTGATATCGTATGTTTTTAATTCTTCCTTCCGTTTCAGATACTCCCTCGCCTTTTCAGACTGACGTTCTAACGGCCCAACCTGCTTTTCCAGCTCAGACAGAATATCGTTGACACGGACCAGATTCTGGCGTTCATCTTCTAACTTTTTGACCGACATACTTTTTCTTCGTTTGAATTTGACAATTCCTGCTGCTTCATCAAAAAGCTCTCGCCTCTCATCCGGCTTACCACTTAAGATCTTATCAATCTGTCCCTGTCCGATAATCGAATACCCTTCTTTTCCGATACCTGTATCATAGAAAAGTTCATTTACATCTTTTAATCTGCATGCTCTTCCATTGATCAGATATTCGCTTTCTCCGGAACGGTATAGCTTTCTTGCTACCGTAACTTCTTCGTAATCAACCGGAAGCTTATGGTCTGAATTGTCCAGAGTGATCGCCACCGATGCATAACTAAGCGGCTTTCTGTTCTCAGTACCGGAAAAAATAACATCCTGCATGTTGCCGCCTCTTAACTGCTTCACACGCTGTTCCCCAAGCACCCATCTGACCGCATCTGCTACGTTACTTTTTCCACTTCCGTTCGGACCGACAATGCCGGTGATTCCATTATGGAATTCGAATTTAATTTTATTGGCAAATGATTTAAATCCCTGCACTTCTATGCTTTTTAAATACATTCCACACCTACTTTATATTCTTTTCATGCAGTTTCAAAATGCTGATATATGCAGCCTCCTGCTCTGCTGCTTTCTTCGTCCGGCCTTCTCCGACTCCGTATTCTTCTTCTCCGATATGTACCGCAACACGGAAAATCTTATTATGATCCGGTCCCTCTTCACCAATCAGATGATACGAGATTACTTCTTTAAAATTCGCCTGCACGATTTCCTGCAGGATAGTCTTGCTATCAAAAAAGAGTTTCTTGTTCTCCAAATCTTTCAAAATAAATCGATGTATAAACTCTTTTGCATTAGCAAAACCACCATCAAGATAAATTGCTCCGATCAGAGCCTCCATTGCATCCGATGTTACAGATTCTCTCTTTCGTCCTCCGGTAGCATCTTCTCCTTTACCAAGCAAAAGGTATTCGCCAAGATCCAGATCTCTTGCACAGAATGCCAGCGCCGGTTCACATACCATACTTGCCCTCGTCTTCGTAAGTTCCCCTTCCGGAAGCTTCGGATTATTGTGAAACAGGAATTCGCTGGACACCAGTTCAAGGACCGCATCTCCCAGAAATTCCAGACGTTCATTACACTCATACTTTGGCAGATGCTTTTCATTGGCATAAGAGCTGTGAATCATCGCCTTTGTAAACAGGGTAAAGTCATCAAATTTGTAACCAATCTTTCCTTCTAATTCTTTAAGGTCTTTGCTCATTGTAAACTCCATCCTAAAGAACGAAAAAAGCCCCTGGCAGGGCTCTTTCGTTCTTTTTATATCTGCCTAGTTATTATTTGTTGCATTCTTGATCTGCTCAACAGCATCTCCAACTGTAGAGATCTGCTCAGCGTCATCATTATCGATCTCAATGTCAAATGTTTCTTCTATTCCCATAATAATCTGGAAGATATCAAGGGAGTCTGCTCCCAGATCATCTACAAATGTTGTGTCCTCTGTAATATCATTCACTTCTACATTTAATACATCAGCGATGATTTCTTTTAATTTTTCAAGTTCCATATCAAATCTCCTTTTCTCATCATAGTTAGTAATATATTATTCAGCGGATTTTTGCTCCGATTGAATACTTTCTTTGATCTTTTCATTAATTTTCTGCTTTTTAAATGTTACACATTGGATCAGTGTATTGCTGACTTCTTTTGCTTTCGAGCTTCCATGTGTCTTTACGACCAGACCGTTTAATCCAAGCAATGGCGCACCGCCATACTCACTTGCATCAAATGACTTTAAAGTTGTTTTTAACGCCGGTTTGATAAGCAATGCTCCGATCTTGCTTCTGAGTGTGGACATCAGTCCTTCTTTTACCTTACTGATCAGTACCGCTCCGACACCTTCATATAGCTTAAGGATTACATTGCCCGAAAATGCTTCTGTCACAATGACATCAGCCTGTCCATGCGGAATCTCTCTTGCTTCTACACTTCCGATAAAATTCAGTTCTTTTTCTTCTTTTAAAAGAGGAAACGTCTCCTTTACCAGTGCATTACCTTTTTCTTCTTCTGCTCCGATATTTACAATCCCAACTTTCGGATTCTTAATACCAACTACATGTTCCATATAGATAGAACCCATCTTGGCAAACTGAACCAGATGTGAGGCTCTGGCATCTACATTCGCTCCACAGTCGATCAGAAGTGCTACACCCTTCTCTGTCGGGATCAGTGACGCAAGTGGTGGCCGCTCTACACCTTTGATCCTTCCAACGATTACCTGTCCGCCTACCAGAATTGCTCCGGAACTTCCGGCAGATACAAATGCATCAGCCTTTCCTTCCTTTACCATCTTCATTCCGACTACAATAGAAGAATCTTTCTTTCTTCTGATCGCATTCACCGGAGGTTCGGCAGTCTCTATTACTTCTGTTGTATTCACAACTTCCAGTCTGTTCTTATCATAAGTATACTTCTGCAATTCAGCATTCACTATATCTTCTTTGCCAAGCAGATATACCTTTATATCCTGTTCACGTCCAAGAGCATCTACTGCTCCTTTTACCATTTCACCCGGTGCATTATCCCCGCCCATGGCGTCCAATGCTATCACCGTAATTTCTGACATATTGATTCCTCCTAATATTACTGAATTTATTCTACTAAACATCCATGCAAAAATCAATATTTTCCTGTGAAAAACGCCAATATAAACCTCCTCACGGACAGCTGCGGTACTTTTATAAAATTTTTCATAAATATTTATCAGAAGTTTGATAATGTACGATCCGGTTGATATAATACCTTTTATCATCAAAATTGCATATATATAAAAGAAGGGATTTAATAAATGGATTATTATAAGAGAGCTCTTGAGCTCAATGATGAAACAGTTAAAAACAGACGTTACTTCCACACGAATGCAGAAACGGGACTTCATATGCCAATGGCCTGTGCATATGTGATGGACAAATTGACCAAATATGGCTT
>OAUC01000526.1_pt1 | contig 20709 bp, 17 predicted proteins | sample 1495091 | NCBI WGS metagenome assembly OAUC01 (sample SAMEA2579997, study PRJEB22360) | human gut metagenome | biome: human gut; feature: human-associated habitat; material: faeces | place: Denmark | collected 2008/2010
TTTCCTTCTCGCTCGCGGGCCCCGCCGTCGGCGCGATCGCCGGCGCCGCCGCTCCGCTCGTGAGCTTCCTGCTGTCCGGCATGCCGATGCTGGCGATGCTGCCGCTCATGATGGTCGAACTGTGCGCATACGGCCTGGTGGCCGGTCTGCTGCGCGGCATCAAGCTGCCGAGCCTGGCGAAGGTGGTCATCGCACAGCTCGCCGGACGTGTGGTGCTGACCGCAGCCACCGCGATCGCCGTGTTCGCGTTCGGTTCCAGCAAGGCCATCGCCGCCACATGGACGAGCGACCTGGCCGCCGGCCTGCCCGGTCTCGCGCTGCAGTGGGCCCTGATTCCGCTCGCCGCCTACTGGACCGAGTCGCTGATCGCCAAGCGCAACCACTGATATGACGTTTGCCCGGCCACGTTCTGGGCAAACGCGTGATATGCGGGAGCCAAGCCGTTAAGCTTGGCTCCCGTTACTTATAGGAGGACTACGTAGGAGTTTTACGAAGGGGAGCGGTCATGATCGCAGGAGTGTCCATCACCACATTGCTGCTGGTGCTTGTCGCCGGAATCGGCGCGGGATTCGTCGGATACGCGGTCGGCGCGTCCTCGCTGATCTCCTATCCTGCGCTGCTGGCGTTCGGCATTCCGCCCGTGCTGTCCAACACCACGAACACGGTGGGCGTGTGCGGCACCGGCATCGGCGGCCTGCTCTCCGCCCGCAAGGAGCTCAAAGGCCAAGGACGCCGTGTGGCTGTCTACGCTTGCATCGGCTTGGTCGGAGGCATCATCGGCGGCTTGCTGCTGTTGGAATTGCCCGCGAAGGTCTTCGAATTCGCTGTGCCGCCGCTCATTCTGTTCAGCGCGTTGATCATCGCGCTGAACCCGCGGAAGAAAGCGGCCGCACGCGACGCTGATCGCCAGTAGGACGGCCAATGGCAGTCTGCGCAACGACCCGTGGTGGCTGTGGGTTGGCGTGAGCTTCGTCGGCATCTATTCGGGATATTTCGGTGCCGCCGCCGGTACCCTCGCCCTGGCGATCCTCGACCTCGGCAAGATCGGCCCGTTCCACCAGATCAACGCGCTGAAGACCGTGGTCGGCTTCGGCGCGAACATCTCCGCCGCGATCATGTTCATCTGCCGTGGCTCCGTCTACTGGCCGTTCGCCATCGCCATGTGCCTGGGCTGCATCATCGGCAGTTCCATCGCCCCTCCGGTCACACGCCATATCCCCGAGAACATCATGCGCGCCGCCGCCGTGCTCACCGGCATCGTCCTCGCCGTCAAGCTTGGCTGTAGCACCTATTTCTAAAAGCCTTTGGTTCCGGAGTGTGGCGTGTGACCGTGCGGCTGCGCTCCGGAACGACAATTTCCGGTTCCTCGTGTGCCGAGATTCGTCTTGGCCTGGTGACTTGCGGCGGGTTTGTTCCCAAGCGGGTGTTCCGTAGGTGGTTTTTCGCTTCCGTAGGTGGTTGCCGGAGGAAAGGCGTTTGAGAAACGGCTTAAATTAAGCCATTCTCAGACACCAATACCAGAACCAACCACCTACGGAACCACAAAACCACCTACGGAATTGAGTCTGGCAACGGTGTTTGGCGCTTTTACTGAAGATGGTGAAAAACGGTATATGCCGCTTCGAGTGGCTCGATTATTTCGAATATCTGAAAAGAGTAGGAACCCCCCATTAGATAAGTGTCGATAGTGCCCGCATGACGATATCTACATCCTTGTTTTCCAGCTCGCGAATGACGTGCAGATAGGTTTCCTGAGTTGTAGTCATGCTGGCATGGCCTAGACGGCGTGACACGCTGGCGATCGATACGCCGGCGAACAGCAGCAGCGATGCGTGTGTATGGCGTAGACCATGGACGGAAATAACTGGCACGTCCACGTTTCTGCAATGTTTTGCAAGCACGTCGTTGGCTGTTGAGTTGTAGACCTTGCCGTGCACGAAAATAGGTTTATCATGCGGAAGATCCTTGAGTAATCCAGACATTTGCATGATGAGTTGCCAGTCGAGTTGCACTTTACGCACGGACGATTCGTTTTTCGTGGGTACGAAACCGCCGCCGTTTTTATAATCCCAAGTTTTGTTGACGGAAAGCGTCTGGTGTGCGAAATCAAAGTCATCGGGTGTGAGCCCAAGCGCCTCAGAGAATCGGAGTCCGGTTTTCGCGATAAGGAGGATAAGCCAATCCCAGCTTGCCTCGGCCCCAAGATCAAGGTCCGTGAGCATGGCATGCAGCTCGAATTGGTTGAGATACTTCATTTTCTTAATGCGTGGCTGCTTGCCTTTGATGATGACTTTGCGCGTTGGATCACGCGGGATGAGTCCTTCGTCAACGGCATCGAGAATGGCGCCTTTGATCTGATGGTGAAAATCCATGGTGGTTTGGCGCTCATGATGCTGTGCATATCCGTTGATGAGCTGCTGGTATGCGGTTCGATCCATATCGGTGAGTCTGAGTTCAGGGATGAGCTTGCCGAGCCAGGATTGCGTAAGTCGATATTTGCCCATGGTCACGTCTCTGATGGCGCCTTCCTTGTACGTTCTCACCCACTGGGCGTAGTAGTCGCAGAACAGCGATTCTGATGTGATGGTTTCCTGCATGAGATGCGCCTTTCTGAAAATAGGGGATTGGCGCAGCCATCATACTTACGCTGATGAAGGGTGATGAGCGAGTCCAGACGGTCGAAGAACGCGCCGATTCGGCGTTGCTCTGCAAGCGATGGGGCTATTATCTCAGATGACATAATAATCTCAGGGGTTACTCTTTTTTGACTGTTTGATGATCCTGAAGAGCAACTCTCAAGGTAGGCAGTGATTCGCTCTGACAGTAACGATATCTTAATAAAACTCAAATCAGAAGAATGAGAAGAAAATGGCACAAATTCAGAAGAGCAAACAGCATTTGCTTCAGGGCGAGGAACATGCCAAATCCTTTTTTTCCTCACATTCAATTTGTTTACAAGTAAACAAGGACGGTCAACAATCTTTCTTAGACTATTCATCGAATTACCAATAACGGTTTCAGCCGTTTCATTGTTATCAAAAGCCGGCATACTGTATTCCGTAAATTCTTCATTCGGTGTTTCCAACGGATTAATGGTTCTCGATAGCTGTTCGCATGTGCTCGACAGCTTACGCTGTTCCCAAGCGGGGGTGCGGTATTCTTGTGAAAGATGTGCAGTCGCTCGTGGAACCGTGCATTGGTTTGCCGGTACCGCAATGAGGAGGGATAGATGAACAAGCAGCAGCTCGCTTCGAAGATTTGGGAATCCGCCAATAAGATGCGTTCCAAGATTGAGGCGAACGAATACAAGGATTACATTCTTGGTTTCATCTTTTATAAGTTCCTTTCCGAAACCGAGCTGATGCGCTTGAAAGCCAGTGACTTCACTGAGGACGATCTTCCGCAGCTCACGGAGGATGATCCAGACATTGTGGAATTCGTGCAGGGCGAATGTGGTTATTTCATCGCCTATGACAACCTGTTCTCCACGTGGGTCAAGCAGGGCAACGATTTCGAGATTTCCAATGTGCGTGATACGCTTTCGGCGTTCTCCCGCAATATCAATCCTGCGCATAGGAAAGTGTTCGATGGTATTTTCGACACGTTGCAGACCGGACTTTCCAAACTCGGCACCGACGCGAGAAGCCAGTCCAAGGCCGCGCGAGATTTGATTTACCTCATTAAAGACATTCCGATGGATGGTCGTCAGGATTATGACGTGCTTGGTTTCATCTACGAGTACCTCATCAGCAATTTCGCCGCCAATGCAGGCAAGAAGGCCGGCGAGTTCTACACGCCTTCCGAAGTCTCTCAGCTGATGAGCGAAATTGTCGCCTGGCATTTGCAGGGGCGCGAGCAGATCAAGATCTACGATCCGACATCCGGCTCCGGTTCCTTGCTGATTCATATCGGCCAGGCTGTGGCTCGACGTAACGGCAATCCGGATTCCATCATGTATTACGCGCAGGAGCTTAAGGAGAACACCTATAACCTCACGCGTATGAATCTGGTGATGCGTGGCATTCTTCCCGACAACATCGTTGCCCGCAACGGCGACACCCTGGAGGACGACTGGCCGTGGTTCGACACGTTGGAGAACAAGGAGGAGACCTACAATCCGTTGTTCGTGGATGCGGTGGTTTCCAATCCGCCCTACTCGCAGAATTGGGATCCCACTGATAAGGAGATCGATCCGCGCTTCAGTTATGGCATAGCCCCGAAATCCAAGGCGGATTATGCGTTCCTGCTCCACGACCTGTACCATCTGCGTGCCGATGGCATTATGACCATTGTTCTGCCGCATGGCGTGCTGTTCCGCGGCGGCGAGGAAGGTCAGATTCGTAAGAATCTGATTGAGAACCGTCATATTCAGGCGATCATTGGTCTACCGGCGAATATTTTCTTTGGTACGGGTATCCCCACCATCGTGATGGTGTTGCGCAAAAAACGTGACGATGACAAGGTGCTCATTGTTGATGCGTCGAAGCATTTCATCAAGGACGGCAAGAACAACAAGCTACAGGCTTCTGATATCAAACGCATTGTCGATGTGGTGTCGAACAATCGCACGGTACCCAAGTTCAGCCGTCTGGTGTCCATTGATGAGATTCGCGCCAACGATTACAACCTCAACATCCCCCGTTATGTCGATTCATCCGAGGATGCGGAGACGTGGGATGTGTACGCTTCGATGTTCGGTGGCGTTCCGAAGAGTGAGGTCGAGCAGCTTGAGGAATATTGGAACGCCTGGCCAAGCCTGAAGGCCGAGCTGTTCCGTGATAACGGTGCCTGCTACGCCTGCGATCACGATGATATCGCCACTGTGGTGCGCAACAATGCCGACGTACAGGCGTTCATCGCCTCGTATGGCCAGGCCATTTCCGGATTGCCTGTCGATTTGCGCTCCCGCTTGGTGGAGCATCCCGAACAGGTGGATGCGCTCGGTCAGGAAACGGCCATTGGCAAGGAACTGGATGCGATGATTGCCGATACCGCGCTGGTTGACCCGTATGACGCCTATCAGAAGCTTGATGACGCATGGGGCGGCATTTCCATTGATTTGGAAGTGTTGGGGTCCGAGGGCTTCGATGCGGTAAGAGCCGTGGATCCGAACATGGTCGTCAAGAAAAAAGGCGGCAAGGATGTGGAAGTGCAGGACGGCTGGATTGGCCGTGTTCTGCCGTTTGACTTGGTTCAGCGCGAGCTGCTGCACGATGATTTGACTGCGATTGAGGCGGATGAACGCCGTGTGCAGGACATCGATTCCGAGGTTGAAACTATTTTGGAGGGTTTCGATGAGGATGACAAGCAGAACAGCGATGCGATCAATCAGGACGGTGATGCCTTCGTTGCCGCCGAGCTGAAGAAGGCGGTCAAGGCGATCGGCAAGAATCCGGCTTCCGATTTCGAGCGTGGCTTGGTGCAGGCTCAGAAGCTATTCGATGAGACGAAGAAGCTGAAATCTGGTATCAAGACCAAGCGAAACGCGTTGGAGGAGAAGACCTGCAACACGATTAAGGCGTTGAGTGATGACGAAGCCAGAAGGTTGCTGGAAGCCAAGTGGATTACGCCATTGCAGAAGCAGCTGGAAGCGCTGCCGAATGCCGTGATCGACGAGTTCATCGGCAAGGTGAACGCGTTGAAGAACAAGTACGCCACCACATATGCCGATGTATGCGGCCAAATCGATGAAGCGGAGAAGGAATTGGCCGGAATGCTTGGCGATTTGACCGGCAATGCCCGCGATATGGCGGGCTTGGAAGAGCTCAAAGCACTGATCGGGGGTGAATGATATGGCCGAGCAGCATGGAAAAGCGTTGGTTCCGCAGATTCGTTTCGCTGGTTTCACTGACCCTTGGGAACAGCGTAAGCTGGGAGACGTTGCCAATGTTTGCAGCGGCAGAGACTATAAGCATCTGGCGGAAGGACCAATCCCGGTATACGGAACAGGTGGTTACATGACATCTGTTTCTAAGGCTCTTTCGTATGATGAAGATGCAATTGGCATAGGGCGAAAAGGAACTATCGACAAACCGTATAGACTGCAGGCACCTTTCTGGACGGTAGATACGTTATTTTATGCCATTCCTGAGGCTTCCTCAGATATTAATTTCCTTTTGTGCTCTTTTCTGAACGTTGATTGGAAAAGCAAGGATGAGTCGACGGGGCTTCCAAGTCTTTCAAAGCGAGCAATAAATGAAACCGAAGTTCTAGTTCCAGACAATGGCGAGCAGCGCCAAATCGGCGCGTTCTTCGACCGTCTGGACTCCCTCATCACCCTTCATCAGCGTAAGTATGACAAGCTTTGCGTGCTGAAAAAATCCATGCTCGACAAAATGTTCCCTAAAGGGGGTTCACTGTATCCAGAGATTCGTTTCGCCGGTTTCACTGACCCTTGGGAACAGCGTAAGCTCTCTGAACTGGTTGAAATTGAGAGAGGAGGTTCGCCACGACCGATTGAGCGATACATTACAGATGATCCTTGTGGACTTAATTGGGTGAAAATTGGCGACGCTCCAGAACTTGGCCGATATATAACCCAAACTACCGAGAAAATAAAACCTGAAGGTCTCGCAAAAACCCGCCAGGTGTATCCGGGGGATCTAGTTTTATCGAACTCTATGAGCTTTGGACGACCATACATCATGGCCATTAAAGGCTGTATTCATGACGGCTGGCTGCTGATCCGCGATGCCCAGAAACACTTCGATCCTATTTTCCTCTGCCATATGTTGGGTGCTCCACAGATGCTTAATCAATATCGCATGTTCGCAGCAGGAAGCACGGTTAATAATCTCAACAAAGAACTTGTTGGGAAAGCCATCGTTTCATTGCCAAGTAAAGATGAACAACGTGAAATTGGTATTGTCTTGGACCGTCTGGACTCCCTCATCACCCTTCATCAGCGTAAGCTCGAATTACTCCGGAATATCAAGAAATCCATGCTCGACAAGATGTTTGTATAGGGGTGTTCATGGCAATAATCACGTTATTTCACGGTTCTCCGTACGAATCCGTGACCCCCGAATACGGTTTAGGCAACGACAAACACGACTACGGCCGTGGTTTCTATCTGACCGCGAATGTGGAACTGGCCAAGGAGTGGGCCGTGTGCCGGCCGGATGAGTCCAATGGCTGGGTCCATCAGTACGAACTGGACACGAATGGGCTGCGCATCCTGGATTTTCAGGAGCATAGCGTGCTTACTTGGCTGGCTGAGCTGATGAAGCATCGTGATGCCGCTGATTCCAAGCGCTATCGTGTGCTGGCTGCGAAGTTCATCGCCCAATACGGCATCGACACCAGCGGCTATGACGTCATCAAAGGCTGGCGTGCGAACGCCTCGTATTTTTATATCGCCAAAGAATTCGTCCGAGACAATGTGGACGTCGATATCTTGGAGGAACTGCTGTCGCTTGGAGGTCTGGGCATCCAGTATTGCGTCAAGACCGCAAAGGCGTACAGGCAACTGCGCGAAGTCCCGGACGGCCTGCTTTCCGTCAGCTACAGCGAATTCAACGACAAATACAATCAGAGGGATGTTGAGGCACGGCAGAACATGCGCGACCTCATCGATTCCGATGCCAATACGGTGACCAACGTGTTCAGCACGTTGCTCTAGGGGTGATGACAATGCGGGCATATCCAGAGGTCTACCGGGATGATGTGGTGGAAACTCAAGGCAAGCTTTTCGACTACGTGGCACAGTCGTTTCCGGGCAAGAGCACGGAGGACTTCATCACCGTATATATGGCGAGCAAAACACGCAAAAGCATTGATGAGGCCAAAGCCTACGTCAACACGATGGATGCGAAAGAGCTGTGGAAGTATTTCACCGAGACCGAGCACTACCAGTTGAAGGACGGCAGGGCGCTCGAAGGGTTCATGCCTGATTGGATTGGCGAATTCTACGCCTACTACCAATGGTTCTACGCCATTCCCAGTGCTGAAGTGATCGCCAAGGTGCCGCTGGACTTCCTGAAGAAAGCCTATTTCGGGCTTCATGATCTCGATCTGGAGCTTGCGGTGCGGAAAGTCGGCGAAGAATGACGGACATCATCTGCTTCCATAATCCCGATGAGGAGAACGGATACCTGAGCAACTGGTATCCATCGCGCTTCGTTGTGGATGATGTCGAGTTTTCCTCGATGGAACAGTACATGATGTACCGCAAAGCCTGCTGTTTCAACGATGCCGAAACAGCCGCGCGGATTCTTCGAACCAGCGACGTGGCCGAGATCAAACGACTTGGCCGACTGGTAGCCGGTTATGACGATCACGTATGGAACGGCGTTCGCCAAATCGAAGTCTATGAAGGATTGCTTGCCAAATTCAGTCAGAACGCCGAACTCGGTGCGCAGTTTGAGGCAACCGGCAATGCGGTGTTGGCGGAATGCGCCGTCAAAGACCGTATCTGGGGCATTGGCTTGTCAATGCATGATCCAGCCAGGTTCAATCCGAGCCAATGGCGCGGTCAGAATCTGCTCGGATACGCTCTAATGCTCACAAGAAGGAAGCTCAACCGCATACACGAGCGATAATGTGGCCGTTTTCCCGTATCAATCGCCCCCGCTTGGGAACAGCGTAAGCTGGGGGAGCTATACCAGAAAAATGACGAGCGAAATACTGATGGTTTAGGGTCTGAACGAACTTTATCTGTTGCTTCAATGACGTTTAATTCTGCAGGCAACGGAGCTGATGATTCTTCCTTGCCGAACTACAAGCGTCTTCGATTAGGCGATATCGCATTTGAAGGACATGCTAATAAAGAATTTGCTTATGGAAGGTTCGTGCTTAATGATGCTGGAAACGGCATCATGTCACCAAGATTCACTTGTTTGCGGCCAATTGCTGAACAGGAGTACTCATTTTGGAAGTACTTTATTCACAGTGAGAAGGTTATGCGGCCAATTCTTGTGAATTCCACAAAAAGTGGCACTATGATGAACGAATTAGTTGTAGAGGATTTTCTTAAGCAGGAAATTCTCGTTCCATCTTTGCCAGAGCAGTGCCGAATCGGCGCATTCTTCGACCGTCTGGACTCGCTCATCACCCTTCATCAGCGTAAGTATTGTGGTGTTGTTTCTTGGATGTTAGGGGTTGCGCTCGTAAGATTGGGCTCAGAAAGTGACGGTGCGTTCGGGGAGATGAAACATGTTCTACGATAAGGAATCGGATTTCGAAGACGATCTGGTCGCGGTGCTGAAACGCCATGGGTGGACCGATGGTGTGTTGGAATATCCAACCGAACAGGATCTCATCGACAACTGGGCCAACATCCTATTCGACAACAACAAAGGCATCGATCGCCTGAACGGGCAGCGCCTTACCAAGGGTGAGATGGCGCAGATCCTTGAACAGATCGAAACATTGCGCACGCCATTGGCGTTGAATTCCTTCATCAACGGCAAAACCGTGTCCATCAAACGTGACAATCCCGCAGACACAGCGCATTTCGGCAAGGAAATCAGCCTGAAGATCTACGATCGCCAGGAAATCGCCGCTGGGCAAAGCCGGTACCAAATCGCAAGACAGCCTATTTATCCAGCTAAAAATAAGATGCTGAACGATCGCAGGGGAGACGTTTGCCTGCTTATCAACGGCATGCCGGTCATCCATATTGAACTGAAGAAAAGCGGCATTCCCATAAGCCAGGCCACCAATCAAATCGCCAAATACGCGCATGAAGGCGTGTTCACCGGGCTGTTCAGACTCGTGCAGGTCTTCGTGGCCATGAATCCGGATGATGCCGTGTACTTCGCCAATCCCGGTGAAGGCGATTTCAACAGCAACTACTTCTTCCACTGGGCTGACTTCAACAATGAGCCCATAGCGGCGAACAACCATGTCGGGCAGGATGAATGGAAGCGTTTCACATCTGATCTGCTATCCATTCCCATGGCACACCAGCTCATCGGGTTCTATACGGTCGCCGATTCCGCAGACGGATGCCTCAAAGTGCTACGCAGCTACCAATACCAGGCGGTGAACGCCATTTCCGACCGTGTACGCACCTGCAAATGGGATGAGCCGGTGCCAAGCGGCACGCCGGGCCGTCCGGGCGGTTATGTGTGGCACACCACTGGCTCGGGCAAAACCATGACCAGCTTCAAGGCTGCGCAGCTCATCGCTGGCTCGAAAGATGCCGACAAGGTGGTCTTCCTCATGGACCGTGTCGAATTGGGCACGCAGTCGCTGCTGGAATACCGGTCGTTCGCGGATGATGCCGATGATGTGCAGGGCACGGAAAACACGGATGTGCTCAAATCGAAACTGGCAAGCATCGACCCCAAAGACACACTCATCGTCACCTCCATCCAGAAAATGAGCAACATCAAAGCGGGCGAGGGGCATATCACCGAAGAGGAAGTGAAGAAGCTCGCTGGCAAACGCATCGTATTCATTATCGACGAATGCCATCGTTCCACGTTCGGCGAGATGCTGCAGGATATTCGCCATTCCTTCCCGAACGCGTTGTATTTCGGTTTCACGGGCACTCCGATTCATGAGGAGAACCGTAAGAAGGGCGCGACCACATCAATGGTGTTCGGCGATTGCCTTCACCGATACAGCATCGCCGACGGCATCCGCGATGGCAATGTGCTCGGATTCGACCCGTACATGGTGTTGACCTACCGAGATAAGGACGTTCGTCAAGCGGTCGCATTGGAGAAAGCGAAAGCCGCGACGGTTGAGGAAGCCCAGGTAGACCCGGCGAAAGCTGAGGTGTTCTACCATTACATGGATCCGAAGCAAATGCCGATGGGACCCATGGAAACGCAGGCCGGAGAACATGTCAAAGGCATTGAGGACTATCTGACCGCAGCGCAGTATGCGCAAGGCACGCCACATGAAGACAAGGTCGTGGAGGATATTCTCGACCAATTCCCCTTGCTGAGCAGAGGCAACAAATTCCATGCGATGCTGGCCACGAGTTCCATTCCCGAGGCGATCAGCTATTACCATCTGTTCAAGGAACGTGCTCCGCAGATGCACGTGACCGCGCTGTTCGACCCCAACGTCGACAATTCCGACGGCGCAATCCTCAAGGAGGATGCGCTTAAGGAAATCATCGGCGATTACAACGAACTGTTCGACAAGGATTTCATCATCCCCACATGGCCGAAGATGAAGAAAGACATCACCGCGCGGCTTTCCCACAAGCGTCCATACCTGACGGTCGACCAGCACCGTGAGAAACGGCTGGATCTGCTGATCGTGGTTGATCAGATGCTGACAGGTTTCGACTCCAAGTGGGTCAACACGCTGTACCTCGACAAAATCATCGACTATGAGAACATCATCCAGGCGTTCAGTCGCACGAATCGACTGTTCGGCCCTGATAAGCCTTTCGGAACTATTCGCTACTACCGCAAGCCACACACCATGAAGGGGTATATCGAAGCGGCGGTAAAACTGTATTCCGGAGACAAGCCGCTCGATCTGTTCGTGCAGAAACTGCCGGAAAACGTGCGCCTGATGGATGCGCGTTTCGAAGAAATCGCCTCCGTGTTCAGTGCCGGAGGCGTGGAAGATTTCATGCGACTGCCGGAATCGGTGGAGGCATGCCGCAAGTTCGCAAAACTGTTCGTGGGACTCAATGATTTCCTGGAATCCGCCAAAGTGCAAGGTTTCACTTGGGAACAGCAGGAATACTCCGTCACCCATGACGATGGATCCGTGGAGGTTGTGCGGCCGAAGCTTGATGAACGGACATATCTGATTCTTGTACAGCGGTATAAGGAAATGTTCAGCAGCGGCGAAGGTTCCGGCAGCGGTCCGGAAGCACCATATGAACTTGACGGCCATATCACTGAGATAGATACAGGATTGATTGATACGGATTACATGAACGCCAACTTCACCAAATGGCTCAAGGCGCTTGGCGGAGGCGATCCGGCCCTGTTGGCATCAGCCGAGGAGGAGTTGCATAAGTCGTTCGCTTCGCTCAGCCAAGAGGAACAACGGTATGCCGAACTGTTCATGCATGATGTGGAACGTGGCGAAATCGAGTTGGAGGAAGGCAAGACGCTACGCGACTACATCACATATTACGCGAACAGCGCCAAAAACAGCCAAGTGGAGCAAATCACCAAGGCGTTTGACGTGGATGGGGCGTTGCTCAACGAGATGATGCGGCTTGACCTTACAGAGACAACCCTGAACGAATTCGGACGATTCGACCGGTTGAAAGCGTCGGTTAACAGGTCTTTGGCAAAGGCGTTTTTCGATAAGCCGGATAGTCCGGTCTCCCAATTCACGGCGAATCTTCTCGCCACGAAGCTGCTGAAGAGCTTTATCCTTGAGGGAGGATTCGATTTGGACGATCGGAAATAGCGGGGAGAATCATGGCTGTTGTTGACGAAGCGAAGCTGAGATACTTGGACTTCCTCTCCCGCGAGGATCGTGTTCGGCACCACCGGTACGTCGAGGAAATGAAGCAATACGACATGATGCGTTCCGGCGACATCAACGCCATCGCCGAAAGCACACGTCTGTGGGACTCCGGACTGTACGGCTACCTGTCGGACGATCCGCTCAAAAACGCGAAATACCGGTTCGTCACCACCATCACGCTCGCCACACGTTTCGCCATCGAAGGCGGTATGGACGAGGAGGACGCCTACAACGCCTCCGACCTGTACATCCAGAACCTGGAAAACTGCAAAACGCCCGACGACGTGCGGCGCCTCCACACCGACATGATGACATTCTTCACATGGGCCATGGCCGACATGCAGAAGGCGGAAACACATTCCAAAGCCGTCAACGAATGCCTGGACTACATCCACTACCATCTGCATGAGAAAATCACCGTGCCCATCCTCGCCGAGCATGTGCATCTGAATCCCACGTATCTGTCGGAGCTGTTCAAACGCGAAACGGGCACGGCCATATCGCAATACATCACCGACAAGCGTATGGAAGCGGCCGAGAACATGCTCAAATACTCGGAATACAGCTTCGACGAGATCGCCCAGATCCTCGCATACCGGTCGCAAAGCCACTTCTCGAAGGTGTTCAAAAAACATTCCGGCATGACGCCGGGGGAGTACCGCACCAAGTACGCGCAGAACGGCATCTGGCCGGAGTGATTGCGATCACGGCGTCTACCACGCCGGTTGCGGTGAACCGCCGGTGACGGCACCGCGAAATTCGGGTGTGCCAATCGTGAAATCGACGTGTCCGCGCGTGCGAAACACGCGCGAATCAGCTACGGTGGAAGCATTCAATGATGATGCGCGCCACCGGCCGAATGAACGGCGGAACAAGGAACGTGCGCGCAGGATGTGGATGAAAGCGAAGGAATAAACGAATATGGGAATGCCCCTTGATCTGTATGTGATCCGACATGGCGAGTCGGAGGCGAACGTCATCATCAGCGCCGGCGAACAGGGTGACAACTCGCTGTATACGCAGGACAATGTCACCGTGCCGGACCGTTCGTGGAGGCTCACCGCCACCGGACGCAAGCAGGCCGACTGCATCGGCCGTTGGCTCGTCGCGCAGCAGCCGCTGTTCGACCGCTACCTCGTTTCGCCGTACGTGCGTACGCGTGAGACGGCGGCCACGATGGCCCTGCCGAAAGCGAAATGGGAGGAGACTCGCGTGCTGCGCGAACGCTCCTGGGGTGAGATCAACACCATCACGAAGGACGATTTCAAAACCAACTACGCGCGCAACTGGATGTTCAAGAACACCGATCCGCTGTACTGGCGTCCGCCGGCGGGCGAGTCCATCGCCGACGTGGCCGAGAACCGCGTGCACAACCTGCTCACGTCCCTGAACCGCAAATCCGATGCGGAATCCGTGGTGATGGTCAGCCACGGCGACCTCATGCTGGCGCTCATGCTCACCTTGGAAGACCTGTCCGACGAGGAATTCATGCACCGTGCGGCCTCCGACGAATGGAAGATCACCAACTGCACGTGCTTCCACTATTCGCGCCGCGACCCCGCCACCGGACGAACGCACAAGCGGTTCCGTTGGGAGCAGACGGCGCGTCCCGTACTCGACGAGACGGATGGTCGCTGGGTGGTGAAAGTGGATGATTGGCGTGAATTCAAGCGTCCCGTGCTGTCGAACGGCGATTTGGTGGACGTGGTGCACGCCGTCGACCGTCACCTGTGACGGCTGCCGGTATACGTTTTGTGACTGCGATTTAGCCCCCTATCGCTCTGTGGGGCGTCACGTATCGGCGCTTCCGCTACAATGGCGTGTGATTGCGCGGCGCGCGTTCTTGTTGCGCGTCGTAAAGAGAGTTAGGAGACAATCGCATGTCCAATCCAATCGCGGGCCTGTTCACGTGGAAGCTCCACGGCGACGGCAAAACGCTGAAGCCCGGCGAGGTCGTCGAACCTGACGAGAGGCTGACCTGGCCGCGCACCGCGGAAATCGGCGCGCAGCACGTCATCGCCATGTTCGGCGCCACGTTCCTGGTGCCGATTCTGACCGGTTTCGACCCATCCACCACCCTGTTCTTCACGGCCATGTCGACCGCGCTGTTCCTGCTGATCAACAAGAACATGCTGCCGAGCTACCTGGGCTCGTCCTTCGGCTTCATCGCCCCGATCGCGGCCGTCGCCAGCGCCCACAAGGGCCTCGCCGTCGCATCCTTCGGCATCATGGTCACCGGCATCCTGCTGGCCCTGATCGGTGTGCTCGTCCATTACGCGGGCGCCAAGTGGATCGACATCATCATGCCGCCGGTCGTCAACGGCGCCATCGTGGCCATCATCGGCTTCAACCTGGCTCCGAGCGTGTGGAACAACTTCAAAGTCGCTCCCGACACCGCCATCGTCACCCTCGTCGCGGTGCTGCTCGTCGCAGTGCTGTTCAAGGGTCTGCTCGGCCGACTCAACATCCTCATCGGCGTGATCATCGGCTACGCGTACGCCTGCTTCCGTGGCCAGGTCGACTTCTCAGCCATCGGCAAGGCCGCATGGGTCGGTCTGCCGGAATTCCGTCTGCCGCAGGTCGACTTCACCATCCTGCCGATGTTCATCCCGGTCGTGCTCGTACTCGTTGCCGAAAACGTCGGCCACGTCAAGTCCGTCTCCCAGATGACCGGCCGCGACTATGACGACCAGATCGGCACCGCGCTGTTCGCCGACGGTCTCGGCACCACCATCGCCGGTTTCGGCGGCGGCTCCGGCACCACCACCTACGGCGAGAACATCGGCGTGATGGCCGCCACCAAGGTCTACTCGACCGCCGCATACTGGTGCGCCGCCGCGTTCGCGCTGATCCTGAGCCTGTGCCCGAAGTTCGGCGCCATCATCAACACCATCCCCGCCGGCGTGCTCGGCGGCGTGACCACCCTGCTGTACGGCATGATCGGCATGGTCGGCATCCGCATCTGGGTTGAGAACAAGGTCAACTTCGACAAGCCGGTCAACGTCATGGTGGCCGCCATCACCATGATCATCGCCGTCGGCCAGTTCGAGTTCGCCTTCAACGGCATCTCCTTCAACGGCATCGCCATCGGCACCGTCGTCATCCTCGTCGCCTACCACGGCCTGAAGGCCATCGGCAAGGCGACCGGCACCATCGCCAAGGACGATCCGGACATCCTGTAACGGATCGCATCTCACGCTGGCTAGTTCAACGCCCGTCGGCCAAAAAGGTCGGCGGGCGTTTTTCATTGCCGTTTTCGTCAATCGATTGACGTGTTGCTTCGCATACGTTTTATGATGGTATCTATAAGCGATTGCGCAATGTGGCAAAGGAGACAACATGAGCACTGCGGCAGGAAAGAAAATCGCGATTGTGACCGGTTCCGCGCTTGGCTTGGGATATGAGCTGGCACGTCAGCTGATCGGCAAAGGCTGGTTCGTGGCCGGCATCGATTTCAACACGGCCCGTCAGGAGGAACTGTCCCGCACGTTCGGCGCGGACGAATACCGCGCCTTCGTCGGCGACATCAGCGACGAGGCGTTCGTGAAGGACTCCGTCGCGGCCATCAAGGAGATCGGCCACATCGACCTGCTCATTAACAACGCGGGACAGCCGTCGTTCAAAAAGCCGGTCGACTACGAGGCCGCCGACGTGGACAAGTGCCTTAAGGGGCTCAAAGGCATGATTCTGTGGAGCGTCGAAACATTGAAGGCCGACGGCGAGCAGGACCTCAAAATCGCCAATGTCATGTCCACCGCCGCCACACGCGGCAACGCCAACGAATCCGTCTACTGCGCCACCAAGTGGGGTGAGAAGGGGTATACGACAAGCCTCAAGGCGGCCTACAAGGGAACCAGTGTGAAGGTTGTGGGCGTGTATCCGGGAGGCATCGACACCGACTTCTACCATGACAGCCACGATTACGTGTCGTTGGACAAGCAGCATTCCTTCATGAGCGCCGCGGAACTGGCCGAAGTGGTGCTGTTCAACCTCGTCAACGACGCGAATCTGACGGTTTCCGACATCCTCATCGAACGCAACTACCGGTAGCGTCGGCCACCAGTCACAGCCAAGGCAAAAGTATCGGGCATGGGCTATTGTTAACAGGTTTGCGCAACGTGCGCAATGTTTGACATGAAAGGCCATTGTGCCCGATACCGCTGTGATTGAAAATGAAGATGCCCTCGCCGCCGATTTCGATGAGGCGGGCGAGGAGGAGGAACGCCCCCAGACGTTCGCCGAACTCGGCGTTCCCGGCCCGTTGGTACGCGTGCTCGCGGCCGATGGCAAGAAAACCGCTTTCCCGATCCAGGCCGACACCCTTCCCGATTCCCTGGCCGGTCGTGACATTCTCGGCCGAGGCCGTACCGGCTCCGGCAAGACCCTGGCGTTCTCGATTCCGCTGGTCGCACGCCTAGGTGAGGTCGACGCCGACGAGTACGAGAACATGAGCCAGTTCCGCCATGAGGTGGAACAGGTGCGCAAGGGGCATGCCGAGGAACGGCGCGCCGACGATTTCCTGCCGCACCCGCGCGGTCTGGTGCTCGCTCCGACCCGTGAGCTGGCCAACCAGATCAACGACGTGCTGATGCCGCTCGCGCAGATGTACGGCATGACCACCACCACCGTGTATGGCGGTGTGCGCTACGCCCGCCAGATCCGCGATCTAAGGGCCGGCGCCGATATCGTCGTCGCATGCCCGGGCCGTCTTGAGGACCTGCTCGAACAGCATGCGCTGACCTTGGAGAAGGTCGAAGTGGCCGTGATCGACGAAGCCGACGAAATGGCCGACATGGGCTTCCTGCCGCCGGTCAAGCGCCTGCTCGGCCAAGTGTCGTTCGACGCGCAGATCATGCTGTTCTCCGCCACCCTCGACCATGGCGTCGACGAGGTGGTGAACACGTTCCTCACCGATCCGAAGATCCACAGCGTCGACTCCGCCACCGCGGCCGTCGACGAAATGACACACCACGTGTTCGAAACCACGCAGGGCGACCGTCATGAGCTGGTCCGCACCCTCGCTTCCGGCAAGGGACGCCGCATCCTGTTCACCCGCACCAAATTCCAGACCCAGAAGCTCGCCAAGGACCTGACGAAGAACGGCATTCCGGCGGCCGAGCTGCACGGCAACCTGAGCCAGAACCAGCGTGACCGCAATCTCGCAGCCTTCGAATCCGGCGACGTGAACGTCATGGTCGCCACCGATGTGGCCGCCCGCGGCATCGACGTGTCCGGCGTGGAGCTCGTGGTGCAGGTGGAGCCTCCGGAGGACCCGAAATCGTTCCTTCACCGCTCCGGACGTACCGCGCGAGCCGGCCATTCCGGTGATGTGGTGACCATCGTGCTGCCGAACCAGCGCCGCCGCACCCGCCGCATGCTGCATGAGGCCGGACTGAAGGTCAAGCCGATTGAAGTGACCCACGATTCCCCGGAAGTGTTGGAATTGGTGGGCGAGCCGGCCGAACCGCGTTTCGGTTGGACGCTTGAGCAGTCCCAGCCGGCGGGCAATCCGCGTCGCAGGAAGCATGGCAAGGTCGGCGACGGTTCCGCGGAAAACGGCGGGCGCTCCGGACGCAACCGTTCCGGCGGACGCAACAAGGACCGGGGCAAGGACAAGGGCGGCAAGCCGTTCAAGTCCGAACGCAAGGACCGCGCGAATCGCAAGGGACGTGAAGAGCGCGCCGAAGTCGCCGAACGCGAGCGGCGTTTCGAACCGAAACAGAATCGCGCCGAACGTCGCGCCGCCAAGTTCGAAGGCCGCGACAACCGCGAATACGAGGCACGCGAGCATCGTTGGGAACATCCTGAAATCCAAGAGGAGAAGCGCGAGAAGCACGAGGAGAAGCGCAACAACAAGCGTCGCGAAAAGTACGCGCGGCTGCATGAGCAGCAGCGTGCCGAAGCCGGCGAACAGCGTGGAACCGACAATCGCAAGCGGCGCTCCGTCGAGCGTTCCGATCAGCGTGGCCAATCCGATAGGAAGCCCGGCAAAAAGCAGTATGCGAAAAAGCAGGGCGCGCCGACCAAGAAGCAGCGCAAGGCCGAAGCCCGTGCCGAACGCCGTTACGAGGACGATCGCCAATACCGCAGGAACCGCGACGAACGCGACGACCGCCGTCAGGGCGGCAAACGCATCCATCGCAAGGAAATCCGCGTGATTCATGACGAGCGTGGCGAGGACGCGAAGCGTTATGACCGTCGCATGGAAGCCAAGTATGGCGATTCCGGTCGTCGTGGCGGTCACGGAGAACGCCACGACAAGCATGCGGGCGAAAGGCAGGGCAAGCCGTACCGCAAGCATGCGAAGATCCGCAAGGCGCCGTTCCGCTCCCGCTGACGTACGTCAACGGTCAAGCAAAAAGCCGTTCATTCCAGCAATCGCAAGGAATGAACGGCTTTTTCTATACGGGATATCGCAGTATCAGCCGTTGACCGGCTGATACTGGTCGAGCGCGGTGAAGCAACGTTTATAGACCATCAGCATGATGATGCTGTCCGCCAGCAGCGTAAGCGCCGCGATGGTGGCGAGAATCATGAACTGGTATTTCGCCGCGTCGATGGGGTTGCCGCCGGCGATGATCTGACCGGCCATCATGCCCGGCACCGTCACAATGCCGGCGGAGGCGAGCGAGGCGGTGGTGGGCAGCAATCCCAGACGGATCGACGAGACGATACTTGGACGTGCCGCCTCCCACGTGGTGGCACCCAACGCCAGCAGCGTGTCCACTTCGTCACGACGTTCCTTCATGCTTTCAAAGAACCGGCTCAACCCCACCGCCAACGCCGAAACGGTGTTGCCCAGCAGCATGCCGGTCAACGGCACCACCAATTGCGGCGCATACCACGGTTGCGGACGGATGATGAGTTCGGTGACCAACGAGATCATGATGAGCATGGTCACGACCAGACTCAGGAACACCGGTCCAGCCAAGCCCTTCGGCACACCTTTCGCACGCGAAAGAGTGATCTGCACGGCCGCGATGAGCATGAACGCCACAAGCAGCAGCACCAGCCACGGATTGTTCGAACGGATGACGTACTCCATGATGAAGCCCATCGCGCACAATTGCAGCAGCGCACGGCAAGCCGACCACAGAAGCGTGCGCCCCACGCCCATACGCATGGTTTCGGAGATGCCGGCGGCGATGGCCACCATCACCAGCGCGGCGATGAGACCCCAGATGTCGATCGCATAGTAGTTGCCGTTCATGCGACGCTCCCTTCTACCGTGTTACCCGTCGAAGTACTACCCGTCGCAGTACCGTCCGCTTCGGCGTTGCCGGACTGCGTGAGCGTGCCATCGGCAAGACGCATGACACGTGTGGCACGGCCATCCGGCGGCCGGTGCCGGATACGAACGATCGCCATGCCGTCCGCCGCCGCTTTGGCGAGGATGCGCGCCACTTTCTCGGCGTTGCCGTCATCCAATCCGGCGTCCACTTCGTCGGCGAGCAGCACCTTCGGACGGGTCAGCAACGTACGTGCAAGGCTCACGCGCGCCGCCTGACCGCCGGACAAGTCGTGCGGCGGACGGTTCAGATCGATGTCGGCACAGCCCATATTGTCCAAGGTTTCACGGATTCTGCCGTCCGGCAACGCATCGGTGGGGGAGATTCTGCGCGGCCCCTGCTTCGTTCTCGCCGACTGGCGTATGGCAAGCGTGAACGGCAGACGAATCGCCTGCGCCACCGTCTCGCCCAACAGCACCGGCTTCTGCGGCAGGTACGCGACCTGCGCGCGCCACTGCTGCGGGGTGAAATCGTCGGCGGAACGGCCATCCAACCGTAAATCGCCTGACGCGCGCGGATTGAGCCGTGCGAAAGCGGTCAGCAGCGAGCTCTTGCCTGCGCCGGACGGTCCGACCAAGTCCACGATTTCGCCAGGCTCGATGGCGAAGGACAATCCGGAGAATATGGTGCGGCGTTCGCCGTCGACCATAATCGAACAGCGCACGTTCGATGCTTCGAATACGTATGTCATAGCCAAAACCATACGCCAATAGCGAACGGTTCACGGCGGTTTCAGGGTTTTCCCTGAGTTTTGAGGCGAAATCAGCCATAAGGATGACGCGTGCCCGTTATTTTGCGTACTACAACTGTCAAGTTGAAGGAAAACCTATATGTTGGGGATGGGAAAGATGCGTCAGTGGCTTATGAACATAAGCCTGGTCGGAGGCTGGTTTCCGGCGGCGGCGTTCGCCGTCGTCGCAGTGCTGTCCGTAACCCTGCTGGTTAGCGCGGCCGTTTCGAAACGGGACGGACGCATACTGGCTACCGTGCCGCCGACCGGGGGTGGGGCCGTGGGTAGGAATCC
>OAUC01000538.1_pt1 | contig 20119 bp, 19 predicted proteins | sample 1495091 | NCBI WGS metagenome assembly OAUC01 (sample SAMEA2579997, study PRJEB22360) | human gut metagenome | biome: human gut; feature: human-associated habitat; material: faeces | place: Denmark | collected 2008/2010
GCGAGAAGCAACATCGAGATGCAGCGTAAGCGGAATCGAGATGGGGCTCTGAATAATTACAAAATTTTTGTAACTATTCATTCAGCAGAGAGCAATCTTCTGCTATAATAAAGGAACAATAATATGCTCCGCAAAACAGGAGGATAAGAATGGAACAATATAAAGTGATTCTTGTCGATGATGAAGTAGAGGTCATCGATGTTATGAAAAAAAAGATCCGCTGGAATGATCTGGGATTTGACGTAGTGGGAAGTGCCACCAACGGCGTGAAGGCTCTGGAGCTGGTGGAAAAGCTTCAGCCTGATGTGGTGCTGACGGACATTAAGATGCCTTATATGGATGGACTGGAGCTGGCAAGAAAGCTGAACCAGGACTATCCCAATATTTACATTATGCTTTGCACCGGTTTTGATGAATTCGAATATGCAAAAGAGGCCGTCCATCTGGAAATTAAGGAATATATGCTGAAACCCATCAGCGCCACCGAGCTGTCAGAAAGCCTGATGAAGCTGAAAGCCACACTGGACAGGGAACGGGAAGAAAAGTTAAATGTAAAAAAACTGGAAGACTATTTCCAGGAGGTATTACCAAAGCTGCAGTCCAATTTCTTCATTTCCCTGATTGAAGGAAGAGTCAGAGAAGAGGACTATGAACGATTCCTTTTGGATTATCAGGTGGATATGAAGGGACCTTTGTTTTGCTGTATTATCTTTCATACCTCGGAAAATGATGTGCCGGATGGGATGAATCCCTTATTATTATCCATGTCTGTGGAACGGGAGATCAAACAGCGGCTGATGGAGAACTGTAATTGCCAGGAATTCATCTATATGGGTAATACCATTCTGATTATGGAACTCCATTCAGAAGATGAGATAGCTCAATTGACGGACAAGTGTGACCGGTTCTGCCGCTGGGCATGGAGAATTATGGGGGCGGCGGTTACCGCAGGGGTCGGAACCGTCTGCAACAATCTGTACGATATCAGTATTTCCTACGAGGGAGCCAGAGAGGCGGTATCCTACCGTGTCCTGTACGGAACGAAACGAGCCATCAATATCGCAGAGATCGTTCCCAAAGAGTCAAAAAAGGCGGTTCCCTTAGAAGAAACAAAGATGCAGGAGCTGTTTCGTGCCATCCATGTAGGGGATCAGGAAAAGATCCGGAAAGAAGCCATCAAAGAGACAGAAAAGCTCCATAAGAATGCAGCCACCATCAGCCAGTACAATCTGGCCACCATGGAGATTGTCAGCGGCTTTTTCAAATTTTGTGCCAATAATTCCATGGATTTCAATGAAATTTCCGGAAATGTACAGAATCTTTACGAAAGAGTGACTCAGCTGGATGAAAGCTCTATGACAAACTGGATCATCAATATGTCTATGGCGATCAGCGAAAAACTGAGAAGTACCAGAAACAGTACCTCCAGACGGATCATCACCGATGCGCAGAACATCGTAAAAGACAGATATATGGAACCGGCGCTCTCGCTGGATGATGTGTGCGCAGATCTTGGGGTGTCCAATTCTTACTTTTCGTCCATCTTTAAAAAGGAGACCGGTCAGTCCTTTGTCTCCTATCTTACCGATTACCGAATGGACAGGGCAGAAGAAATGGTGCTGAACACCGATGAAAAAAGCTATAAGATCGCAGAAAAAGTAGGATATCAGGATGCGAACTACTTCAGCTATGTATTCAAAAAGAAATTCGGTGTTTCCCCTTCCAAATACAGAGCTTCCGGAAAATAAAAAGACGGAAAGCAGAAAGAGCAAGCACAGAAAGACTCCGAGAGTACATCAGGCAGAAAAGAGGGAACAGGTGAAAGGGAAAATACATGAAAGATAGAAAAAGAAATCCGGATTCCCGGAAGAATATCGTATTTAACATACAGTCGATCATCCTGTCTGTCCTTATGGCGATTTCACTGGTTACGATCATTGTAATGGGATTGCTGCTTTACCATCGATTCAAGCTGGCTCTGGAAAAAACAGCGGTAGACAACACGGAAGCTACCGTGGAGGCTACCGTAGACCGGTTAAATGCAGATCTGCTGGATATCCGGCAGATCCTGAACGGGGCAAACTACAACGTAGTCCAGCAGTTTGATATATCCAGCCGGGAATTCTCGGAGCAGTTCAGTCTGCTCTATGAGACCAATTCCGATAAGATTCAGAGCCTGGCGTTGTATGATCCCAAAGGAAATCTGATCGCATCGGAGCCGGTGGCGGCAGAAAAGAAAAACGTGAAGGTGCAGACACAGGAATGGTACAAAAATGCGGAAGATGCCATTGAAAATATACACTTTTCCACACCGCATATCCAGGAGCTGTTTGAGGATGGATCCTATCGGTACCAATGGGTTGTTTCCCTGAGCAGGTATGTAGATGTCAACAAGGGAGAGACACCGGAAACCGGTATTCTTTTGCTGGATATGAAATATTCTGTGATCAGGGACGTGATGAAACAGATCAATGACTGTTCCGGCGGAATCTACTATTATCTGACCAGTCAGGACGGAGAGATGATCTATCATCCACGGGGAACGGAGTTAAACCGCGGATTATTTGAAGAAAACAGTCTGGACGCGGCAAAATACGAGGACGGAACCTACGAGATCCGTTCCGGCGGTCAGAACGAGACCGTGATCGTCGGCAGCGTAGCCTATACAGGCTGGAAGATGATCGGTGTTGTGCCGGAGAGTGTGCAGGCGGCAAACTACAAGAACTTCCGTTACTATGTATTTGCTACTGTTCTGGTTCTTCTGGTCATGCTTTTGGAGGGAAACCAGCTGGTTTCCCGGAAGATATCCAAACCGATCCGGGAGCTGGATGCTTCCGTCAAGGCCCACGAGGCAGGAGGAAAACCGGATATCTATATCGGCGGCTCCTCGGAGATCCGCCATTTGGGACATTCTGTGCAGAAGTCCTATGAACAGATCGAAAAACTGATGGACGAGATCATCCGGCAGCAAAATGAACGAAGAAAAAGTGAACTGGATGCCCTGCAAAGCCAGATCAATCCCCATTTTCTGTATAATACACTGGAATCCATCACGTGGATGGTGGAAGCCCAGGAAAATGAAGCAGCGGTTCGTATGATTTCTGAACTGGCAAAATTACTTCGTGTCAGCCTATCCCGCGGTAAGACCATCATTCCCATTAAGGATGAACTGCAGCACAGCAGAAGCTATATGAATATCCAGCTGGCCCGGTACAAAGAGCGGTTTAAAACAGAATTCCGAATCGAGGAAGAGATCGAAAACTGCTGCATCGTAAAGCTGGTGATCCAGCCCATCCTGGAAAATGCCATCTATTATGGCGTTGGCAATATGGATGAGGATGATGGCGGCATGATCATCGTCAGCGGAAAAAAGAAAGACGAGGACATTCTGATCACCATCGAAGACAATGGGATGGGCATGCGGGAAGAAGTCCTGGAAAATATTCTGACGGATAACAGCAAGGTTCCGAAGCACGGTTCCGGCGTGGGCGTAATCAATGTGCATTCCAGAATCCGGCTGATGTTTGGCGAAGAATATGGACTTTCCATAGAAAGCGAACCGGACGAAGGAACAAGGGTTACGATCCGTATTCCGGCAATCCCATATACACCGGAAAACGCAGAAGCATTGGAATTACAAAAATACATACAGAGGAGACCGGGCGGATGAAAAAGAACAGAATGAAATTTCTTATAATTGAGTTTCTTTTGCTGCTGCTGGCAGTATTCTTTGTATGGAAGATTTTCGATCAGAACGTAGCAGAGCCCCGGATTGCGGTGATTCTTCCGGAGTCCGGTGACAAACGCTGGGATGCCCTGATCAAGGGAATGAAGCAGGCTGCGGCAGAGAACAACGTTCATATGATCATCTGCAATACGGAAGAGATCGACGGGCCGGAGGTGGAAAGAGAATTTATCAGGGAACAGAAGGACAACGATATTGATGGCTTTATCATATATCCGGCACCCGGTCATGAGACGGAAAATATGCTGAAAAAAGAGTGTGGAAATAAACCGTATCTGCTGATTGCAGATGGTCTGGCGGTAAAAGAAGGAAAAACTGCCAGTCCCACGATCCAGCCGGATTACCGGGAGATCGGAAGATGGCTGGGAGAACGGCTGAGAACAAAAAAGCAGAAGATCGGAATTATCGCCGACTGGAAAATGTCCGAGGCTGTACAGGCTGAGATTTGTGGATTGAACGAGGCGCTGGAAGGCAGCGAAAGCAAGATCAGCTGGTGTATTTACCGGAGAAAAGAACAGGATATTGTGGAGCGGATGAAGAAGGAAACAAAAGCGGATGCCCTTGTCGTCCTGGATGCAGGAATCCTGGAGGAGTTTGGAGAGCAGGCAGAAAATGGAACATACGAGGGCGCAGAGCTCTATGGAGTGGGTTACAGTCTGAAGACGATTGCACTTCTGGATAACGGAAACATTCAGGGGCTGGCTGTGCCGGACGGATATGAAATCGGCTATAAAAGTGTGGAAGAAATAACCAAAAGGATCGAGCACAGGTCTTATAAAATGCAAGGATATATAACCGAATATCAGGTACTTGGCAAGGAAAATTTCTCTATGGACGAAGATTTAGAAAGGTTTTTATATTCCTATGAATAAAAAGAAAAGAAGGGTGGCAGTATTATTATCTGCCACGATAGGGAGTGCGGTGCTTGTGCTGTCGGGGTGTTCCGGCAAGTCGGACCAGACAGAGAAAACCCTGCGGGTTGGAGTGATAACCTACACGCAGGATGATCCTTTTATCAATGGACTGACGGATGAACTGAAGGCGCAGCTGAAAGCCATGGAAAACAAAGAACGAAGGATTATCGTATCGACAAAAAGCGGAAACGACGATCAGCAGGAACAGAACGAAAAGGTGGAAGAGATGATTGATGCCGGCTGTGATGTGCTCTGTATCAATCTTGTGGACCGGACAGCTCCGTCCCGGATCATCCGAATGGCAAGGAATGAAGACATTCCTGTGATCTTCTTTAACAGGGAACCGGTAAGAGAAGACCTGATGCAGTGGGAAAAGCTGTATTATGTGGGCTGTGATGCAGAACAGTCCGGGATCATGCAGGGTGAGATCGCAGCAGAATACATCAACAGCCATCCGGAAGTCGATAAAAACAAGGACGGAAAGATCCAATATGTGCTTCTGGAAGGAGAAGCGGGCCATCAGGATGCCATCAGCAGAACGGAATATTCCGTAAAGACACTGATGAAAAAAGATGTTATACTGGAAAAGCTAAGTTATCAGTTAGCGGACTGGAACCGGGGACAGGCGGAAAACCGCATGAATCGTCTGATCAGCCAGTACGGAAAAAAGATTGAACTTGTTATGTCCAACAACGATGAGATGGCACTTGGGGCTGTGGAGGCCTATCGGAAAGCAGGCTATGTCCGTGAAGAATGGCCGGTGATCTTCGGAATTGATGGCCTGGAAGAGGCTCTGGAAGCCGTAAAGGCAGGAGAGATGCAGGGCAGCATCCTAAATGACAGAGTGGATCAGGCAAAGAAAATGGCGAAAATGGCAGTGGAGCTGTTCGAGGGAGAGGAATTTGACCAGGAAAGCCTGAAAGAAGGCCGGTACTATTTTTCAGAATATCAGAAGGTAGACGGCAGCAACATCGATGAGTACCTGAACGCAGAAGAGACGATTTCCCACTCCGAAATGTAAGCAGGAAGACTGCGTTTGCAGGCAGAAAGAGTAAGTAAAGACGTGTCTTTATTTTAAACCAATCAAGCAAGCAGCGAAGCGGATTGCGAATATCCGCCTGACAGAATGAGGAAAAACAGATGGAACATACATGGACCAAAGATTTTTATCAGGAGACAGATCCGGCAAAACGGCAGCAGATCTTAAAAGAATATATCGGAGAGGAGGAAGCCTGGGAAGAAGAATACCGGGCTCGGCTCTGGACGGCCCGATACGGACAACGCAGGCTCCAGAAGGATGAATTTGTCAAATGCCTGATGGAACTGAAGTATCTGGCGGAAGGAACCTCTCTGGATCCGGGAGGCGACAGAAGAAAGATGGGAGCCCGGATTCTCTCTACGTTGTGCCTGGCGGAAGCCATGCAGTCAGATGAGGGATACCAGAAAATTCTTGCAGATGAACTGTACAATGTATTCCTGAAATTTATTCAGGTCAGCAGAGGAGGCAGAGGATTTACCTCTCTGGTATTCGGCATGGGACAATTGTCCGAAGAAGGAATCGCGAAAAAAATCGCCGAACAGATCAGTGTGATCGCGTTCAAGGCACCACGCCTGCTTCACATGGAAAAAGAATTCATCCTGCTCCGGGAAGCCGCCCTCCGGGCATATCGGCAGGAGGATCCGAACAGGGGGCATTTTCTGAATAAATATTGAATTTATTGCAGTAATGTCTGAAAAGTGACCGGGCGGAAAGAGAAAGGAGAATAAAATGGAATACAGAAAATTTGACAATGTTATAGTAGCAAGGATTGACAAAGACGAGGAAATATTGGAGCAGCTGAGGGTAATTGCCATAAAGGAGAATATAAAGCTTGCCAGTGTCCAGGCTCTTGGAGCGATCAATGATTTCACAGTCGGAGTATACAAGACAGACGAAAAGAAATATTATTCAAACAGCTTCCAGGGGTATTATGAAATTACATCACTGACAGGTACAATCAATACAATGGATGGAGAATACTATGCACATCTTCATATGAGTGCCGGAAATCAGAAGGGCGAGGTGTTTGGAGGACATCTGAACAGAGCGATTGTCAGTGCAACCTGTGAGCTGGTCATCACGGTAATTGACGGAAGAGTGGACAGAGTTCATGATGAGGAAACCGGACTTAATATTTTTAAGTTTAACTGAAGCTGCAAAGCAGCTATTCGGTTATGAGCAAGTAGCGAAGCGGATTGCGAATATCCGCTTGACTTAAAAGCCTGAGAGGAAATAGTGAGAAGCAACATCGGGATGCAGCGTAAGCGAAATCGAGATGTGATCTGAAGAGATAATACAATTTACGAAAAAGTGGATTTTCCACATAAATACCTGAACTGGAGGTGTATGGGCTATGATAAAAGAACATTATTCGATCCTGTTTTGCAGCTTAACGGGTAATACAAAGAAGCTGGCTGATGCAATCTATGAAACGTTGCCAAAGGACAAATGCGATTATTTTGGCACAAACGATTCGCAGGTACCGCAATCCGACGTATGCTATATCGGGTTTTGGACGGACAAAGGGAATGCGGACCAAAAGACATTAGAATTGCTGTCGAAATTAAAAAATAAAAAGATTTTCCTGTTTGGAACAGCTGGATTTGGTGGAAGTGATGCCTATTTTGAAAAGATTCTCGGACAGGTCAAACAGTCGATCGATGCAAGCAATACGGTCATCGGTGAGTATATGTGCCAGGGAAAGATGCCGCAGTCTGTGCGTGAACGGTATGTGAAAATGAAAGAAAACCCGGAACATCCGGCCAATCTTGATCTGCTGATTCAAAATTTTGACCGTGCTTTGTCACACCCGGACAGCGAAGATTTGGAAAGACTGAAAAAGTCATTATGAGATAGAAAAGTATGTTGTGCTTGATAAAAATAATCAGATAAGAGCAAAATTCGCGAAATGATTGCAATGGATCGTCAAATGGAATAGAATGGAGAGAAAAAAGAAAGGTGTGGAAAAGGCAGGGCTGGCAAAGCATATCCGGCAGATGAGGTCATGCAGAAACAAAAACAATGAAAACTACAACAAAACAAACTCATTTATACAGTAACACGGATCTTCGCAAGCTTTTAATTCCGATCATCATTGAACAATTGCTTTCTTCCCTGATGGGAACTGTCGACACGATGATGGTCAGCAATGTCGGGTCTGCCGCAATTTCGGCAGTCTCGCTGGTGGATTCCATTAATATCTTAGTCATTCAGGCGCTTTCTGCGCTGGCGGCAGGAGGAGCGATTCTCTGTTCGCAGTATATTGGAAGCGAAAAACGGGATGGAGCAATCCGTTCGGCACAACAGGTGCTTTTTGTTATGACAGTTTTGTCCGTCGCATTATCCGCGGGCTGTCTGATTTTCCGTGTTCCGCTGCTGCGTGTTATTTTCGGAGCAGTGGAAGCGGATGTTATGAAAAATTCACAGGTATATTTCCTGTTTACGCTGCTGTCATTCCCGTTTATCGGTCTTTACGATGCGGGCGCATCCATTCTGCGGGCGCAGAACAACAGCCGCAGTCCGATGGTGATTTCGGTGATTTCCAACTTTATGAACATCGGCGGAAATGCCATTCTTATTTTCGGCTTCCACATGGGTGTCGAAGGAGCCGCGATTTCGACTTTAATTTCGCGTATTTTCTGTGCGGTTGTCGTACTGTGGAAGCTTCGGGATGAAAGCAAACCGATTTTTGTGAAGCAGTATCTTTCCATTCGGCCGGACTTTGGTTTGATCAAAAAAATACTGTTCATCGGTATTCCATCGGGAATCGAGAACAGTATGTTCCAGTTTGGAAAGCTGGCGATTCAGTCCACTGTGTCCACACTTGGCACGGTTGCCATTGCCGCGCAGGCGATGACAAACATACTTGAGAACCTGAACGGTGTCGCTGCGATCGGTGTCGGCATCGGACTGATGACGGTAGTCGGTCAGTGTCTCGGCGCGGGCCGGAAGGATGAAGCAATCTACTATATTAAAAAACTGTGCTGGCTGTCAGAAGTGGTTATCGTTGCAAGCTGTCTGCTGGTATTTGTGCTGACAAAACCGATTACGATGATCGGCGGTATGGAAGCAGAGAGTGCAAAGCTCTGCATGCAGATGATGATCTTTATCACAATTGCAAAGCCGCTCTGCTGGGTCATGGCGTTTGTCCCGGGATACGGTATGCGGGCTGCCGGAGATGTAAAATTCTCCATGATCACATCCTGCTGTACGATGTGGCTGTGCCGTGTGAGTCTCTGTATTTATTTGTGTCGTGTATGGGGATTCGGCCCGATTGCCGTCTGGATCGGTATGGCGGCAGACTGGAGCCTGCGGTCCATTCTCTTTACAATCCGGTTCAAATCAGGAAAATGGCTGAATCATCATTTGATAGAAGAAAAGAAACAGGAGAGCTAAACATCTTCTTCCGGTAAAAAGGAAAGCGCATATGCAAGAGAGTCGTTGAGATGAGATTTTTGACCGCGGCTGGAAGCCGTACCGGATCAATCACCTGAGCTGGTGGAAAGAGGAGCTTGCATCCGAAGAAGAGATGGAAGAGGGACGGAACAATCTTGCAGCACACGACAATCGGAATGTAGATGAAAAGAAAATCCTTTTGTACGAACAGATCATTCGGGTTGTGTAGAAACAGGAAGAAAAAACTGGATTTTTCCAGTACTGGATGATAAGATAAAACTGTGTTTCGGGATGGCTTAAACATATGGAGGTGCAGGATGGAACCAATTTATTTGTCAATCCAGCAGAAAGAAACTGGCAGCCGCATCAAATCTCTTCTTCGTGAAAGCGGATACACCGTGAGAGACATTCAGAATGCCATGGGTTTTGAAAATCCACAGGCGGTCTATAAATGGATTTCCGGCAAGTGCCTGCCAAGTCTGGACAACTTTCTCATTTTAAGCAGATTATTAAACACAAGCATCGAAGATATCCTCGTCATTGACGGGGATATTCCTCGTTTCCGAAGCAAATACAGAGAAATCCGAGAAAGATTAAACCGCTGGTATAATGACAAAATCGTTATTTTGTGATACAGTGAAGAAAAAGCAGAAAAAGAACCGGTTAAAAAGGTTTTGGAAAGGGAAAACAGATGTCAGCAGGAATACGTTTTGGCTACCGCAATTTAGAACATACCCCAGAAGCAACGTTTGTCGTCAAACAGCGTGGCTTTGTTTTGATATGTTCAATTGAGAAAAGCGACAGAACGGATTCTGTGGAATATGATACGGGAGGATCAAATTAGACGACCGCATCAGACAACTGGATACGAACGAAGAGGAGCCGCTTATCTTATGTTGAACACATGGGATAGGTGGCTTTTTCTATTAAATTTTTATATCAGAACAAATTGAGAAGGGAGAAATCCGGAATGGATCAGATCAAAATCAAAGGAAAAGTAAATACAGCCATCTGCTATGCCAGGGTCGTAGAGGAGGAAGCCATCGAGCAGATCCGCCGCATGTGCGATTATCCGATGACGGAAGGCTCGCGGATCCGCATTATGCCGGATGTGCATGCGGGAAAAGGATGTACGATCGGAACAACGATGACCATCCGCGACAAGGCAGTGCCGAACGTCGTCGGCGTGGACATCGGGTGCGGCATGTACACCGTAAATCTTGGAAGAGCCGAACTTGATTTTGCAAAAATCGACGAGGCGGCACATGTTATCCCGTTCGGCATGAATGTCTGGGAGGGGAGACAGGAACGTTTTGATCTGATGACACTTGCCTGCAGCCGGGAATTAAAAGACACAAAACGCCTGGAGCGGTCGCTTGGAACCTTAGGCGGCGGCAACCATTTTATCGAGATCGATGAAGCCGCCGACGGCACAAAATATCTCGTCATCCATTCCGGCTCGCGGAATCTCGGAAAACAGGTGGCAGAGTATTACCAGAATCTGGCAGTGCGGCTGGACCGCGGTTATGACGAGTACCTGGAAAAACGCGAGGAGCTCATACGCACCTACAAAGAGCAGGGCCGCAGAAAGGAAATCCAGGAGGCGTTAAAACAGCTGCAGTGGAAACCGGACGAAGCGCAGATGCCGGAGGATCTCTGCTATCTGACCGGAAAATATCTGGAAGCCTATCTGCACGACGTGGAGATCTGCCAGCAGTTTGCACGCCGGAACCGGGAAAAAATGGCGGAAATCCTGCTGGAACGAACCGGCCTTACCGGCACCGATGCGTTCCATACGATTCATAACTATATCGACACAAACGAGATGATACTCCGAAAAGGCGCAATCGCAGCGCACAAAGGAGAACGAGTGCTGATTCCGATCAATATGCGTGACGGCAGTATTCTCGCCGTCGGAAAAGGAAATCCGGAGTGGAATGATTCTGCCCCGCACGGAGCCGGACGGCTGATGTCGCGCAAAAAAGCGAAGGAAACCCTGGCACTGGAGGAATACCGGAAGAGCATGGAGGGAATCTATACGACTTCCGTCAACGAACATACCTTGGACGAGGCGCCGATGGCGTACAAATCGCTGGATGATATTCTCGATATAGTCCGTGCATCGGTCGATGTCGTGGAGGTGCTGCGTCCCGTTTACAATTTCAAAGCATCAGAATAGAGGCGGAGGAAACCAGTAAAATTCCTCCGCAAGAAGGAGGAAGAAAAAAATGATGGCAATTCCGTCAATTGATATGGAAGCAACAGGAAGAAACATTACAAGACTGCGGCAGCAGGCAGGCCTTACCGTCCGCGACCTGCAGGAAATTTTCGGTTTCACCACCCCGCAGGCAATCTACAAGTGGCAGCACGGCACCGCCATGCCGGCAATCGACAACCTGATCGTACTGGCAGCGGTACTGCATGTGTCGATCGATGAGATCGTGATTGTGGAGACAAGAGAGCTTGTGCTTGCGAGTGCATAAACCTGAGAACATATTTTACGCAACTTTAACACAATCTTCCCTCAATTTCATGTAGAATAAAAAGCACAGATTCCGTAGCTTTTCTACAAACCGCAGCAGCCGGCTTATGGTAGCAGAAGCACTCGGTGAGGCAGAAACAGCAGGCTGGATCGGGTTGGCTCCGTTGACTTTATATGTGCAAACTGATAAGATACTCATAAGTATGTTTTTATGGGTATCTTATTTTTGTGTTTCGAAAAGAAAAGGGGAAATTAAATAATGACAAAAAAGAAAATCATTGGCCTTTGCATCGGCGCTGTCGTTCTTGCCGTGGCTACGGCCGGTGTGAAGGAAGGCAGCTGGCTGATGAAGCATCGCCGGATGCAGAATGAGTTTACGCATGAGATGAATGCATTCACGACCAAAACAAACGCAGAGCTGATCCAGCCGACGATTGTTGCGGAGGATGATATCTACGGCTGGTTTTTCCATGAGGAAGATGACGGGCTGTACATGAATCTCTATTACCGGGTCAAAAACGAGTCCAATCAGCACGAAATTGCATCCAGTGAATTTCCTGTGAAGATCAAAAAGGAGCTTCTTGCGGATGATAAAGTGTGGAGCAGAACGACGGGGACCGCGAAAAATCAGGTTCACGCGGAATACCTGGAAGGAGAAGATGACATGACGGTTTCGTTTGACGTCTATTACCAGTGTGAGGGTTCCTGCGGGGAATATTTTGCGGATATTACCGTGACGGATAGTGAGACCGGAAAGCTCTACTACAGCAGTGAAGCAGAAAATGAAGCGGCAGAATAGGAGGAGCAATGGCCGAAAAAGAAAGCAAAAATAAATGGCATACCCCGACGGAGCGGATTATGATGCTGGGATTTGCGGCGGTAATCCTGCTGGGAACGATTCTTCTGTGCCTGCCGGTTTCTGCGGCGGACGGAAAAAGCGTTTACTGGCTCGACGCCCTGTTTACCGCAACGACATCTGTCTGCGTGACGGGCCTTGTCACCGTTCCGACGGCGACGACATGGAGTACCTTTGGAAAAATTGTGATCCTCGGGTTGATTCAGTTCGGAGGTCTTGGCATCATGGCGTGCCTGACGATGGTGTTTCTGATCCTGCGCCGGAAAATCAGTCTGCAGAGCCGGAAATTAATTCAGGATACCTATAATCTGCCGGTTTTAAAGGGCAGTGTGGGCATCGTGCGCCGGCTTCTGATTGGAACAGCAACCGTAGAGATTGCGGGGGCGGTTCTGTATAGCTTCTGGTTTGTGCCGGAGTATGGCTTCTGGAAGGGAATCGGCTACAGTATTTTTCATGCCGTTTCCGCTTTCTGTAATGCGGGAATCGATCTCGTTGGCGAAGCCTCTTTTGCTCCGTTTGTAACGAACCCGCTGATAAACTTTACGACGATGGGACTGATTCTTTTGAGCGGTCTTGGTTTTCCCGTCTGGTGGGAAGTTATGGAGCGGGTGCAGGAGCTTGTGAAGGGAAAACGGCCCCGTAAAAATTTTGTGCGAGGATTCACGCTTCATACGAAACTGGTTTTAACGACAACCATGATTCTGGTGTTCGGTGGAGCACTGCTGATTCTTGCACTGGACTGGAATCACGCGCCATCACTTGGCAGCCTGAAACCGGCGCAGAAGGTCATGGCGGCTTTTTTTCAGTCCGTGACGACAAGAACGGCAGGCTTTGAGACGATCCCGCAGGCTGATTTCTCGGACAGCTCTGCAATGGTAAGTATGGTTCTCATGTTCATCGGTGGCTCCCCGATGGGAACGGCAGGTGGTGTTAAGACGACAACGGTTGCCATTCTGGTTGTGCTGGTTGCCTCCTATATTCGCGGAGACTCAGATACGGTGGCCTGGGGGCGGAAAGTGATGGAAGAAAATATCCGTACCGCTGTCGTCATTTTCTTTTTTGTACTGACGACAGTCTTTACTGCCACCGTGCTGCTGATTTCCGTAACCGGAAGCCCGCTGCTGGATTGTACGTATGAAATTATTTCTGCGGTTGCAACGGTGGGCCTCACCCGTTCCCTGACGCCGACGCTTCCTTTTATGGGAAAGGTGATTGTTATTCTGGTTATGTTTATGGGAAGAATCGGGCCGGTGACGCTGGCTGTCGCACTGCGCCGCAGAACAGGAAGAAAAGATGTCGATATTCAGAGACCGGAGCAGCGGATTCTGATTGGATAGTTGGGAAAATAAAAAACAGGACAGATTTCAGAAAACGAGGAAAAGAAATGAGTAAACAGTATGCAGTCATTGGACTTGGAAAGTTTGGTTTTTCTGTAGCAACGACACTTGCGCAGGCAGGAAAAGAAGTGCTTGCCGTTGATAAAGACGCTGAGCCGGTACAGGAAATTGCCGATCTTGTTACCTATGCGGCGCGTGCAGACATCACGGACAGTCGTGTGTTCGCATCTCTTGGCATCAGCAATATGGATGTGGTGATCGTTGGCATTTCCGAAAATATGGAGTCGAGCATCCTCGCCACCCTGCAGGCAAAAGAGGCGGGCGTGCCGCTCGTCATCGCAAAGTGCATGAGCCAGATGCATGCCAATATTTTGAAAAAAGTCGGCGCGGACCGCGTCGTGATGGCGGAGAGTGAGACGGGCATCCGCCTCGGAAAAAGCCTGATTTCCGGCGGCTTCCAGGACTTCTTCATGCTGTCGGATTCGTTCTCCATGGTAGAGCTTCCCGTGCCGGAAGCGTGGACGGGGCATAATCTCGAGGAGCTGGATCTGCGGAAGAAATACAGTATCAACGTAATCGCCGTCAAGGACGGGGAAGACATCCGTGTCACGGTCAATCCGAAGACGCTGCTCCGCGCAGAGGAAGTGCTGATTCTGATCGGCGAAAACAAAGAACTTGCCAAATTGATGAAAAACAGGAAATGAGGGGACCATTCATGATTACAAGCAGCAGCAATGCACAGGTAAAAAACATTATTGCGCTGAACAAAAAAGCAAAAGAACGCCGGGAGCAGGACGTTTTCGTGGCGGAGGGCTGGAAAATGTTCCAGGAAGCGCCGCGGGAATGGCTGAAAAAAGTATATGTGTCTGAGAGCGGCAGCAAAATGCATGAAATGCTGTCCGACGGGACAGAATACGAAGTAGTGGACGACCGCGTGTTCCAGTCCATGTGCGACACGAAGACGCCGCAGGGTGTTTTAAGTGTGATCCGCATGCCGCATTACACCGAAGAGGAGGTGATGGACAACGGAAAGACACCGCTTCTGATGGTACTTGAGGATCTGCAGGACCCTGGAAATGTCGGAACAATCATCCGCACCGCAGAGGGCGCAGGAGTCACCGGCATCATCATGAGCCGCGGTACCGCGGATATCTTCAATCCGAAAACGATCCGCTCGACGATGGGCTCGATCTACCGTATGCCGTTTCTGATCGTCGACGATGCGGTCGGATTTGTAAAAGGCTTAAAAGCGCGGAAGATCTGTACGTACGCGGCACATCTGCACGGCGTGCATTCCTACCGCGAGGAGGATTACACAAAAGGAACGGCATTCCTGATCGGAAATGAGGGAAACGGCCTGACTGATGCAATGGCAGAGGCCGCCGAGTGCCTGATCCGTATTCCGATGGAAGGAAAAGTGGAATCGTTAAACGCAGCGATTGCATCCGCCGTTCTCATGTATGAGGCACACGGCCAGCGCGCATAAAAGAAAGAGCGTTACCGGTTTTCTTACATTTCTCTTAACCTGCCGGAAACCTACTCGACAGAACCGGTATTTTGAGCTAAAATAGAAAGAGCAGAGTCCGGGCTGAATTTCTGTCAGTCCGGTAAAACTGTAATATTTGCCAGAAAAGCAAAAGCTGTTTTGGGAGGAAGGAAAAATGAGTGAGAAAAAAAACATCAGTAAAAAGGAGCTCCGAAGAAGAAAGCGGAAGCGTGCGCTGATGATCAAAACAGGAATTCTATGTGTTCTGCTTGTCATCTTCGGCATTGGAATCTGGGCTTTGGCCGGAGGAACAGAAAAAATCCAGCAGAAAGCACAGGAAAAAGAGGATCAGAAAACAGCAGAGGTGGACGGTTCCGTATCGTCGGACAGCACGGGAAGTGCTGAAGCGCCGACAACGAAAGCACAGATTATGGCGGAAGCCGATGCACTTGCGCAGACATACGATTACGATGGAGCCATTGAAAAGCTCCAGAGCGTAGAGGGCGCAGCAACCGACGCGGATATCATCACAAAAGTAGCAGAGTACACCAGCACGAGAGATGCCTGTGTGCGCGTCAACGTCAACGAAGTAACCCACATTTTCTATCATTCTCTTGTAGTCGATCCGCAGAAAGCGTTCTATCAGGACAACGCACAGACCGCAGGCTTCTGCCAGTGGATGACCACCGTGGATGAGTTCAACGCGATTACCCAGCAGATGTACGACAGAGGATATGTCATGGTTTCGATCAACGATCTCGTGAAAAAGACCGTAGATGATGACGGAACCGTTCATTACGAGGAAGGGGACATTTACCTGCCGGAGGGCAAGAAAGCATTCGTTCTTTCTCTGGATGACCTTTCCTATTACCACTCTTACGACGGACGCGGCATTGCCAGCAAGATGGTAGTCGGCGACGACGGAAAACCGACCTGCGAATACATTCAGGATGACGGAACTGTTGTGACCGGTGCTTACGACTGCATCCCGCTGATGGATCAGTTTATCGAAGCGCATCCGGATGCCGTATACCATAATGCGCGCGGAACCGTAGCACTGACCGGCTACGACGGAATCCTCGGATACCGCACCGACGGTGATTACAAGACAAGAGAAGATCTGACGGATGATCAGGTAGCATGGCTTGATGCACACCCGGATTTCGACTGGGATAAAGAGTGCGAGGAGGCGAAAAAAGTAGCCGATGCGATCAAAGCAGACGGCTGGACATTCGCAAGCCATACCTGGGGCCATATCCGTGTCGGCGACAAACCGATCGAGACGATCCAGGCGGATACCGAGAAATGGCTGACGTATGTTGCACCGCTCATCGGCGGAAGCGATATCATCATCTTTGCACATGGACAGGATCTTTCCGACTGGCACGATTACACGATGGACAATGAGAAGTTTGCTTACTTAAAGAGTCAGGGCTTCAACATCTACTGCAACGTAGATTCCTCCCAGTATTTCGTTCAGGTAAGAGACAATTACCTGCGTATGGGACGAAGAAACCTGGATGGATACCGTCTGTACCAGAACCTCTACGGAGGCGGCGAGGATAGAACAAGCGATCTGTTTGATTCTGCCTCTGTTATTGATCCGCAGCGGCCGACAGATCCATCTCTTTACAATTTAGGTTAAAGAATTTTGAAAATGAAAAAGATCTCACAGAACTTTTTATTATTTATAGAAGAAAGTCTGTGGGATCTTTTTTTCAGCAGGGCGAACCGTTTACAGATATTTTTCTACGAGCGGAAACGGCAGAGGCCCGAGACGGAGCAGTTTTTCATGGAAACCGATCAATGAGAATGAGTCACCTTCCTGTTTCTGCACTTCCGAGAGGAGCTGCGAAAACGAGAGCGATCCGACACAGTATTTCAGATAGTTCGCCGGTGTCTCGAGAATATACTGATATAAAGAGGCAGCGGCCGACGCATCCGTGATGCCGAACTGCGCCAGAAAGGCTGACGCATCCGAGAGGAGCCATCCCTGGCTGTGGATTCCGAGATCCAGCAGCGAGCAGAGGGTAAGATGCACCGAGCGGTTCAGATACCAGAGACGGCAGAGCGCCTGCGTGTTTGCATCGAGATTACGTGCGGCGTAGCGGCAGGCATATGATTCAACGTAGGTTGCCCATCCTTCCACATAACCCGACGGCGCGTAGAGATGGCGGATCAGAAGCGGGTCGGAGCGCGAGAACGAGACGGTCTGGTACAGATGGCCGGGAAAGCCCTCGTGGGCAAGTGTGGAATACAGCTCGATGCCGGTCATTTCATCCGCGGGATTCAGGTAAATGGAGTTGGGTGAATTGACATCGGCGGGCGGTGTGAGATCCACGGTCTTTACTTCGTATGCGATACCCGAAAGAACGGGAAAATCTTCAGAAACGGCATTCTGCAGATCGGCAAGCATTTCCTCCGGCGTGGAGAACGGCAGCACGAGCGCCTGCTCGGAGAGGGAGAGCGACGGATTCTGATCGAGAATAATCTGCATTTCGGCACACTGGTCCGCAAGCTGCTGTGTTAAAAGGCGGGTCAGCTCCTCCGGTGAAGCGTCAACACCGACGCGGCTGCGGAGAAGATACGCATAGTAGGAAAGTCCGCCTTCCTGCCGGGAAAGACCGCCGGCGTTCTGCGTTCCTTTGCCGCGGAGTGAAGAAAGAGCATCGGAAAGAGAGCGGTAGGCGGGAAAAACACAGGAGATAAGGAGTTTTTCATGCGTCTGCAGACAGAGATTCCTTTCCGCCTCAGAAAACAGTGAAGACGCCTGCAGTTTATTCTGAAAAACGGTGTGGAGCAGATGGCTTTCCGGTGTATCCGCGTCGGCGAGAAAAGCACTGCACTGGCGGATAATGCCATCGACCGCAAGGTCATTCTGAAACACGCCCTGCCGGGATTTTTCCTGCTCGAGTGCGATGAGATCGGAGAAATAGCGCGGGAGATCCTGCAGAAGATGGAGGTAGTCGGCGATATCCTGCTGTGTGCGGAACGGGTACTCCGCGAGCAGAATGGGAAGCTGTGCCTGAATCCCGAGCGACGGACCGAGCGGTTCCGCAAGAAGGCTGGTGCTGCCCGGCATTTTCTCGCAGTTCAGCTCGTAGAGCAGAAGATCGAGCGTGATCTGATTTTCCGCGGAGAGGCGGTTTCGATGAAAGGATGTGAGCGTTGTTTCCACACTCTGCAGCAGGGCATCATACGAGGTGCGGTCAGGGATGGAAACCGTGCCGAACGAGGCAGTGCCGGGGGCAATTCCGCGGGAAGCCGGATCGGCGAGGGTATAGTGGAGCGTGATGGCAGAAGAGGTTACCTCGGAGTGGAAGCGTTCCTCCACATACGCGGAAAACCGGCGGTTCTCACCAGGGGAAAAGAACGGGGAAAAATACCAGAACAGCAGAGCGAAAAGAAGTCCGCCGCACAGAAGCAGAGGGAACAGGATGCGGCGGTGCAGAGAAGCTGGTTTCATAGAATAGGCTCCGGTGCGGACAGTTATCATAAAGTATGTAAAAAATGCTGATTTTATGCGCTTTTTCCGTGGCCTTTCATTTGACTTTCCAAAACGGCTTTGCTATAATCAGTAACGAATGAAATAAGGGACTTTTCAGTGCGGAACGGATTTGAAAAAGAATCCGCGAAGATAAAAGGGAATCAGGTGGAAATCCTGAGCGATCCGGTCACTGTAAGCAGGGAGTGTTAGCAGCAGAAATGCCATTGTGCGAAACGCATGAGAAGGCGCGGCTGCCGTGAAGATCTGCGAGTCAGGAAACCTGCTGGAAAGGTTAGTGAATCGCTTCCGATGAAAGCATATATTCATGGAAAGATGTACGAAGCAAAATCGGACATCTGCTTTTTTGTCGCCATGCGTCCGAAAAAGAGCTCCGGTGGAGAAACTCTTTTGCAGAAAAAGCAGATGTCTGTTTGTCTTTTCGCAGAAAAAATGTGTCCTCAAAAACAAGATTACTTGCAGGGAGACATCATTGACGGGGACAGGCACCGCCCAGCTGCCTGAAAAAGTCAGACGGAATCCGGAGCAGATGCGCGAAGGAGATCCGAAGAAAAGGAGAAGTTATGAAAGGAAATTCAAGCAAATTTCTGGCACTGCTGCTGTCGGCGTCCATGATCATGAGCCCGACTGCCAGCGTATTAGCAGATACGCAGGAAAAAGCAGCACAGACAGAAAGCAGCGCAGCCGCAGAGGAAGCGCCGCAGAGCGAAGAAACAGCAGAGACGGCAGAACCGGCAGAACCGGAAACAACACCGGCAGAAACCGAGAGCAGTGAAAGCACTGCAGAGACTCCGGCAGAAGAGCCGACGGAAACACCGGCCGCGCCTGCAGAGGATCAGACACCGGCAGGATCTGACGAGACCGAGACACCATCCGCAGATGAGGATGCTTCGGAAGATACTGCAGAGGACACTGCAAAAGACGGTGAAGAGACTGCCGATACCACAGAAAAAGAGCCGGAAGCAGCAGATGAGACTTCCCAAGATGCTGAAAAAGAAACACCGGCAAAAGAAGAAACCAAAGATGCTGTAAAAGAGAATACCAGTCCGGCGGCAGAACAGCCGAAAACGGAAGTAAAAGAAACGACCAAAAATGAGGCATCCAATACAGCCGAGAAGAAAGAAACAAAAGCAGCGGAAGCAGCAAAACCGGCAGATGGTGAGTATGAGACTTCTGCAGAAGCAACCGGAAGCATGTTCCGTGTGATTTCTTCCAGACTCATCGTAAAAGATGGAAAACTGAAAGCATCCATTCTGCTGAGTGGAACCGGCTATGATTACCTGTATACGGGAACAGCAGCATAAGCTGCCGCAGCAGATGAAAAGAGCTGGATTGCTCCGACAGGAAGCGAAACCTATA
>OAUC01000551.1_pt1 | contig 19700 bp, 20 predicted proteins | sample 1495091 | NCBI WGS metagenome assembly OAUC01 (sample SAMEA2579997, study PRJEB22360) | human gut metagenome | biome: human gut; feature: human-associated habitat; material: faeces | place: Denmark | collected 2008/2010
AAGCCCGGAAATAAGGGATTTTCCCCGGCAACCGGCTCGGCAACGGGATAGCAACGAAGTCGGCAACGGGCTGTCATTTTCAGAATGGAAGCTCCATCTGCTCTGTGACCTCCACAAAACCGTCCATAGATTTTTCGGGCGGGTTGTCGGTGTCCGTTGCCGGGATTTCACGCTCCCAGCCCTTTTGTCTGCCGTATTCCGCAAACATCCTCGGATTGGAAAAGTAGTTCCACCCGGTAATGCACTGGTTCATTATCTCGTTGATTTCCCGGATTTCCCATTGCTTCGGCTCATCAAAGGTGTGGTTTAAGGCTTCCTTGTAGAGCTGCTTGGAGCAGACCGTTTCCCCGGTGTACTTATCAAGGTAAGCCTGTATCATCCCGGCTTTGGTGTCCTCCGGCATAAAATCCCGCTGGTGTTCTTTGAGATACCGCTGCATGGCTGGGCTGAATGACAGCTTGAACCTGCCGCTTCGGTAAATCTCCATTGCTTCCGCCCACATCTGGCTGATATAGGCTGTGGAAGCGGCTTCGTCCTCCAAAATGTGAACCTCGGCTTGCTCCGGGTACACCATGACCGGGATAAATCGGCGGTTGCCGGAACGGTCAAGGGGGAGAAAGTCAAGGGCGTTGGAAGTGCCGCCGAACACGCATTGACGGGGGCGGTCTGCCGGGTGAGTTTCATAGGGAATTTTGTAAACCTCTTTCTGGCGGCTTAGAAAGGACTTGATTTCCTCAATGCTCTTGGCATTGGCGGTTGCCATCATTTCCGACATTTCAATTATCCAGTGACCTTGCAGCTTGCGGTACACGTTATCATCGTCCAGCTTCCGCAAATCATCGGAAAACCACTCGTCCCGGACTGCCAGCAGCCGGAAGAAGGTGGATTTGCCAGCCCCCTGACCGCCTACCAGACACAGCATGATTTCAAACTTGCTTCCGGGCTTAAATGCCCTTGTAATCGCCCCCAGCATGAACAGCTTCAAGGCTTCATAGGTGTAATCGTCCACATCAGCTCCCAGAAAGTGCCGCAGACAGAAGCGGATGCGCTCCGTCCCGTCCCATGCAAGGCTGTTCAGAAAATCCCGGATGGGGTGGTACTTATTCTCATTCGCCACAATCCCGATGGCGGTTTCAATCTTTTTCTCACTGGTAAGCCCGTAGGTTTCCTCCAGATAGAGAAGCAGATACTTCATGTCCGTATCGGTCAGGGCTGTGCTTTCTCTGTGAAAACCGATGGGCTTTATGATGTCCTTGCGGTCGGTCAGGATGTTGTAGGCGATTGCCCCGGCAAGCACAGGGTCACGCTGGAATACGGTCAGGCAGTTCCGTATGCTCTGGCGGACGCCGCCTTTCTCGGTGGTTTCCAGAGTTGCCTTTACTTCCTCAACGCTCTGGGGCGGCTGCATGGCGTTCATGGTGTTTTTTAGTTCTTGCTGCGTCTGCGGCTGCAAGCTCTGCCATTCGCTGTTCAAGCTGCATCACATCCTTTCCGTAGTCCGTAATCAAAGCCGCTTTTTCCTCTGTCTCCCCGAACAGCAGCACATCCAGCAGATATTCCACATGGGCTTGCTTCTGCAAGGCTTCCACGAACCGGGGATGAAACGCTTCCTCCGGGGAGTGCGGGGCATAGTCGGTTTTCCATACCCGTAAGAGGTGTAGATAATCGGCAAGGACACGGAAGCAATGTGCCTTTGCTTCCCGGAACTGTTCTTCCGGGGATTTCTGCCGGGGCTTGGGCTTCCTTGCCCTGCCCGGTGGCTTCCAGTCCTCATAGGCAAGCCCGAAGTCACTCGCCAACTGTGCGGCGGCTTCCTTTTTCCCCAGCCCGTACAGGGCAGCTACAAAATCAATCACATCCCCATCTGCACCACATCCGAAGCAGTGGAAACGCTTGTCCAGCTTCATGCTGGGGGTCTTATCGTTGTGGAACGGGCAGCAAGCCATCCCGTTTCTGTTTACCCGGATTCCGTAATGCTCCGCAGCCTGTCTTGTCGTAACGGACTGCTTCACAGCTTCAAATACATTCAAATCAATTCCTCCTTGTAAAAAAGAAAAGGCACTTATCATTCTCAATCTGAAAATGGCAAGTGCCTGTTAAAGTTCCATATCCTGTTGTTTGTGTTTCGTCTGCGCCGGGGCGTTTTTCTGTGCTTTCTTCTCGTCAGCCTTATCCTGCAAGACTTCTTTGAGGGGCTGCTTCTTGGGCGGCTCTTTGCTTTCCTCTGTGCCGGGTGTGGCTTTCCGTACCCAGTAGCGGATGTCCCGCAGCTTCTTCAAATCTTCCTGCACCTCGGTCAACGGTACTTTCAAGTCTGCGATTTCGCCCACAAGCTTCGCCTGTTCCTGCAAAAGCTCCTTTTTCGTGCTGTCCTTATCATCCGGGTGCTTGGCAAGGTAGGCACTGGCTTTCTCAAACCGGGCAACCTCCGGGTGTTCCAGCTTGAATTTTTCCTTAGTTTTCTTGAAAAATATCTTCTGGTATTTCTCATAAACGGGCTTACATTCCTTACAGTCCGTCCGGGCGGCAAGGATAGCGTCAATCACGTTGCTGCGGGTTTCCTTTGGCTTCATCTGCTTTCGGTAGTCGGCGGCAGATTTCCCGGACGTTTCTATAAAGTTTTCCAAATCCTCCACGGTGGAAAGTCCCTTTCTCTGAAGATAGGACAGGGCTTCGCTGACTGCCTTTAAGTCTTTGGAAGTTCCACGGTTTTGTCCCGCCCGTGTCCAGTCGCTCCGTTCTGCCTTTCGTACCTCCATGTACTTCATCAACAGATTGGGAAGAAATACCGCTTCCTCCGCAGCTTTTTCCGCAAGCAGTTCTTTTCGTTTTTCACTAAGCTCGATAATCCAGCCTTTGAGATTTTTAATAAGCTGCCGGATAGACTTCATCAGGCTGTTGGCGGCTTTGATTTCCCGGTTCAGATTTCCGATGTTGGTCTGAATCCCTCGCTTTTCCATCTGCCGGACAGCAGCACCCTCATGGACGGTAGGGATAATATCAAGCCCCTGTCTTTCATAAGAACGGAGATCCACCCGCTCCGGGCGGTTGTTGGCTTCCAGATAGCGGTTCTGGATGATCTCCCATTCATGCCGCCAGATTTCACAATACTTGCGGTCGTTCCAGTCAACCGTATCTTCCTTGTGACTTTTCCATCTGCCGGACGGAAGTTTTATCCGTTCCCCGTTCTCGTCAAGGTCATAAACCTTGCGGCTCTTGGGAAGCCATTTCCCATGTTCATCCATTGCCCGCATAGTCAGCATGACATGAGCGTGAGGGTTTCCGTCCCCTTTGTCATGGATGGCAAAATCCACGCACATTCCTTTGGAAACAAACTGCTGATTGCAGAAATCCCGGACAAGGGCGGCGTACTGGTCGGGCGGTATCTCTCTGGGGATGGTAAGCACCCACCGCCTTGCAAGCTGGGAATTCCATTGCTTCTCCACCGCTTCGGCGGCGTTCCATAAAGTATTGCGGTCTGCATACGACCGTGGGGCATTTGCCGGAAGCAAGATTTCATTGTGGACGATACCACGCTTTTCCGGGTAGTGCTTCACTTCCTGATCGTATCCACAGAACAGCTTTTCGCCGCTCTGGTAGGCAGCGGCGGCAACCGCAGACTGCTGTTGGCTTCGCTGCACAATCGAGATTTCGTTGTGTGGACAGGGCATTTCGTGTCCCTCCTTTCGGTAATTGGTGGATGGGGTGGCGTTTTACCACCTCATTTGGGGCAGAAAAAAAGCAGGAGACCTTTTCAGATTTCCTGCTCGGTGGTGCCGCCGGTGGGCGGCTGGTATTCAGTTTTGAAAGTTCGGGTCAGGGTGGCCCGATGATGAAATAAAATATCTGCATGAAGATTATTCAACTTCTTTTAGTAATTCTTCAACAGAAATACCGTAAAGTTTTGCAAGTGCAAAAAGATTTGATGTGGAAGGGTCGGATGTTCCATTTTCCCATTTTGAAACAGCCTGCCTGCTAACACCAATCGTTTCAGCAACAAATTCCTGCGTCATTTTGCACTGTGTTCTGTGTACTTTGAGTGCTTCACCCAACGATTTCCTCACTACGGATTTTTCCTGCCGTACATCTTTTGAATGGATATATTTGAGTAATGCACGAACAATAAGGGTAAGCAAACCAACAAAGATACATAAGAAAATTATTCCAACGATTATCATAAATACGGTTACTTTCATTTGACCACCTCCTAATGTTGCTGTTGGCTTCATTTCTCTGTACGGATATATTTAAGCAATGCACGAATAACAAGGATAAGCAAGCCGACAAAGATACATGAGAAAACTATTCCGACTACAATCATAATGATGTTTACTAACATTTGGATGACCTCCTTTCTTTGTTGGCTTTATTCTATCTGAATTACCGTGTTGCTACCACCAACTATCAAGCAATTATCAGTTGCATATCGGTTGCACAATGATAGCGTTCTGTTTTTTGACCTTATTATACTAAATTACCGTAGATAAGGATAGCTCGACTGATAAAACTTGCTGGACGGGAACAGCTTGCAGCGCAAGGTGTTTCCGGGCGGCAAGTCCACAAAAGGGTAGCTGGCGACAGCCAGCGCAGGGGAAGCGTAGCGTCCCCTGTATGATTTGGAGCAGACCATGACTGCGGAAAATCACAGCCCTCCGGCGAGGAGCCTTCGGAGAACGCAATGCACCAACCTCTGGGTGGTGTATAATTGCGCCCTTAGTAAACTAAGGGGTTTCTGGCTTCTTCCGTTCCAGCAGTTTTTTCAATAATTCCTGCGTGTCCTGCCTGTGAAAAATGATTTTTAGCAACACCTTGACATCATCATCTGTCAGGCGTTCCGGCTCTTGCAGAAAACTTTCCAGCATACCGCCACGGATACAGAGCCGGTGCGTCCGTTCCTTTCGGGTAAGCTGCTTCAACTGGTGCTGCAACGCCTTTTCATCATTGATGGCTTTCCGCAGTTTCTTTTCGCTTTTTTCCAACTCCCGGTTGAGCTTTTCCAGCTTTGAGGTATCAGGCAAGGGCAGCGTCCTCCTTTCCCGGTATCAGCACATAAATCCGGTTTGGTTCTCCCACACCCTGACGCACCCGCATGATAAGCCCAGCGGTTTCCAGTTCATTCAGAGAACGCTTGACCGTCATGGAGCTGCGGGACAGGACTGCGGCAATGGCTGTGACAGGGAAGCAGACAAACAGGATTCCGTTCTCGTCCTCCTGTCCTTTGGATAGCATAGCGTCCAGCATCCGGCAGTACATGACCTTTGCGGTGCTGCTGACTGGAAATCCTGTCAACGCTCTGGGAAAGGGCATACAGGGCGGCAATGGTGTGTCTATCGTCATAAATTCAAAATTCATTCGGTGTGTTCCTCCTTTTTCTTTGCTCGTTTGGATAAATAACGGGGGCAGTCAATCACAACCGCCCGGAAGCTCTGCCTGCACCCATGCTGGCATTTCCGGCATAATTCGTTGTAAGTGACACGCCCCCGGTCATTGAGGTAAAAGGAAAGCTCATGCTTCCTCTTTTTGCTCATTCTCGGCATATTGCGCTTCCTCCCGTTTTAGTGTATGGTTTCGGGGCGATTTTCGGTAAAATTACAGCCATAGAGCCGCTTAAAATCTCCCGAAGTATCAGCGATAGGGTAGACTGTCCCCCTATCAGATTGTCGTGTTTCGGTATCATTTCGGTGTCAGTTCGCCAGTTCTCCCCGGTGTCGTTCCTCCCCTGAATCTCACAGCGGCGTATCGCTCCCTTTGGTATGCTCGTTTCGGTCAGGGTTCCTCCACATCCCTGCCAAAAGTCATGGCACTACATCGCCGGGGAAGCATATCCCACACAGGCTGGTCATTCGATTGGAATAATCCATCGATGAACTACCTGTATCATAGAACATTTTTGTGCCCTGTGCCGTATGTCCACAAAGTAGGAATTAAGGGTAAAAATCAGAAATTTCCACGATTGCGGAAAGTGTGATATAATCCAGTTAAACGGCAGAAATAAAACCACCGGAAAGGAGCGTGCGCCCATGAAAGTTGCAACAAGCATACAGGAACGCCTTTGGGAACTCCGCAAAGACAAAGGCTTAAATCTGGAAGAACTATCAAAGCTGACGGGCATTTCTAAATCAGCCCTTGGCAGTTATGAAAAAGAGGATTATAAGGAAATCAATCATGGCAACCTTATCACGCTGGCAGACTTCTATGGGGTTTCCGTCGATTATCTGCTGTGCCGGACAGAGAACAGGGAGCAGATCAACACGCCACTGACGGAGCTGCATTTGAACGATGAGATGGTGGCACTGCTGAAAAGCGGTCGGATTAACAACCGTCTGCTCTGCGAACTTGCCACCCATAAGGACTTTATCAAGTTTCTTGCGGACATTGAGATTTATGTGGATGGGATTGCCACCATGCAGATTCAGAACCTCAACGCCCTTGTCGATACCGTCCGGCATGAAATCATTGAACGGTATCGCCCCGGCGAAGATGACCCGCATTTGAAGGTGCTGCAAGCCGCACATATCAGTGATGATGAGTATTTCAGTCACATGGTTCTGGATGACCTCAACCTGATTATCCGGGATATTCGGGAATTCCACAAAAAGGACAGCGAGAGTGCGCCCCAAACTACCGTTGCCGATGAACTGAAAGAAAATCTGGAAGCGGTCGAAAATTTCAAGGGCAGTCGAGATGAAAAACTGGTTATCCTTTACTGCAAGCAGCTTGGTATCAACTATAAAAACCTGTCAGAAGAAGAATTTCGCTGGTTCATTCGTATTCTCAAAAAATCAAAGAAAATGGGAACGCCTATCAGCCAGAGGAAAAAACGGTAAAGGAAAACCGCTGTTGCATGGTTTGTTGGATTCCATGTAGCAGCGGTTTGTGCTGTGGTTATTATTTCATTCGTTTTCTTAATATTCGGCGATAATTTGTTTCTCCCTTTGGTGCGTCCTGTATAATTTCCAACACACCATCTTCAAGCATTTTATCAATGCGATTGGAAATCCATACATCACTAATTCCAAGTTGATATTTTCCTAAAACATTACCTATGACAATAGCCATTTTGAATTGCTCTGGCTGTTCCGCAATTTCACGAAGAATGAAACTATCATATATATCTTCTGAAACGCTTTGCAATTTACCATTTAACATTGCACGCAAAGGTGCATTTTCATTTTGAAGTTGATTCCATTTCATAGTACAAGCTGAAAGAAATACAGGATTAGCTTTCTCTTGTAGAGTTATATAGTTTCCCCATTCGCCAGGAGACACCTCGCCCCATGCTATTTTGGATGTCATAGTATTTTCTTTTCCATATTCCCATGTAGGTAACTTAACCAAATAAATTGTTGTCTGGCAGTTTAATGGTTGAAGTTGTTTCATAAGCCAATACATACCACAAAGCTCATCTGGATTATAGCTATACCAAATGCGAATTTCTTCCCCAGCTACATATCGTTCAATCACTGAGGTCAATGTAGTTTTAATTTTCTGTATTTTTTCTTCAACCTGATAATCTAAATCCTCTACAAAGCAGACAGACAGCATTTTCTTGAAAATATTTTTCCGCTGTTCGCCAATTCCATTATCAGAAATATCTCCCACACTAAGAACCATATCAAAACAATAAACATCACTGCTCTTGCCTCCCAATGGAATAGCATTCTCCCAAGCAATGCGTTCTTGTTCCTGTGCTTGAAGCTGTGCCTTTTTCATTTCATCTGAAGATGGAACACTCCCGTCTTCGTGCCTCATAAATATTGAAACAGCACTTCCTCTATACTTTCCCTTGCCGTAAGTTTGGGCAATTTTCAAACTTCCACAGGCACTTTCACCAAATACAATTTCAATCATCTTATATACCTCCGATTTAATTGCTCCCGTTATGAATAAATCATCTCATACAAAACAATTTCTTCTGCCCTGTTGTGAATGTTATTGCAACGCTGCACCCATTCCATTTGTCGGGTACACTTCAATTCCTCTGTCACGCCCTCGGTAGCTTTCATCTGCTCCATGATAGTGTCTAACCGTTTTTGTGCCTGTTCATTCAGGTCTGCAAGATATGTCAACAATTCTCCGGTCAGTATCAATGTATTCAATCTGGCTGGGTGGACTTCTCTTAAATATTCCCGGTGCATTCGTCCGTACTTTCCGATAGGGCGGTGTTCCTCCGGCAGTTTCAAGCCTGGAATGTAGTAATCTCCGACAAGGATATAATCAATTCCGTTTTCCGTTATTCTTGGTTTCAATTCGCTCATGTTCCTTACCTCCTGTGGAAGCAGGCTCGTCTGGTACTAACTCAATCACATCAGTAATCTCACAATTCAGAGTTTCACAGATACGGGCTAATGTATCCATGCTGATGTGCTTTCCCTCTTTGCTCATGTTGGCAATCATATTTGTTGTCATACCAGCAGCAAGCCTTAAATCCTCTTTTCTCATATCACGCTCTAACAGTGTGTGCCAGAGTGGTTTATAGCTGATGTGCATATTGTTTTCCTGCCTTTCTATCCATACCACCGGGGCGGTTGCCCCGGCAGGAACTTTTCTCTTATTATAACACCAATCTTGTGAAATCACAATTTATTCTTGTAGCCTGCCGCTGATACCGTCTGGATTGTGCATTCCCTTTCTTTTTGTTCCCTTTAATTAGCCATGAACTGCTTGATCCCCTGGGACTTTGCTTATGTGTGATAAAGAAGTAATAGAAGTGTAAAAAATTTTGCCGTTCCTATCCGGCACATGAGGTATGTCGGATAGGTCGGGCGGTTAGGTGTCGGGCAGTTCTACCTTGCCGACAAAAGAATAATAGATTTCGATTTCCTGTCTGCGTAACTTGCCCCGGCGTTTCCCGTCAAGGGCAACGCTTTCATGGACAACGATTTTCTCCACAAACTCCCGCAGCAGAGTAGGGGTAAGTTCTTCAATGGTAGTGTGCCTGCGTACCACATTCATAAACTTTTCAGCGTTTGCGGTGGCTTCCTGCGCTTTGGAAAGTTCTTCCCGCAGTCTGGCGGCACGTTCTTTCAGTTCTTTCTGCTCGGCTTCATAGTCTGCCGACAGCTCTGTGAAACGCTCGTCCGATATGTGCCCGGTTACGCTGTCCTCATACAGCCGCTTGAAGATAGCAGATAACTCGGCTATGCGTTTCTCGGCGGCTTCCAGCTCCTTTTTCTTGGCGGCGTTCCTGCGTCTGTCCCCGTCCTCATTCTGCTCGATTAAAAGCTTCATAAACCGGGCTTCATGCTTTGCCGCATAGCTGGTAACTTTCCGCAGATTGGAGAGTACGCCAGCGGTCAAGAGGTCAGTGCGGATAAAGTGCGCTGTGCAGTCGGCGGTGCGTTTCTTGTAGCTTCCGCAGATATAACAGTCCTGCTTGCGCTTGTCCGTCTGGTATCGCTGCTGGTACATGACGCTGCCGCAGTCGGCACAAAAGAGTATGCCGGAGAACAAGCCCACTTCGTCATAACGGTTGGGGCGTTTGCGCTGCTTGCGTAACTCCTGCACCCGTTCCCACGTTTCCCGGTCAATGATAGGCTCATGGTGGTTCTCAAAAACCGCCTGCTTTTCCGGGGGATTTTCTATGCTGTGTTTCAGCTTGTAGGACGGCTTCTCGGTCTTAAAGTTTACCAGACAGCCCGTATATTCCCGGTTTTCCAGCAGATGAACCACGGTATTGGTCGCCCACTTGCACTCATAGCCGGGGTGGTAGCGGCGGGTGCTGCCCGTCCTGCGGTATTCCAGCGTCCCCGGCGTGGGGATTTGCTGCTCGGTCAGCATACGGGCTATCTTGGTCGGACCGTTCCCGGCAAGGCAAAGGCTGTAAATCTGCCGTACCACCGGGGCGGCTTCCTCGTCAATGATAAAGTTTTCGTCCTCGTCCATGAGGTAGCCATAGACGGGCTTGCTTGTGATGGGCTTTCCGCTCATGCCCTTAGAGCGTTTTACTGCCTTGATTTTCTTGCTCGTATCTCTCACCAGCCATTCGTTAAAAATGTTCCGCAGCGGGGCAAAATCATTTTCCCCCTGTGCGCTGTCCACTCCGTCATTGATAGCGATGAAGCGGACACCTTTCTGTGGGAAAATCATTTCTGTGTACATTCCCACCTGTAAGTAGTTTCGCCCTAACCTCGACATATCCTTGACGATAACTGTCCCGACTTTCCCTGCTTCAATGTCTGCAAGCATGGCTTGAAATCCGGGTCTTTGAAAGTTCGCACCGGAATAACCGTCGTCGGTGTACCAGCGCAGATTAGAAAATCCATTCTGTTTGGCATAGGTTTCCAAAATCCTCTTTTGGTTGGAAATGGAATTGCTCTCGCCTTGCAGCTCGTCCTCATGGGACAGTCTTGGGTAAAGGGCGGTAATGAGTTGCTGGGTGGTCTGTCTTAACATAAATTCCTCCGTTTCCGACAGCCAGCCCCACTATTCCGTACCTTGATTGTACCACATGGGGCGGCTGTCTGTATAGCGGCAAAAGCGTCAAATCTGCTTCTTTACGGTCGGTAAAAATGACGGTTTTTCAATCAGGCTTATCACAGGTCAAATATCCGGCGGCGGCTTCTGCTTCCAGCACTTTCATCATCTTGTCAGCGGCGGTGTCGGTCGCCCCCTCCTTGAAAAAGCCAGACACCACAAGGATTGTGTTGCCTATCCTCGTTTCGGTCACGCAGTCCGGGCGGCGGGCAGGGCGTTTGTTTCTCTGGGTGTCGGTCATAGGCAAATCTCCTTTCCGGCAAGCAGCCGTTTCAGCTGTTCCATTTTTCCCTGTGCGGCGGCTTTCCTCAAATTCTCCCCGGTAAAGCAGAGAGGGGAACACATTTCAAGCAGGCGGTCATAAATCCGGGCGTGGGCGGTGTCCTCCGGGTGCTGCAATTCCTCCAGCGTGAGGTTGGTCGTCACAATCAGCGGCTTCCTGCTCCGGTAGCGGCTGTCAATCACATTGTAGACCTGTTCCAGACCGTATTCTGTGCCACGCTCCATTCCAAAATCGTCAATGATGAGCAGGGGGAAGCTGCAAAGGCGGGAAATATATTCGTTCCTGCCCGCAAAGCTGGCGGCAAGGTCGTTTAATATTGCTGCAAAGTTTGTCATGCACACCGGGACTTCCTGCTCCATGAGGGCGTTTGCAATACACCCGGCAAAATAGCTTTTCCCAGTGCCTACCCTGCCCCACAAGAGCAGCCCGTAGTTCCCGTCCTTTATCTGTTCCCAGCGTGCCACATATCCGGCGGCGTTCTTCATCTGCGGGCAGCTGCCGTTATCGTTGGCAAATGTCCAGTCCTGCATGGTCTTGTCTGTAAAGCCCTGCCGTTTCAGCCGTTCCACCGTTTCAAGGTGGCTGCGCCGCTTCTCGGCGGCTTCCCGTTCCTTACGGGCTGCCCGCTGGCAGTCGCACTCTGACGGGTGGCGGTCACGCCCGAAAAAGGTCTTGCCCTCCGGGAAATAGGCTTCTTTGGGTTTCCGGCATTTGCCGCAGTATAAAAGCCCGTCCTCCCCGGTGTAATCCTCCGGCTCGGCTGTGGTGTCGGTCATAGGCAGTATGGTGTTGTGGATTGTATCGGTCATAGGCTTTCTCCCTCCTTGAATGAATAGTCCGGTATGCCTTTCTTTGGCTTCTCTTTGGCAGCGTCCTCCTGCGCCCACTTGTAAATGGTGGCTGCATGGCTCTGGTACTGCTTCCCGGTGGAAGCGATGTGGCAGGAAAGGCGGTCAAGGTAATACTCCCACTTGCCGGGGAAGTCCTGTTCCAGCTCCAAAAGTTCTGTGTCAGAAAGAAATACATTTTTATATCTGCCATAAGCGGCGGGGGGCTGCCCCTCACTCGCTCCTTTTGTTTGGCTCTCTATTAGGTTGTTTATATTAGTTTGGTTAGGGGACGGTTTTCCGACCGTCATAAGGTCAGTTTTCCGGCTGTCAGTTGGTCGGTTTCCCGCCCTTATGAGGGGCGGTTTTCCGTCCGTCAGTTGGTCGGAAAACTGTACCACTGGGATAGGCGGCACTTTCACATACAGACGGTTGGCGGCAGAAAAGCCCGTCCGTCTGCGTTCCAGCAGCCCGGCAGCGTCCAGTTCGTTCAGTGCGCCCTTTATGGTGGTGCAGCCTTTATCCAGCATTTCCGCTATCTCTGCTATGGGGTAGACAATGTATGTCCGTCCCTCGCTGTCCTGCCAGCCGTTCTTCTGCGAAAGGGTGGAACGGTCTAACAGCAGCGCATATAACTCTCTTGCGGTGTGGGATAGGTCTGTTTCCAGCAGGAAACGGGGGTAAGGCAGGTAAGCGGGCAGCTCCGTTCCTGCGGTCATATAATCAGCGATAGGGTTCACCTCCTTGTGGTGTCTGTCTGTGGGTTCTGTTACGCTTTTAGGGGGCGTTTTTAAGGGAAAAGGATAAATGTATCACGCACCCTTTGACACCCTCCAAAAAAGCCTTGATTTATGCGGGTTTGAAATGCCCTAAAGCGTGACATTTCTCCCTTTGTTTCCGCTTCCGTTTGGCGGCGTTTATCCGCTTCATGCGTCCGGCGCAGTCCGGGCAGTATTTCCCCCGGTTGGATTTTGGGAAGAAGAACGCCCCGCAGACAGCGCAGCGTTTCCGGCTTCCCCGGCGCAAGAGGGCGGCTTCCAGTGCTTCATCAAGGGGCAGGACAGCGGCGGTAAACCAGCGGCAGAGCAGCGAATAGCTGATACTCTGTACACACACGCAAGGCTCGCCGTCCTCCAACAGCAGGCAGTTCCCGCTGTCATAGTTGCAGCACTCATGCACAAGGCGGCGGGCTGCCCGGTACTGGCGGTAGTCCATGCGGGGGATATTACCGTTCATGGCTCTGCTCCTTTCTGCGCTGCGGCTCGCTCCGGCGTAAAATCTGGTCGATATTGCCCTTGACAGTCTGCAAGCGGCGGTACTCCTCCCGTTTTGCCCGGTAATCGTTGTAGCCGCTGTTTTTCTCTTTGATAAGGCTTTCAATCTCTGCTTGCAGGGATTTATAGCTCGGCAGCTTGGAAATGCCGTTCTCCCTGAAATAGCGGGCGGCTGCGTCTGCTATGATAAAGTCACTTTCATGCTTCTGACGGTAGGCTGCTTTTGCTTTGGCGTTTTTCTGCTGTTTCAGCCCGTCCCGGACAGGGCGGGTCTTGGAATAGGCAAGCACCTGCCGTTGCAGCTCCTTTTTCCCGTTCAGCGTCTTTTCCACCTGCTTCAACCACGCAAGGCTTTCCTGCATGGCGGCATAGGCGGCAGAACAGGCTTCGTCCAGTTCCTCCGGGGAGGAAAAGCCGTACTGCTGATAGGCGGTAACGGTAGCTGCCATTTGCTTTAGGTTGTGCTTTGCCGCCCAGCGGTCATAGCCCACGCCCTTGCCCTCGGCTCGCTTGGCTTCCCGGTCAACCATGCGCTGCAAGGTGTTGTCTGCCGGGGTGGTTTTTGCAGCTTTTTCCCCTTGTAACGGCTTTTTAACTGCGGCAGGGTATTCGGGTATGGCTTTGGTCTGTTCGGCAGCTCTGTGGGCGTTCTGCGTGAGCAGGGCAAGGACAGCAGCCTTGTCAAAATCGTCCCCCAGCTTTCGGGCTGTGATAGGCTTTGTCCTGTCCGGCGTGAGGTAGGAAAGCCGCCCCCGGCTCTCCTTGACGGTCACACCCTCCCGCAGCAAAAGGGAAGAAAACTCGTCAAAGCTGCCAGCTTGGGAAAGTGCCTGCCGTATCGTCCGGCGCAGCTTCGCCTTGTCCGTTTCAAACTTGGTGGGCTTGGTCGGCTGTCCGGCGGCTTCTCTGGCGGCGTTCTCTTTGTCAAGGGCAAGCTGCCCTTTCTTTGCCGCCCAGTATTCCCGTTCGGTTATCCGTTCCTTGCTGCCGTTCAAGAGGTCGATTTGGTAAAGCCCCTCCCGGTGGCACATTTCCATGACTTCGCTCTTGAAATATTCCATAGCGGCGTTGGTGCAGCGGTGCTTGCAGCCCTCCAGCGTGTCGGCTGGTCTGTCCATGTAGGGCAGAAGCGGGACTTCGTAAATCCGCAGGGAGTTGATGACGATATGCACATGGATATTCCCGCTGTGGTTATGCCCGTCCGGGTGGGTGCAGATTAGGGCTTGGTGTCCGGGGAAATGCTCCTTGCAGAACTGCTCGCCCAGCTCCTGCGCCCGGTCTACGGTCAAGCCGTTGTCTGTCCCGTCCCGTGGGTCAAAGCTGATGATATAGTGGTGGCTTTTCACATCTTCCCGTTTTTGGTTTTTCTCATAGCGGAGATTGGCTCGCATACAGGCAACAGCGAAATCCTCGCCCCCGCAGTTGAGGGAAGAAATGCGGTAATCCTCCCTCGGTATCAGCCGCCCGTTTTCATCAAGGGTGGCTTTCATGGTAAACTCGTCATGCTCAAATGTGAGATAGGCTTCCGCTGCGCCATAGTCCGCATTTTTAGAGCTGATATGTTTGAATGTTGCCAACAGCGTCACCCACTTTCTGCAAGACTTCAAACTTTAGGGCAGCAAGGTCGGAAACCGCCGCCCGTACCTCCCCGGCAAGCTGCGGATAGGGACTGTGCCACTCGTTCAGCGTCCGGGCTATCTGGTTTAAGTTGCCGCCGATCCTCCCGTATTCGGCGGTCAGCTTCCCGACAGCGGCAAGCAGCTCGTCATTGATGGGGGAAACGGTTATGATGGGGCGTATGGCTGCCCCGGTTATGGCTTGCCGGATAAACTCGGCTTGGCTCATGTGGTAAGCAGAAAGCCGCTGGGCAAACTCGGCGTATTCTTCCTCGGTCATGCGTGTTTTGACTACCCGGCTGCGGTGCGGCGTGTTGTATCGTTTCATAGGTGGTTGACCTCCTTTCTGTGCGTGGTGTCCTCTCACTAATAGGAGAAAAACGGGGTGTGAAGCGGAACTGTTTTTGAAAAATCCGAAAAAATATTTTGAGGGATTTTTAAGCGGCGCAAGCCGCATAAGCAGGGTTTGGGGAAGGCACTCCCCAACAAGATTCCCGCAGGGGCAAAATGAGCGATAAGCGAATTTTGGCACCTCGGTAGAATCTTGCTCTAAGAAACTGCCGGCCTGCCGTTCACTTGCTACTGCCACTTTTTCAGAAAATCTATAACCAGCTTTTTTTATAAAAGGCTGCGGGCTGGCGTTTTTCCCTTACTCCCTACAAACCACAAAAGAGCAGAATGGACGGACTTTCCGGCAAGAACTTTTCCGGCGGCTCGGTCTTTCCCGACAATAAGGCGTTTCGGAAGCTGCGTTTTGCCCGCTGTCTGAAAAAAATGGCAGCCTTTTTTGGTTTCACTGTCTAATACGGAACTTTTGGAAATTTGCCAAAAATGGACGCAAAAAAAGCAGCAAATCTTTTTCGGATTTACTGCTTCATGTGCCGCTGCGGTGCGGCGGGATGGATATTCAGTTGAAATAAAAGAGGATGGTGGTACTTTAGTCTATCGACTCTTTACTAACTATTAGGTAATCTTGAAAGATTTTCCTTGAATTTATCTAAAGAATGTTCATTGTTTCCCGCAAAAATAAGTGGAATTGTATATTCATATGATATGCCATTTTCATAGTCCGATAATTGTATTTTTATAGTATCATCCCTCTCATCTTTAGGTGCTATATATATGAATGAATTTTTATTTATATCAGATATTTTCCCTTTTTCAGAAGAAACAGTATAACCCCAGTCTGTTAAATTTGTCTTTATTGTAACTTCTGTTTCTGTTTCTTTTCTAGTCTGCAATGCTGTTTTATCGATTTGGATATCAAAAGGAGTCGAACCTAACAATTCACTGTTTATATTTACAAGTTCTTCTCCATTTGTTTTAGAAATATTAGATTCATCTTCATAATTTTGTTGAGATTCATCTTTTGGTGTTTCTCTGTTACATCCTAATAAAAAGCATAAAATAATTAGTACTAATACAGAAAGTTGTTTTTTTTGCATTTATTTCTCCTTTCATATTATCAAAGAAATAGGCGTTTGCGAAACGCCAAAAGCCGCATAAATACGGCATTTTTTTGTTGTTAAAATAAAATATCTCCTCAAGGTTTATGGTAAAATAGAATTGCCTAGAAACTAATTAACCAATCCACCTAAAGGAGATATACCTACATGATAACATATAAACAGCTCACTTTGGCAGAAATTTTTGAAGATTGTCAAAATAAATTCGACAACGACAAATATCAGTTCCTTTCGCTTCTTGATGAAGCCATTAACCTTGATGAAATTGTTCCTGTTTCTTTTATTTCTCATTTTTACGCCAGTACCGGAAGACCTCGCAAACATCAGCTTTATCCAATGCTTAAGGCACTTCTTATCCAGCGTATTTTCTCAATCCCGACGGACACACTCCTGATCGTATTTTTGAAATTTTCCCAGGAACTGCGTGATTTCTGCGGTTTTGATGTTGTTCCGGATGGTTCCAAATTTACACGTTTCAAACAGGATTTTTTATCGGACTTACAATCTATGTTCGATCATCTTGTTGATCTGACCGAACCGATCTGCCAAAGTCTTGATCCTGCCCTTGCTTCCATGACAATCTTTGATACCTCTGGCATTGAAGCATGGGTTACAGAAAATAACCCAAAATATGCCAACCGTATTATCAAGCAGCTAAAGGCTTTCAAAAAGTCCCATAACCTTGATGATTCCTATGATCCTTATAAAGCTGCTTATGGCTCTATGCCAACTCATGCGGCTTCCAATCAGGCAATCCAGCAGATGTACATCAATGGACATTTCTGTTACGCCTATAAATTTGGCATTATTACGAACGGGCTTGGTATTGTTCGTGACATCACTTTCTACAACAAGGACTTTCTAAAAAAACATCCTGATATCGTTGTAGGGAAGAAATCAGATTCACCGGATGAGGATAAATCCCTTGCCGATTCGAAAGCACTTCTTCCAGTTTTAATTGACTTTTTCCAGAAACATCCTTTAATAAATTCAAAGACGTTTCTTGGAGATGCTGCGTTTGATGCCATTAACATTTACAAATCCCTCTTTGAAGAAATTGGCTTTCAAAAAGTTTTTATCCCTTTAAAAACAAAGCTTTCTGTGGAAGGAACCGACTATACTGTCAATGAAAACGGTATTCCCTGCTGTCCTCACGATCCATCACTTCCGATGCGGCGTGAAGGAAGCAGATCCCATTTGCGGAGTAAACTTCCTACCATGAAGTTTGTATGTCCAAAAATGAAATGGGAATACAATCCTGCCGACAAGTCAAAACATCGCGTATGTCATTGTGACAATCCATGTACATCTTCTTCCTGCGGACGAATGATCTACATTTATCCTGAAAAGAACCTTCGTGCCTATCCTGGTGTAGAACGCGGCTCACAGGAATGGGAGGATACTTACAAGATCCGTGTAAATGTTGAAAAGTCAATCAACCATTTCAAAGATAGTTTCTGCATTGCAGATCGTAAAACACAGAATGAGAAAACACTTCATGCTGATTTACTGCTTGCAGGAATTACCCAGCTTGTTACTGTGCTTGTCGCTGATAAGATTCATCAATACCAATACATCCGGAGTTTGAAGCCTTTGATTGCCTGATTATTAATATGCATACAATCTTTTCTTCGCAGTTTATCTGGGAAGTCTTTTAGTCATGTTCAAATTTAGAAGTACCTATTTTTCATCTTAAGAATCCTGCGTTGCAGGATTCTTACCGCTTTTTAGTCAGGATTGCGAACTTGTTTCGCAATTACCTATATCAAAGAAAGCACTGAGAGTACTTTCAAGAAATTATGAAATATTCTCAATGCTTTCTATTTTTTGATTATAAACTTGCCGGTAATGATACTATGTTAATTTATCTCTTTCGCGTAACCTTTGTTGCAATATACACATGCACCATTCACCCATTTGTGAGACATTTCAATCGTCTCAACTTCATAAATGCTTACTTCTCCACAAATTAAACATTGTTTGTAATTATATACATGACGTGTCGCACATTTATCCCAGTCATCATATATACCAGGCATTTCATCTTCATATCCATAGTACTGGGGAGAACCCCAACTATGAGTATGAGCGGCAAATACAGTCATTGGAGCAGCTACAATTCCAGCTACTACTGAAAGTGCTAAAATAGATTTTCTTAAATTCATAAGTTCCTCCCTTTCCTTAAAAATACATAGCTCTTTGTTACATTGTCATTTTAACATAATAATTGGTAAAATGCAATAATTTATTTTCTATTTACGAGAAAATACTGTGCATATTATCTTATTTAGGAATAGTTAAGGCGGCTACCTAAATCTTTTTATTACTTTACCGCACATGAGCATTTGCACCTGGGTTGTCGTTTCCATATCCTTCTAACAGGTTAATAACACCCCATACTGCAAGTCCTGCTCCGATTGCCACCACTAGTGTCTGTAAAATATTGATTGCCTGATTAAAAAACGCCATATTCGTTGTCTCCTTTCAAATCTCTGTATTTCTTTGGTTTCTATCTTTAAGAAGTCTTTTCCGGCTCTGCCCTTACGGGCGGCCTTTCATGATCTCTCAAATCCATCACCTCCCAAAAGGGCAAAGAAAAAAGAGCTATGTGTCCGAATCTTTCACATGCTCTGCTTCCTTGTTTTCTGTATTTAATTCTTTTGCCAGACTCTCTTCCGAAAACTCATACAGGTCAAATTCCTGTGTCCTCGTCAGTTTCACTTCCATCCGATGCCGCATATACGCTTCCACATCAAACTCATTTTTCTTATCGTAGTCTGACAGCTCCTTATACCGTTTGTGTTTGGTAATATCGAACTTGTCACTGAAAAATGGTCTTACACCTCGAAGCTGCAAGATACATTTGCTGCCATCCATGACCGCAAGTTCGTCCCGGCTCATCAATTCCTTTCCTGTTTTTTGATAGTTCATCCCGTAAGAACGGCTCTGTCCACGGGTGTCCGAAGTGTTATATAAATCAATCGTTTCTTTTCCCAGCGTCTCGGAAATCTCCTTTAAGGTCGAACTTTCCTTACCGCCAAGGAATAACATCGTGTCGCAGTTACCTAAGATTGTCTCAGCTGCATCTTTGTAGATCGTCTTTAACTGGGACTGCGACTGGAGGATAATGGATGCAGAGATTTCCCTGCTACGGATGGTGGCGATCAGCTTGTCAAACTTTGGAATCTGACCGATATTTGCGAACTCGTCACAGAGGATTCTGACATGATATGGCAATCTTCCATGATGTACATCGTCCGCTCTGTCACATAACAGGTTGAATAACTGGCTGTACATCATCGCCACAACAAAGTTAAAGGTATCATCCGTATCAGAAATGATAATAAACAGTGCTGTCCTCTGGTCACCTACCATATCCAATTCCATCTCATCATAGCTCATGATCTCACGAAGCTCTGCAATGTCAAACGGTGCAAGCCTTGCACCACAGGAAATCAAAATACTCTTTGCTGTTTTTCCTGCCGCCAGTTTATATTTCTTATACTGACGCACTGCAAAATGCTCCGGTTCTTCCTTTTCCAGTTCCTCAAACAGCATATCTACTGCATTTTTAAATGTCTCATCATCTTCCCTTGTTTCCGAAGCGTTGATAAACTCAAGCAGGGTCGCAAAGTTCTGTTCTTCTTCCGGTGCTTCATACCAGATATAGCCGATCAGGGCACAGTACAGAAGCCTCTCTGCTTATAGTGATAGGTAAGGTTTTGATATTATCTCCACCTTTTCCCCCACTTCACACC
>OAUC01000552.1_pt1 | contig 19696 bp, 25 predicted proteins | sample 1495091 | NCBI WGS metagenome assembly OAUC01 (sample SAMEA2579997, study PRJEB22360) | human gut metagenome | biome: human gut; feature: human-associated habitat; material: faeces | place: Denmark | collected 2008/2010
AACCCCCTCTAACTCCCAGAGCGTCAGTTTGACCGAGCGGAAGCTGCTCAACACGGATGAAGTCAGGCGCGTCAAGCGTCCCCATCAGATTATCACCAGCCGCGACCATCCCGCTATGATGTATGCACCCGACCTTTCTCAGTGGATGTTCAACAAGATGTTGGGGTTGGGTGATATGGAGCATAACCGCAGACTGCGGGAGGAACGGGAACAGAAACGGCCAATCATCACCGACACGAAGCAGGAAATCGCATTGTGGAACATCTGGATTTACTACCAGAAGGACATCATGCGCCGCCTTGCACAGCAAAAGGGCGCTATGGGCGGTGGCCTTGATGATGATTAACTCATAGGAGGTTTTGAATGAAAGAGAAAATCAACCAGACGGCGGGCAGGCTGAAACAGACTGTCCGGGCGGTGGGTGTTGGTATTGCCACACTTACCGCCTCTTTTTTTATGTCCGCACCGGCTTATGCCGCTGGTGTGCAGGACAGTCAGATTGTCAAGGGAACCGAGAAACTGGTCGGTGATGTGACAACCTGGCTGATGGTGTTGGCGCCGGTTAGCCGGTCTGCTTATCATCTATTTCTGCATCCGGCGCGGCATGGCTGACGAGATGGATCAGAAAAAGTGGAACAACCGCATTGTGGTGGCGGTGGTGTCCTGCATTGGCGCCGTACTCGGTTCCGCCACCCTGAACCTGATTCTCGGCTACTACCAGTAAGCCGGGATACATTCCGTAGTACAGGCGATTTCCGCGCCTTACTAAATAAATCATTTTATTAACAGGAGGAAAAAACTATGGCTAACTTCATCCGCAACACTCAGGTTAAGGCTATAACTTCTATCTGGACTGCCAAGCAGAAGGCCCGTGAGCTGGCTGACCGCACGGCGGAGGCGCTGACCGACCGCACCGGTCAGGGTACGCTGGATGTGGCGATTACTGTGCTGATCTCCATCGTCCTGGGCGCCCTGATCCTGGCCGGTCTGTACCTGATCCTGGATGACACCGTGCTGCCCACCATCACCCAGCGCATCAAGGATATGTTCGACTACGGCGGCTGATCGGAACAAGCATCGGCGGGTCCATCGGCCCCGCCCTAATTTTTGACAGGAGGTTTTTCAATGGAGTTCAAAGCGGAAATCAAAAAGACTTTTACCGGTCCCGACAAACTGCGGGCGGTGTGCAGTGTGGTCCTGGATGACTGTTTTCTGGTGAAGAATGTGCGGGTTGTCGAGGGCGAAAAGGGGCTGTTTGTGTCCCTGCCCAGCCGCCGGAATGTCAAGGGCGAGTGGGTGGAGCATTGCTTCCCCATGACGAAGGAGCTGCGGGCGAAGCTCTCCGCTGTCGTGCTGGAAGCGTATGAGGCCGCCGTGCAGAACGAGGAAACTGCTGCGTCCTGATTACTGCCCCCCATATTCCAATCCCTATTGGGGGCGGCCGAGCGCCGCCCCCAGAAAGGAGGTGGTTGCTGATTGGAATATATCTTAGTGCTGCTGATCGTGGCCCTGCTGAATGGAGCAATCGCCTACATTGATGGGCTGATGGAAGGGATCATCCCTCTTACCCTGTACGCAGAGCAGTATATGTCCACTTTGGCCGGGGTTGATTTGTTTCAATCCCTGTTTGACATTGTATTCGGCTTTGGCGTGTCCCTGATTGTGCTGAAGTTTCTGAAAAAAGGCTTTGAAACCTATGTGTTGTGGTCAGACGGGGATGCAGATGAAGAACCCATTGCCATTCTCACAAACTTCTTCAAGGCAATGGCGGTAGCGATCTGCTTTCCCACCATGTATGACTGGCTTGCCACGATTGTAGAGGAAATGAGCAATAAAATGTTGGAGGCCATCGGCCTTGCCACCGCTTATGATTGGGCGGGCTGGGTATCCGGCATTTCGACAATGGGACTTGTAACCGCCATCTTTGGCCTGGTATTTGTCATCGTCTATTTCATCCTGTATTTCCAATTCCTGATGCGCGGGCTTGAAATCCTGATTTTGCGAGTGGGTATTCCGTTGGCCTGCGTTGGTCTGATTGACAATGACAAAGGTGTGTTCAAGCCCTACATGAGTAAGTTCTTCCAGTCTGCGCTCTCTGTGGTGATTCAGGTTTCTCTTGCGAAATTGGGGGTTGGCCTGATGATGAATATGCACATTTTCTGGGGCGTGGCCTGTATGATTCTTGCGGTGCGGACACCGAAGTTCCTTCAGGACTTCCTCATTACGACCGGTGGCGGTGGCGGCGGCGCCATTGTCAACAACGCATACCATTCTGTACGGCTGGTGCAGATGGTCAAGGGCATGGGAAAGTGAGGTGATGGCTGATGGTGACAATGGACGATATTTCAAATGCCATCATCCTGCTTGTGCGCGTTGGTGCGGTAGCCCGTTTCGTCTACTGCCTGGTGCGCTTGACCGCAGCCGAGGAACAGGCGGCGCAGTATAAAAAGCGCGCCCGTAACACAGTGATCTTCTACATCATCGCAGAATCCATCTGGCAAATCAAAGATCTGATTCTGTACTACTATTCCTGACAGGAGGTGCAAATGGACGAAGATTTGAAACTCTACATCCCTCTGGGCGTGAAGCCGGAGGCCGAACTGTTTACTGGCTTTGGGAAAAAACAGCTTTTTCAATCCATTGTGGGGTCCCTGGTGATGGGCGGCATAGCGGCGCTGGCCTGGCTCTTTACCGGGAATGTGACAACCACCGTTATCCTGGCCCTGGCCGGTATCTTTGGCTCTGTGATGATGACTACCAAAGACCAGAGCAATTTGTCCGTGGTAGATCAGGTGCAAAACCTGATTCGCTTTTTACGCGGACAGAAAATCTACCCGTATCGTTACGGGGATGAATGGGGGCTTGAATAATGTACGCAACCATTCCGGTCTACTACCCCTCGCTGGAGGAAGCCGCCCGAAAGGATGAAGCGGCTCTCTGGTGTGACAGCTACAACATCAATATGTCCTGCCGCAACTTCATTCAGGATAAGGCCATGACTGCCTTCAATACCCGTGAACTGGACGCCTTTATCGAAGAATTGGTGCGCTGTTATGGAACAGAACGGGCGATGTATGTGCTGTCCCGTACTATCCAGTTTTCCGATTGGGACGCACGGTTCGATCAGGCCGTGCTTGACCGAGCGGGCAAAACGGACTTCCCTGACACAAGAGAGCCGAGGGAGGCACATCAGGTAGACCCGACCACCCGATATGTCACGGAGATTGATCCGTGCGTTGTTAACGCCGTCTTTGTGAAGCTGATGGAGCTTGAGGACGAACAGGAAGAAACCAACCACATGAATGAAATCGAGCAAGATGAGCTTGACGAGGATATGACGGCAGAACTGTGAGGCTGCCGATGGAGCAGATGACATTTCTGGATTTCTTCGCAGGCATCGGCGGTTTCCGCAAGGGCTTTGAGCTATGCGGGATGCGCTGTGTGGGGCATTGTGAGATTGATAAGTATGCCGACCGCAGTTACAGAGCCATTCACGATGTAAAGGAGGATGAATGGTATGCAGCCGACATCACAAAAGTCGCCCCCGCAGATCTCCCCAGAGCAGACCTGTGGGCAGGAGGATTCCCGTGTCAGGATATTTCGGTCGCTGGCCGCCAGCGAGGGCTTGACGGAGCAAGAAGTGGACTCTTTTTTACACTTGCTCAACTCGTCAAAGGCCAAAGTCCTGAAAATCGACCCACATGGATTGTCCTTGAAAATGTTAAGAATCTCCTATCCATTCATGGAGGATGGGACTTTGCGACCGTTCTCGATACGCTGGCCTCACTCGGCTACCATATCGAATACGGACTGCTCAATACAAAGTATTTCGGCCCCCCTCAAAATCGAGAGCGAGTGTTCATTGTCGCTTGCCGACATCCTGGAGCCGGACGCGGACCCAAAATATTTCCTGTCCCCGCAGGCAGTGGCAAAGCTCTTATCCAACTCATAGGTGGTATGCAGGGGCAGCGCGTCTATGACCCGGCAGGCATCAGCGTAACAATGGCTGCACAGTCTGGTGGCTGGGGAGGAAAGACCGGCCTGTATTTCGTTGACCTTTGCAATGGTAATCCCAAGCTGACCGATCACGCCCGCTGCATCAAGGCCAAGTATAACAGCGGCATTACCAACCGTGGCGGGGACAATTCCGGTGTTCTGATCTCTCCCACAGGGATGGACAAGGATGCGGTTCTGTCCTTTGTGGACATTTGCACCGGGAAGGCGAAACTCACCAGAGAAGCCCGCTGCATCCTCTCCGCCTATAACCGCACCATCAGTAATTGGGGCGGCAGTTCCGGGGTGTTCTATGGCTGCCGTGCTGTCGTGACCCCAGATCGGGAAGAAAAACGGCAAAACGGACGGAGAATCAAGAACTGCGGGGAGCCGTCTTTCACCGTTACGGCGCAGGATCGGCATGGAGTGCTATTTCAAGACTGCGATGAGTGTCCCTACGGGATGCAGATTCGAGAAGCGACAAAGAAAGGATATGATATTGCCCGCTGCGGCGACAGTATCAACCTTTCTTTCCCGGAGAGCAAGACGCGGCGCGGACGGGTCGGCAAAGACCTTGCCACGACGCTGGAAACCTCTTGTAATCAAGGCACAGCTTTTGCCGGGTGCGGCCTGATCCGCAGGCTGACGCCCCGTGAGTGCTGGCGACTGCAAGGCTTTACGGACGAGATGTTTGATAAGGCACGGGCAGTTAACAGCGACAATCAGCTATACCGGCAAGCCGGTAATTCCGTGACGGTTCCTGTAATCTACGCCATTGGGAAACAAATCCTTGCCGCACAGAAGGCATTGGAATGTGGAGAATAAGATGTTTCAGAAAAATTGGAACCCGTGGCCCATTTTTATCGGCATGGCGGTCGCAATGACCGCCATCGCCGTATTCTATCGACAAATCATGTGATGGAGGTGATTCATGCTGGAAACTGACGCATTAAAAGAAAAGCTGGAAATGGAAATCCATCGCTTTGCCCGACCGCCGGAGGAACTTTCTTCCGGTGATCCGTATTTTGAGCAGCTTCAGACCATGCTCGCAATCCGAGAAGAGCTGGAAAATATACCGCTGTGCGATATTCAGCGGGATATGCTGCTTGCGATGGAAAATGTATTGGAATCGGCATGGTTATTCCGTAATACCCCCGTCCCGGATCGCTGCATGAATCCGAACAATATCAGCGAAGTGGTGTACTACTTCCTTCAGGACAAAGGTGCCGAGTATCGGGGCGATCTGCTCTATGAACGGGCCAAAGCCGAGTTTGATGCCCGTATGGAAGAACTCGCCGCCCTGCCGCCTAAAGAAATTCTTGACCATGCCTACGAGAAGATCATTAAAGAAGATTTCCTCTGCCATCTGGAGGAAGGGTTGGACGAGTGGGAAACGGACGCTCTGTTGTCTTATCCGCAGCCTTTGGCGGCTCTCTACACGGAATGGATGGGAGTTGATTACTCCTATCTGGATATAGACAGAATCCAAAGCACGGCAAAGCAAGCAGCGGGAAAACGGTTAAATGAACTTCGCCGCCATGAGTTTGACGTCAATGGTGAGCCGCCTGCGGAACTGCGGTATTTCTATGATTTGCATAGCGAGATACTGGACAACCCGGATCTGGAGTGGGTCGGTGATATGGAGCCATGAATCCTCTGATTGTAAAAGGCGTGGTATTTGGCCTGCTGTTGGCTTGTGCTGCGCTCTGGGATATGAAAGAACGAGAGATTCCCAATCTGATTCCGGCCATGATTTTAGTTTGTGGCTTGATAGAGCTGCGCCCCGCCGCTTCTGTGGCGGGGCTTCTTGTTACGGGAGGTCCGTACCTGTTGGCTGCATTACTGACACATGGGAAAACCCTTGCCATTGGCGGTGGGGACATTAAGCTGATGGGGGCTTGCGGCTTTGTTCTGGGAGTGTGGCCTGGTTTGCTGCACAGCATTTTATCTCTGATTCTGGCCGTGCTTACAGGAGTAATGCTGTTTGGAGTACGCAGACAGGACTTTTCTTCCATCCGGCTGCCACTTGCCCCGTTCTTCTGCATTGGCGGCGTAACTGCTTATTGGCTGGCGGCTGCGGCCGCTGTAATCTGAACAAATGGAGGTATCAACTTGAACAAGAATATTTTCAGAAACCGGACGATTATCGGTGCGGTTTGTATCCTGCTGGCCGTCCTGGTTTGCTTTGGCATCACGCCCCTTTTCAATGCGGGTTTGAAGGCCCAGACCGAAGCGGTACGGGTGAAAGCCGAGGTGATTCCCCGTGGCACCTATATCACGGCGGATATGGTTGAGGTCTACACCAGAGGCGCGTCCGGTATGTCTGACGCCATTGCCACATCACTTGACGAGGTAGTAGGCCGATATACCGATGTAGAACTTCGCAAAAACACAGATGTAAACACCGGCTGGCTTTCTTCTGAACCACTGACTCAGTACGAGTACCTGACCAAGCTGGACGGTTCCAAAGTGGCGATCTCCGTTACCATTCCCACCTTTGCCAAAGGTGGTTCCGGCAAGGTGGAAGCTGGTGACATCATCATGCTCTTTGCAACCGATAAGGACACAGGAGAAACCACCCAGCCCCCGGAACTCAAGTATGTAGAGGTCCTGGCCGCAACACAGAGTTCCGGCGCCGACAAGGAATATCAGGCGCCCCAGGATGACGAGGAAGAAAATCCCGAAGAATCGCTCCCGTCCACCATTACCCTGCTGGTAAATACCGAACAGGCACAACTCCTTGCGCATTTGGAGGAATCCAACAGTCTGCACCTGGCGTTTGTGTACCGTGGAACCCGTGAGAACGCCGAAAAGTTCCTGGCAGCTCAGGATCAGTTCTTTGTGGAGCCGGAGGAAGATACCGCAGCTCAGGATGGCGAACAGGGTGAGGTATCCGATGATAACAATGTGGCCGACAACACCGGTGATAATGCGGCCGGCAATGAACCCGCAGAGGAACAGGAGGTTGAGAATACCGATGGCGAATAAGCAGAAACAGATGCTTGCTGTGTGGGGCAGCCCTGGGGGCGGGAAAACCGTAACTGCGGTCAAACTGGCCCTGGAATTGTCCAAGCGGAAGAAAAATGTGGTGCTGGTGTTTACCGATGTGACGGCGCCCACGCTTCCGGCTGTGGTCAGCGAGAAGAAACTGCCGGATGTGTCCGTGGGCGAACTGCTGGCGGCTCCCGGAATGACGCAGGAACAGGTTCTCAAGACCTGTGTTCCCTGTGAGAAAAACCCCTATATCAGCTTTCTGGGCTACAAGGCCGGTGAAAATGTCTTTACCCATGCGGAGTACAGCAAGGAAAAGGCGGTGGATATGCTGGTTCTGCTGCGGCACATCGCAGACTATGTGATTGTGGACTGCACCAGCCTTTTGACCGGCAATGTGCTGGCGACCACCGCACTGGAGGTGGCGGATGATGTGCTGCGGGTGTGCAGCTGTGACCTGAAGGCCATCTCCTACTTCTCGTCCTATCTGTCGCTGGTTGCTGACAGAAAGTTCAAACCGGAACAGCACATCAAGGTGCTGTCCAACACGCGCCCTTATCAGGGTGGCAGCGAATACGAGAACTCCTTTGGCGGTGTGAAATACCGGCTGCCGTATCTTCCTTCGTTGGAGGAACAGGCGGCGATGCTGAAACTGCTGGAACCGCTTTCCGGTAAAGAGGCCAAGACCTATGAGCCGGTCATTGCCGCTATTGCCGGGGAGGTGTTCGGAGATGGCAAGTAATATTGACCTGTTCTTCAATACCAGCAGGAACAAGCGGACATTTCCCGAAGTGCTGGCGGAGATTCAGGAATATCTTGCCAGCAAGTATTCGACCCTGATTACCGACAACCCGGAGGAACAGCACCAGCAGATCACCGCATACATCGCAAAGTATCTCAACGATTACAGTCTGGGCGTTGAGGGCATGAGCCATGAGGAACTGATCGACAAACTCTATACGGAAATGGCTGAGTTCTCCTTCTTGACGCCCTATCTTTTCGCAAATGATGTGGAGGAAATTAACATCAATTCGTGGAAAGATGTGAAAATCACTTATGCGGACGGGCGTGTGGTTCCCACCAAAGATCGGTTCCAGACCCCACAGCACGCTGTTGATGTAATTCGCAGACTCCTTCATAAGTCCGGCATGATTCTGGATAACAGTCAGCCGGGTGTGGTGGGCCATCTCTCCAATAAAATCCGTATCACGGTTCTGGGCAATCCGCTCACGGACAAAGAAAAAGGTGTGGCTGCATCCATTCGTATCGTGAATCCCAAGAAGTTGAGCCGTGATGATTTCATTGGCTACGGGACAGCCACCGCCGAAATGCTGGACTTTCTGGCCGAAGTTCTCCGGTTCGGTTTGTCCATCTGTGTGACTGGTTCCACCGGCAGCGGTAAAACCACGCTGATGAGCTGGATTCTCTCCACCATTCCCAACGAAAAGAGAATCTTCACCATTGAAAATGGGTGCCGCGAATTTGACCTTGTGAAAGAGGACGCCGAAGGAAATGTCATCAACAATGTAGTCCATACCGTTACCCGTTTTTCTGACGATCCCAAGCAGAACTACGATCAGGAGCGCCTTTTGGAGTTTGCCCTGACCTGTAACCCGGACATTGTGTGTGTCGGTGAGATGAAATCGGCCGAGGCTTTCGCCGCACAGGAGGCGGCCCGCACCGGCCACGCAGTTATCACCACCACCCATGCCAATAGCTGCAAAGCAACCTATTACCGCATGGTGACGCTGTGTACCCAGAAATACGACATGGGCGATAAGACCCTGTATAACCTGGTGACAGAAGCGTTTCCTATCGTTCTGTTTGTGAAGAAGCTAGAGGACAACAGCCGCCGCGTCATGGAGATCACTGAATGTGAGATTCTGGAGGACGGCACCCGGCAGCTCCACACCCTCTACCGCTATCATGTGTCGGAAACCTCTATCCAAGATGGCAAGGTAAAGGTGCATGGCGAGTTTCAAAAGGTATCCACGATCTCGGCCAGCCTGCAAAAGCGGCTTTTGGAAAACGGTATGCCGCCCCGTCTGCTGGAGCGTATCGCTGGTGGCGGTGTAAAACTGGATACTGGAAAGGAGGAAACTGCGTGATTGTATTGATTTTGCTGGCCTTTGTCGGGATGCTGACCGGCATCTTCTTGATTCTGGGCATGACCCCCTTTACATTTGCGGAGGAACTGACCAAGCCGCTTTCTGGGCGGCAACAGCCGATTTCCAAGCGAATCCAGCAGGTCAACCACCCCAAAGAGCCGAAGGGCATCCGTAAAACCGTGCTGGAAGCACGGGAGATGTTGATTCTCACCGGAAAGGGTGGGAAGTTTGCCGCCATTTGTGCTTTCTCTCTGTTCCTGGCGGCAATGGGTGCTGTGATCTGTATTGTGATTCAGAACTACTTTATGCTGCCGGTTTTGGCGGCCGGGATGGGCTTGCTCCCGTTCTGGTATGTCCTGTTCACCTCTCACAGCTATAAAAAGCTGATGAACAACGAGATTGAAACCGGACTGTCTATCATCACAAGTTCCTATCTGCGCAGCGAGAGCATGATAACCGCTGTGGAAGAAAACATTCATTACCTGAACCCGCCTGTGGCAGATGTGTTCCGGGGCTTCTTGGCCGAAACCAATATGATAAGCGCCGATGTGAAACAGGCACTCTCCAACATGAAGCCCAAACTGGACAACTATGTGTTTCGGGAATGGGTGGATGCCGCTATCGCCTGTCAGGACGATAAGAGCCTGAAAAGCACGCTCACCCCGATCATCGGGAAACTCTCGGATATGCGGATTGTTGCGGCGGAACTGGACTACCTGCTTTATGAGCCTTTCAAGGAATTTATCACAATGGCGTTCCTGCTCATTGGCAACATCCCATTGTTATACTTCCTGAATAAAGACTGGTACGATGTGCTTGTAAATACGGGCTTTGGCAAAGGGATTCTGGCGGTGTGTCTGCTGGTGCTGCTGATCTCGTTTGCGGCGGTGATCCGGCTCACCAAGCCCGTAGAATACAAGCGTTGATCTCGTCAGGAGGTGATACCATCGAGAGTGCTACCGATCTCCCTGCGGGATGCCAATGCGTTTGTTCTGGCGCATCACCGGCACAGTGGGCAGGTGCGCGGCTGTAAATTCTGTGTAGCTGTCGTAGATGATTTGGACGCCGTTCATGGAGTTGCGATTGTTGGGCGCCCCGTTGCCCGCCGACTGGATGATGGGAAAACAGCGGAAGTGACCCGGCTTTGCACCGATGGTATTGCCAACGGGTGCAGCTTCCTTTACAGCCGGTGCGCCCGGATTGCGAAACTGATGGGCTATCAGAAAATCATCACCTACACCCTGGCAACCGAAAACGGAGCCAGCCTGCGAGCTTCCGGCTGGCAATGTGCGCCGGGACTGCGAGGCGGCGGGAACTGGAATGTGCCGGGGCGCCCCAGAGCCGACAGCCGCAACACCGGCCCCAAACGGCTCTATTACAAAGAATTGAGGTGACGCGAGTTTTGTATCTCATTTTGCTATGCTTTGGGACGCTCTTTGGCCTGGGAGCGTTCTTTTTGTTGGCCGGACTGCTCCGGCTGCCGACTTCCGCAAGCACAAAGGCGGTTCTGACCGTGACGAGCCGTGGAAAGTCACAGAAAGGCAGCATCAATGCTGTCCTGTTCGATATGGCCGCACGGCTCTCTCCGCTGGTACATCCGGACGGCTATAAGCGGAAGAAGCTGGAGGCACAGTTGAAATCCGCCGAAATTAAAATGTCCCCGGAAACCTATATTGCGGCGGCCTGGGTAAAGGCTGGTCTGATTGCTCTGCTGATAATTCCGGCCCTTCTGATTTTCCCGATCCTTGCGCCGGTCATTGTGTTTCTGGCGGTGGCAGTTTACTTCAAAGAGCAGAAACGAGCGGACGAGATCGTTCAACAGCGCCGGGAAGAAATCGAAGCCGAGCTGCCCAGATTTGTAAACACCATTGAACAGGAACTCAGGGCATCCCGTGATGTGCTGAACATCCTGAAATCCTACCAGAGAAACGCTGGTCATGCCATGAAGCGGGAACTGGAAATCACGATTGCGGATATGGCATCCGGCAACGAGGAAAACGCACTCACCCGCATGGAGAGCCGGATTGGAAGTACCATGCTGTCCGATGTGGTGCGCGGCTTGATCTCGGTCAAGCGCGGTGACAACGGTATCATGTATTTCCAGATGCTTTCTATGACCTTTAAGCAGTTGGAACTTCAAAAACTGAAACTGGAAGCCATGAAGCAGCCGGGAAAAATGCGTAAGTATTCCTTTATGCTGCTGGGCTGTTTCCTGCTGATGTATCTGGGTGTCCTGGGCTATGTGGTGTTGGAAGCCTTTGGCGAACTGTTCTAAAGGAGGTGGAGAAACCGTGAAACGACTTCTGAAGGACAAACGGGGCGAGGGCTTTGTGGATGTGTGTGTCCTGGTTCTGGCGATTGCAATGGTTCTGGCTTTGGTGGTCCGCATTGCACCGGTATTCGTGGCAAAGCAGAACCTTGATGTCTTTGCAGACGAATTAGTTCGGACAGCAGAAATCAATGGGCAGGTTGGCTCTGCCACAAACGCAAAAGCAGCGGATTTGCGGGAGCAAACCGGACTCGACCCCAATATCTCATGGAGCGACACCGGAAAAATCCAGCTCGGCAACGAGGTGGAAGTGACCCTCACAACCACCGTCAATATTGGGCTGTTCGGTGAGTTTGCATCCTTTCCTGTCACTCTGACGGCAAAGGCCAGCGGGACTTCGGAGGTGTATTGGAAGTGAAGAAAATTCAAGAAGTCCTGAAAAACAAATCCGGGCAAGGCGTACCGATGATTTTGGCCGTTGTCCTCTGCTGCCTGATTCTGGCCTGTGTGACCTTTGAGTATATGCGCTTGATGATCGTTGCGCAGGGGGTGCGTGATTCTGTCCAGTCCGCCATTGTAGATGTGGCCACCGAGAATTGGGATGAAGCCTATGCCGGTTTGCGTGAGGGTTACTCCGGTGGCTATCAACTTGCCGGTTCGTCCTGGTCACAGAATGTTACCAGCGGCAATGTATACGCCCGCCTGCAAGATGTTTTGGGCATTGAATACGAGGGCGGGCAGTATGTAAAGTACAGCGGCGAGAATTTGGAGTATCGACTGTACGACCTGCACCTGGATGTAGAAAATGCTCCGCTGGCCCCGTCTGTGCCGGATGGCATTACGCAGCTCAATGTCACAGGGACAATCACTGTTGATGTGCCGCTTTCCTTTGGGTTCGGGCATCTGCCCCCCATGCAGATCACCATGAAACTCAACGCCAAATATGTTCCCAGGTTTTAATTTTGTGTATTTCGCCCTGCCGCTTTTCCATAGCGCAAAAAAATATTTGGCAGGAATCACACCTGGACGCCGTATTTGTGCAAATGGTATAATGATGGCGAGAAATATCACCATAATTTTAATATAAAATCACCGTACAAGGAGGTTTTCAAATGAGTGCAAAAAACAAGAAGCTGTTGGCCGTTCTTGGCGCAGCCGCCGTTGTGGTAATTGTGATTGCCGCAGTGCTGCTGGGCAAGGGCGGGCAGACCACAACCGTTGATCCGGCATCCACCCCCTCGGATGTATCTGCCGAGGATGTGGATAGCAGCAATACCCCGGACAGCAGCTCCAGCGAACCGCTGGTAGTGGTGCCGGACACCTCTAAACCCGAAGCGACTGACAGCCAGAACCAGACCGATGCTGTTTTGAATGTGGAGGAAGAAGATCAGGTAGACGTTAACCTGACCGACAGTGAAAAGAAACCCGAAACCACTCCGCCCCCGGCGCCTTCTCAGGAGGAACAGCAGGCGGCCAGCGAAAAGGATGAGCCGATTGTGCATGAGCCGGACAGCAACCAACCCCAGACCGGCGACACACAGGGCGGTTCCATCTATCTGGAGGGCTTTGGCTGGATCACCGACGAGGGCGGCGGCTCCGTCCAGCACAACATTGACTCTGATGGAGATATAAATAAACAGGTCGGCAACATGGGCTGATAACAAGCCCGGAGAGTACGGTAGCGATACCGTACTCTTTTTTTGTTCTCAACTAATTTGATTGGAGGTGCGTTTTTGAAGCGGATATTTGTGATACTGCTCACATTTGTGCTGCTGTTGGGTATCTGTCCTATGAGCGCCCTGGCAGAAACCGGAGGAAGCGGAAACGTGGATGGCGGTGGCGGCGATATGGGGCAAGGAACCTCGCAGAACTCCTGGAACCCTGGTATGGATGGTGTACGAATTACTGTGGTTGATGCAGAATCCGGTCAGCCTGTGTCGTCCTCTTTTGATCTGACTAATAAAACTCCATCTATCAAGATTCATTTTGGGAAAGTCAGTAAAATTCAATATGCAAATGGGGCAAGTATTTCTCCTACCACGGGGAATTACGACTACTACACCCCCGCAACCCCTATGCCGAGGATCGTCAGCAGTGGCAGCCAGAATGCCAGCATTGAAGCAATCAAGAAATACTTCTGCTCCGAGTATGCGGTAAAACTGGTGGCGCAGCAGACCGGAATCGCATACGAGGAACTGATTGGCGGACAGTACAAGCTGTTTTTGGAGCCAATCGCCTATTTTAAGCACAACGGAATTATGATGGCCATGACTGCCCATGAAGCCGCGCTCTATGATAATCAGGCAGGCGGGTCCTTGCGTAAGACAATGACGAGTTTGACCCATAAAAACCTGCCGCTGGCTATGTTCCTGGAATATGCGGATATGGGATTTCCGGCCTATACAGGGGCTACCAATAAGACCTGTTCCAACGATACTATTATCACCTATCTGGGTATGGGTATTGTATGGTTTACCGACCCGCCCGAACAGCCGGAGCCAACCGACTATGACTACGAGTATCGTGTGGATACAGATGTCATCACGCCGGTAACGCTTTATGCGGGATCGGAGATCAATCCTGATAGCCCTGCTACGGTATCCTTTAGTATCAACGGCAGCACCTACCGGATGAACAATATTGTGATTCCATCGGGAGATAGTCAGATTGCCTGGGTAAAGTGGCATACACCGTCGGAGCCGCAGGATATTACCATCTATGTCAGCACTAACAAAGGTTCGTTAAGCCAAAGCACCATTCACGCAAAGGTGGTAGATCTCTCCGGCAACGACCCGCCCGATCCGAAAGCCACCGATACAATGGGAAGCTGGTCGGCCAGCAGCATTCCCAGCCGAGAAACCAAGACCTATGCAGCATGGAGTGTCTGGTGGGCGAAATGGCACCCCTATTGGGTGTGGCACAGCACAGGGAAAAACACAGGATATTGGGTAGACGATGGATGGTATGATTACTTCCGGGACAATTACTCGGCCAGCATGACCGCCACCACCCGAATCGAGCCGGACGAAAAGGTTCCCACCGCTTCGGGCGATTTGATGAAATCAGGCTATGGCGTAACAAACACTGTAACGGCAACCGTCAGCACCTCTGCCCCGCTATCGCACTATACCTACGGGCAGACAGCCGTATCCTACTTCCCGGAGTTTGGCTATGGAACCTACTGGCGGCTGTTGGAGCGGCTCACCAGCGGAACAACGGCGCGGTTCCAGTTTGCCAAAAACATTTACAGCACCTATAACCAGCGGGTGCATTTTTCGCCGGTTTGGTTCCCGGACGGGAGCTACACAGTCAATACTCATGTGATGGATATTTGGACGCCTGCGGGGATGCTTGCCATGAATCTCACCGATGATGTAACGATCAGCGGCCCCCTCTATGATGATTGGCATATCGCACCGGGCAATCCGTAAAGAAAAGGAGAGTGGATATGAACGACAACAGAATGATTCGGATTATGGTGTTTGAACCTGGGCGGGCGCCTTATACGACCATGCTGGAGGATTCTCTGGAACACCGGCAGGAACTTGTGGGCGGGGACATTGAGTGTATTCCTCTGCCCTGCGAAACGGTTCTCTGCTGCAATGCGTCCGGGAAACTGACAGGTCTGCCGGAGAACCGACAGTACGGGCCGGATATCCTTCACGGAACTTTTTTCCTCTATTGCGATACCCCGGAAGGACGGGGCGTTTCTTTGACCGATGAACAGATTGCCATGTATCAGGAGTATTTTCCGCAGCCGGTCCCCGCAGCGGTATCCTTTGAAGTACGGTCCGCCGCCGACATGAAAGAGTTTATGAACCTCATGTTCGGCAAGGGATGGGACATGGACACCGGAGCCGGAGAGGATATGGAGGCAAGCCGATGAGCAAAATGTTTTCGGTGGTGACTCTGGATGCCTCCCACTCTCTGATGACGGAGCATTTTGTCCCCGGTAGCCCTGATGGGCTGGATGAACTGCTGGACTGTGATGAAATCTCTGAGGTTCTTGCCGAATGGCCCCTGGGGGATACCATCGAAGCGAAAATTCAGACCTATCTCTATGGAGATGGCGAAACCGTGCGCGCTGACGAGGAGGATTTGGCTTTCTTCCGAGAGCATTTTGACGAGCTGGACGCCAGCGATGCCCTGGACTGCATCTCAGACCACAGCTTTTCTTTTGAATCGGACGAGTTGGATTTTGGGTACGGCGAAGAAAGCGAAGATGAAGAAGATTTGGAACTATAAGACACGGCTCTGCTGAAAAGCAGGGCCTATTTTTATGGCAAAGAAAGCGAGGTCGATAAATTGCTTTTGCCGATTATTATGATCTGCGTCTGTGCGCTGCTGGGCGGTGGGACGCTGATTTTTCTGAAGTTGTCGGCCAAACACAAAAAATCGAAGAACAAGGACAAGGAAGAACTGGCCCAGATCACCGCCAATGAGTTTGTGAATGTGAAAGATATTCGGGGGAACTTCCTCTATACCCGTGACAATCTGGCTCTGGCGTATCTGAAGATCTACCCGATCAGCACAGAACTGTTCAGCAAAAACGAAAAGCGGCTGATTGCCAAGCAGCTTACGGTGAGCCTGTCCAGCGCACAGTACCCGTTTCAGCTTCTTGCTGTATCCCGCCCGGTAGATATTTCTCCGCTGTTGTCGGAGCTATCTGCCACACTCACTTCTTCTTCCGATGTGAAGCAAAAGGAACTGCTGAAGCAGGAAATCGTGGAAATGGGCGCCTTTGCTCTTTCCGGCGAGGTTGTGGAACGGCAATTCTACATCAAGATTTGGGATAGGGTAAGCGATGGCGTTGAGCGCGATCTGCTTCAGAAGCTCAAGCTGCTCGGCGGATATTTTTCGGACAGCGGCATTCAGACCGAGATTTTAGAGCAGCAGGATATTGTCCGGCTGTGCAACCTGGTCAACAACCCCGCCTATGTGCATTTGGAGGATTCCGGCATCAATGCTGCGATCCCGATTTTGGAAAGTGTAGGTGTTGCCTAAGTATGAAGCACACCCGGCAGGATTTGAAAATCATGCAGGGTTGGAGCCTCGAAAGAAAAATCAGAGTTACGCAGACGAGAATCATGGAATGGTATATGCGGTACGATGGGCAGGTCTTTATCAGCTTTTCGGGCGGTAAAGACTCCACCGTGCTGCTTGATCTGGCACGGCGGGTCTACCCTGATATTCCTGCTGTGTATGTTGACACGGGGTTGGAATACCCCGAACTGCGCGATTTCGTAAAAACGAAGGACAATGTTATTTGGCTTCGCCCGCGCTATCCGTTCACTCAGATTCTTGAGAAGTACGGCTATCCGATCATCTCCAAAGAGGTTTCGGATGTTATCAACGGCGCAAGAAAGGGACAACCTTACCGTCTGGCACGACTCAATGGAGAACTGCTGGACAAGAACGGAAAGAAGTCGATTTACAACTGCGAGAATTACAAATACCTTCTGGACGCTCCCTTCAAGATTTCGGCAAGGTGTTGTTACCACATGAAAAAAGCGCCGCTGAACAAATTTGAAAGGCAGTCCGGGCGGCACCCGATTACGGGTGTCCTGGCCTGCGAAAGCAAGCTGCGGGAGCAATCCTGGATCAAGTTTGGCTGCAACGGCTTCGAGCGCCAGCGGCCTCTCAGCCAGCCCCTTGCGTTCTGGCTGGAAGAAGATATTTTGCGGTATCTGAAAATGACCGGCATTCCCTATGCCCCCATCTATGGGGACATTGTTGAAAGCCGCAAGAAGAACGGCACCCCGATTCTGAAAACCACCGGTGTTTCCAGATCGGGGTGTATGTATTGTATGTACGGCGTTCATCTGGAGCATGAGCCGAACCGATTTCAGCTTATGCAGGTGACGCATCCCCAGCAGTATGATTACTGCATCAATAAATTGGGGTGCGGCGCTGTGCTGGACTACATTGGGGTGCCTTACCGCAATCAACAGTTGGAGGTGGATCATTGTTAGGTTCTAAGAAAAAAGAAGAAGCGTTTCCCGTCAATGAAGCGCTGCTAAATGTCATTACCCCGATGGGGCTGGAAATCAAGCGAAATAGTTTGGTCATCGGTGAAAATCTGGGTAAGGTGTACGGCGCCGTCCGCTATCCGCAGAAGGTGGATATGGGGTGGCTTTCCAAGATCACCAACATCCCCAGCACCATTGTTTCGGTGGGGATTACCCCCATTGACAATGGTTCGCTCATTTCCGCAATCTCCAAAAGCATTGTCCAACAGCGCGGCGCCGCTGACAGTGCCAAAGACCCGCTGACCCGGCAGCGCGCCGAGAAAGCCGCCGAGGACGGCGAGAAAATCATGCAGCGGATCGACCAAGAGGGCGAAACGGTTGCCATGATGTCGCTGACCGTGATGCCGATTGCACAGGATGAGGTCAACTTCACAAAGGTCTGCCGCCGTGTGGAGAGCGCCTTCAACATCCAGAAGTGCAAGGTGCGCACCCTCGCCAATCTCCAAAAGGAAGGGTTCCAGAGCATTTCTCCCACCTATCCGGCCAACTCCACGGTGGACAGCATTGTGTCCCGTATTATTCCCATGAGTACCTTTGTGGGCGGATTCCCGTTTGCCAGCTCCGGTTACAACGATGGTCGGGGCTATTATTTTGCAAAGGACAGCAACGGCGGCCTGGTGATTCTGGATACCTGGGAGCGCGGAAACGACCGCACCAATAGTAGCTTCGTGATTATGGGTGTGGCCGGTATCGGCAAGAGTACCGTTGTGAAGCACATCATGCTTTCGGAATACATGAAGGGGACGAAAATCCTGTGCATCGACCCGGAATCCGAATATAAGGATATGTGCCGGAACCTGAACGGAAGCTGGCTCAATGCTGGCGGCGGAAAAAACGGCCGCTCCCACCTTTTGCAGATCAGACCGGCGCCCCGTGACGATGACGATGAAACCGACAAACTCTATACCGATGAAGGAAACGGAATGTCTGATATGGCGCTGCACATGAAAACACTGGAGATTGAATTTTCCCTGTATCTGCCCAGCCTGACGGATATGCAGAAAGCAATCCTCAAGCAGACGATCATTGAACTCTACAATCAGTTCGGCATCTTCTGGGAAACGGATATTCGGCAGCTCAAGGCCACGGATTTTCCCATTCTGTCCGACCTTCACGCCCTGCTGGAAAAGAAAGCGGAGGCCAACAAGGAGAATCCGGTATATCGTGATCTGGCAATGCTGCTGTACGACGCCGCAGCGGGCAGCGACAGCTTTCTGTGGAACGGCCACACCACGCTGGAGGCTAATTCCCGGTTTATTTGCCTGGATACCCACGACCTGCAAAATGCGTCGGATAATGTCAAACGCACGCAGTATCTGAACCTGTTGAGCTGGTGCTGGGAGGAAATGAGCCGCGACCGGAATGAGCGTTGCCTGCTGGTATGTGACGAGGCATATCTGATGATTGACCCGCAGGTCCCGCAATCCCTGGTGTTCCTGCGTAATGTGGAGAAGCGGGCAAGAAAGTATGAAGCTGGACTGGCAATCATTTCTCATTCCGTGGTGGATTTCCTGGCCCCGGAGGTCAAAATGTACGGGCAGGCCCTTTTGGATATTCCGTGCTATAAAATCCTGATGGGCTGCGACGGCAAAAACCTTCAGGAAACCAAAGACCTCTACAACCTGACGGACGCGGAGCAGGAATTGTTGGAGAGCAAGCGGCGTGGACACGCGCTCTTTATCATTGGGTCCAAGCGGCTTCATGTAAACTTTGAGATTCCGGCTTACAAGTTTTCCTATATGGGCAAGGCTGGCGGCCGGTAATTCGGTGGCGGCCGGGAGCAATCCCGGTCGCCTTACTTATTCCACACAGGAGGTTTTCAGATGAATCATGCGGAACGATACGAATACCTGGTCAACAAGATGGCTGCCATACGTTGGAGGGGCAGTGATTTGGACGCTTCCTACCATGCCGCCCTTTTCCTGATGGCTTCCCATCCGGCTCTCTTTCAGAAGATGGATCGTTACCTCTGCCCGGAGGGAATCGACTTTACCAAGATGATGCGGAAAGAGGAGTTTGAATATGACTGGATGAAGATTACGGCGGATGCCGCCCGCAACCTCTTTTCCTGGAACAGCAAGTGTGCTGCTACTCCTTTTGAGATTTCGCGGATGCCTGCCCCGGCGATTCGGGCGCTCTTTACGGCCTGCTTCATCGCCAATGGGGACTACATGGTATCTGTCCGGAAAAATGACAAAGGAGAAAAGGTGTTTGAAATTGACGACAGCGCCGGTAAACGGCGGGAGGCGTTCAATCTGCAAATGGAGCAGATGATGGAAGCCCCAGGTATGGAACCGGACTGATTA